>OGQF01002465.1_pt1 | contig 10566 bp, 11 predicted proteins | sample 1553141 | NCBI WGS metagenome assembly OGQF01 (sample SAMEA2580005, study PRJEB22360) | human gut metagenome | biome: human gut; feature: human-associated habitat; material: faeces | place: Denmark | collected 2008/2010
GAGCCGGATACCGTACCTGTAACAGCCAAACGTATCGGGGAAGTGCCCGGTATTCATGGTGTGACATACAAATCGGCCGTTGATGAAATCGAAATCCGCCATTCGGCATTCTCTCGAGAGGGCTTTGCACAAGGGGCTGTATTGGCAGCCGAATTTATGGTCGGTAAAAAGGGACTTTATAATATGGACGATTTGCTTTCTGATAAATTATCATTTTGAAATATTGTATGACTATGAGAGATATCCTGACGAATAAATGGGTGAAATTTGGGATTGTTATATTCATCTACCTGTTATGGGCTTATTGGATTGGCAGTTGGTGGCTGTTGATATTGGTTCCTGTAATTTTTGATATCTATATTACCAAACGGGTACATTGGGCATTCTGGAAGAAAAAAGGTGTTGAAAAGCAGACGAAGGTGGTTGAGTGGATAGATGCGCTTATCTTTGCTGTCGTAGCAGCAACGTTGATTCGTATGTTCTTTTTTGAGGCATATACGATCCCGACGTCTTCCATGGAGAAGAGTATGATGGTAGGCGACTATCTGTTTGTCAGCAAGGTTGCCTATGGACCGAAGTTGCCGAATACACCGTTGTCTGTGCCCTTTACTCACCATACCTTGCCTTTTACAGCTAGTACCAAAGCTTATTCTGAAGCGATTAAGTGGCCTTACAAGCGTATTGCCGGAACATCCAAATTGAAGCGTGATGATATTGTTGTTTTCAACTTCCCGGCGGGCGACACTGTGATTGTGGGGAGGGAGAATCCGGATTATTATGCCCAACTGCGTGAAACGGCTAAAGGATTCCGCTTTCAATATCCCGGAATGTCTCAGACGGAGGCTGAAAAAAATGCCCGTGATTATATACACAGCTCTTTTGAAGTGATTTCTCGTCCGGTTGACAAGCGGGAAAATTACATCAAACGTTGTGTCGGTATGCCGGGGGATAAGATTGAGTTGCGCCATCGCCAGTTATATGTAAATGGGGAAATGGCGGATAATCCGGAAAAACTGCAATATGTCTATGAAGTGCGTACCAACGGTTCCCGATTAAATAAACTGAAATTGCAGGATATCGGTCTCGCTTTTGATGATATGATTGGTGACGAGTCATATTATGAGTTGCCGCTGACGCTTGAAATGGTCGAAAAATTGAAGAAATTTCCTAATGTCATATCGGTTACTCCTCTCGAAGAGACTACCCCAAAAACTGATATTTTCCCGTTTGATACGCTGAATTATCCTTGGAACGTGGATAACTTCGGTCCTCTCTATATTCCTAAAAAGGGTGATAAACTGGAATTGAATCTCAAGACCCTCTCTCTCTACGAACGGATTATCCATGCCTATGAAGGTAACGACCTGCAGGTGAAGGATTCTGTTATCTATATCAATGGACAGCCTGCGGATAGTTATACCGTGCAGATGGACTATTATTGGATGATGGGCGACAACCGCCATTGTTCGGCAGACTCCAGGTATTGGGGGTTTGTTCCGGAAGACCACATCGTGGGAAAAGCTTACTTCATTTGGCTTTCAATCGATAAGGACAAAAATTTCCTCGGTAAGATAAGATGGAATCGCATGTTTAGATTTATACATTAGAAAAGTGGTTTTTACCACTTTTTTTTGTATCTTGCCCTAACTAATGAAAAACATCTCGCCATGAAAACAAAGGGTAAAAAGACATTTGTGCTGGATACAAACGTGATTCTGCATGATTACAAATCAGTGTACAATTTTCAGGATAATGATGAAGTGATTTAAACTTATGTATATCAATTAAAATGTTGTCAAACAGCGTACAAATAGAATTATTCATTATATTATGGGTGACCAAACTCATTCATAATAAACAACCTATGTACGCTGTATTGGACAAAGATACGATAAAAAACGAAATACTTCCTCATCTTTCTGTGGCAAAACGCGGTTTTCAATCAAAAAGTAGTCTGATTGAAGTCATCAATGCCATTCTCTATAAGTTAAAGACCGGATGCCAATGGGAATATCTTCCCGTGAAAGAACTGTTCAGCGGCAAGGTCCTGAAATACGGTGCTGTATTTCACCATTACAATAAGTGGAGCAAGAAAGGTGAATGGAAGTCGCTTTGGCTGCAACTTTTGGACAAGCACCGTTCGGAACTTGACATGTCAAGTGTGAATCTTGACGGAAGCCACACTCCGGCTATACGCGGTGGGGAAGAAGTCGGCTATCAGGGAAGGAAAAAACGCAAGACGACCAATGCCCTTTATCTTACAGACAGGAAAGGGCTTCCTCTCGCCATGTCCGTTCCAAAAAGCGGGGAACATCATGACACGCACAATATTGTTGCTGTAATGCAGAACATGATGGAAGACATGGCAAAAGCCAACATCAGAACGGACGGGCTTTTCCTGAATGCGGATGCCGGATTTGATTGTGCAGCCCTCCGCTCCGTGCTCAAAAGTTATGGAATTGTGTCAAACATCTGTATCAACAAAAGAAATGGAACGACAAACGACAGTATAGTCCTTGATGAATTGTTGTATAGGGAACGATACTCCATAGAACGGACAAACGCGTGGATGGACAGTTTCAGAACTATTTTGAATCGATTTGATACAACGCTCAGAAACTGGGAATCATGGAACTACATCGCTTTTTCCGTTATGCTATTGAGAAAATGTGCAAGGAAAAGAAAAGTTTAAATCACTTCGATATCATCATACCGATAGTTGTATTGGAGGAATTGGATAAGTTTAAAAAGGGGAACGATCAGATTAATTTTCACGCCCGTGAGTTTGTGCGTGAGCTGGATAAGATATCCGATAAGGATTTTTTTAATAAGGGTGCTTCGCTGGGTAAGGGGCATGGCAAATTGTGGATTCGTCCGGGCGTGCCGATGTCCGATCAGATTCTGCAGTCTTTCAAGGATGATACTCCGGACCACCGTATTCTGGCTGTCACCGAGGCTGTGGCTGCCGAACGGAAGGGAGAGAAGGTGATTCTTGTCACCAAGGATATGAATTTGCGTATGAAAGCGCGTTCTCTGGGTCTGGAAGCAGAGGATTATAAGACCGATCAGGTGATTGACCTGGATTTGGCCATCAACCATAGCGTTCGTGAAATCGATGATTTTGATGTTTCTTTGATTGATGAAATTTACAAGAATACCAATGGTGTGCCTGTCGCTAAGGTTTTTCCGGGACAGACTTTGAAGGGTAATTCCTATTATATATTGCGTAATGGCAATGCTTCTGTGCTTGCCTGCTATGATCCTTGTTTGCAAGTGGTACGTAAAATTGAAAAGCCGAATATTTTCGGTATCTATCCTAAAAATGCAGAGCAGGCTTTTGCTGTAGATGCTTTGATGAATCCTCATGTGCAGTTGGTGGCTGTTAGCGGAAAGGCAGGTACGGGTAAGACATTATTGGCTTTGGCGGCAGCTCTCCAGCAGAACAAGGAGTATGAATTTATTTATCTTGCACGTCCGATAGTGGCACTTTCCAGCAAGGACCTGGGCTATCTTCCCGGAGATGTCAACGCGAAGGTCGATCCGTATATGCAGCCGCTTTTTGACAATTTGGGATTTATCAAGCGCCGTTTCAACATGCATAGTGCTGAAAATCGATTGATAGATGATTTGCAGAAGGATCAGAAGTTGTTGATTTCAGCATTGGCATATATCCGGGGTAGAAGTTTGTCGGATGTTTATTTCATTGTCGATGAAGCTCAGAATCTGACTCCACATGAAATCAAGACAATCATCACTCGGGCGGGTGAAGGTACTAAAATGGTTTTTACTGGCGACATTGATCAAATTGATACACCCTACCTGGATAAGAAATCCAACGGTTTGTCTCATCTGATTGACAAGATGGAGGGACAGGATATTTTTGCTCACGTGCATCTTGAAAAAGGAGAGCGGAGCCAATTGGCCGACTTGGCAAGTGATTTATTGTAAATATATATATTTAACAGATAGAATATGAATAAAACGTATCTTTTTTTAGCTGATGGATTTGAGGATATAGAAGCATTGGCAGTAGTGGATATTTTGCGCCGTGGTGGAGTGGAAGTACTGACGGTTGCGATTGCAGATAGTCTGGACGTGACCAGTGCTCATGGAGTTGTTGTGAAAGCTGACACTCTTTTGAAAGAGGTGCTCTCAGCAAAGGCTGAATGTCTTGTTTTTCCGGGTGGAATGCCGGGAGCTGAGCATTTGGGAAATTGCAAACCGTTGATGGAATGGATGCAAAATCATTATGAGGCAGGAGGATATGTCGCTGCGATTTGTGCTGCTCCGGCAATGGTGTTCAGTCAGTTGAAGGCTGGGCGTCGTTTGAAATTGACCAGCTATCCGGGTTTTGAACAATGCTTGCCGGAAGCGGATGTATTGGCTGATGGAGTCGTTGTAGACGGGCGGGTAATCACCGGTAAGGGACCGGGATTCGCCGTTCCTTTTGGACTTGGAATATTGCGTGAATTACGTTCAGCAGAGGTTGCTGATGGCGTGGCTGCCGGAATGTTGCTCGCTTGATTATAAATGGCCTGATAAGTCTGTATCCAACTGGCTTTTTAGGCTTTTTTCATGATGATGAAATTACCGCTCGGAAATTTTCCTACCCACGAGCATGCCCAGCGTCCGTTGCGGTTTATCTCATACACTCGATTGAAAAATCCTTGTTGGCCGATCAGACGTTCCACACATGCCCAGGCGGTATCCCGTTTGATGAAGTCCAGGATTTCCTCCTCTATGCCCGACTGGTCTTCTCCGGTCTCTTCTCCGATACGGTCTTCCATGTCGCACACGGCCTCATACACTTCATTGCCGATAGCCAGACTCACAGCCTCAAAAATGGCATCAAGCTGTTTGTCATTCAGTTTTTCCAATGCTTTTTGCTCAATGGCTGCACAGTTGCGCCCCCATACCTCCAACATCTCTTTCCCGTGTGTGTCACAAGCTTCCCAGACGGTATCCACCACCCAGTAGGTCTGCGAGGGTTCGCCTGTCTTTTTCAACCAGGAAATGGTTTTGATTTCTTGGATAAACTGATCTATCGTTTTCTGTTGTTGAGGAGTCCAAAGCATAGCGGTTGTCTGTTATATATTGTTCCAAAGATTGTATCTCATGCAAAGATAGTAAAATTAGCAGTTTTCTGCTACTATTTCTGCCAAGTCTTTTACAGGAACTTCTGTACTGTTTTTGCCGAATGTTTTTTTGCATAGCGGACAGGCTGTTACCAGCACATCAGGTCGGTAGGCAAGATAGGCATTCAGGGCATCCCGGCTGATGACGGTGCGTTGGGCTGGACTGATATGCGTATTGGCCAGAGAACCGCCGCAGCAGAGTGATTTCTTGCCGTCATAGCGGGTGGAAATACGTTGGCTGACGGTTTGCAACACCTTTTCTGGAGCATCATATACGCCATTGCCGCGTCCCAGTTCGCAAGGGTTGTGGAATACGGTCTTCACATCGCTCTGGCGGGGATGCAGTGCTTTTTCGCTGATCAGTTGTTCCAGATATTCACTGTGGTGCACCACACGGATATTCAGTTGGTAGTCCTCTTTGAATGTTTTATAGCAGATGGGACACGAGGTCACCAGTATTTCCGCACCGCTTGCAACGATGGCTGCTTTGTTTTTTTCGATGATGACTGAAGCTGCATGATGATTGCCCGCCAGTAGCATCGGGCGGCCGCAGCATACGCCTCCTTTTTCATCGATAAAGGTGTATTCAACGCTTGCTTTTTCAAAAAGGTAGCGCATGGATTGGATGACGTTTGGTGTCAATTGACCCATACAGCCGGCAAAGTAAGCCACCTTGGCTGTTTTGAGGGCAGGGGCAGGCACATAGGCATAGGTGTTTTTGGTGATATGCGTATGGTCTTGACGTTGACTGAGTCGCAGGGCATTGAGTCGGAGGTCTACCGGACAGGCAGCTTCGCAGCGTCCGCACATCAGGCAGTTGGAATCAGCCTCTGTATGGTCGAGATGGTGGCGCACTTTTTTCAGGAAATACACCGGTTGTGTGTCTTTCATGCCCAAAGAGGTTCCCAGTTGACACTGGTCGATACAGATACCGCAGCGTGAACAGGCGTATAGTTGGAATTTACTGATGGAGGTAAATTGACGCCCTTGTTGGATACCCCAGTTTTTTAAAAAGATATATACGATTTCTGTCGGGATATGCATATATCGGGAGAATGGCAGCAGTAGGAAGAAGAGTCCTAAGGCCGATGAATAGGCCCACCAGGCCGGGTAGGCCAAGTGTTCGATGGGGAGAAAACTGTCAAAGAATGCTCCTGCATGGTGGGTCAGGAAACCTCCGCCTCCGCGTACTCCGCTGGTGAAGCTTTCTGCCAGGAAACGCAGCGGGAATATAAGCCATAACACAGTCAGTATCAGTCGGTCGAAAGGCCGGTGTTTTGTGGTACGTTGCATACCCAATGCTTTGGAATACATTCGTTTAAACCATGCCAATGCCAATCCTGATAAGATCATCAGTAGCACAAGGTCCATCAGAAAGGCAAAGGTATCGCTGTATGGGAATGTCTCTTGTGCCGGATGGAAAAAGCGGAAGAAGATAGCAAAGTAAGGGGGATTCAACAGGCTGGTATGATAGACCAGCGATTCTATTTTTCCTATGACGATTAAGAGAAACCACCCCAGACCGAAACACATGTGCATGTATCCGAGGAAGGGGCTGGTCCGGTATATTTTGTGGTGCACCAGACATTCTAAAAATACCTCTCGGATGGCTTTAAGGGTCTTGAGGCTGAACATATTTCGGAGGATTGTACGCTTCTCTTCACGTGAAAATTTACGAGTCCAGCGGAAATAGGTCACTGCCAGATAAATGAGCAGAATATTCAGTCCGAGGGTGAAGGGGAGTACAAACGGGTCGTAATACATGATGGTGGATTATAGTGTTTGGTTGTCGATATATTTGATCATACTGAGAATCATCCGGCGGGTGTCCACGCCTCGCGGGCATACGAGCAGGCATTTGCCGCACAGCATGCATTTGTGGAGTTGTTCCCGCACCTCGTTTGTCTCGCCTCTTTTCATCAGCATCTGCAGTTTGCGGATATTGAAGTCTGTGAACGAGCCTGCCGTACAGGTAGCGGTGCAACCTCCGCAGCCGATACAAAGACGGGTGCTTGCCACTTCGGCGTCGATTTGTTCTGCCATGGAGCGGTCGTTTTTGTCATAGTCAATGACACGTGCTCCGTTGATGGAAAATCCCCAGAAATTGGCCATGGTCTCTTTTTGGTTTTATGGGTTATTGTTTTGTGGTCTTCAGATAATGAATGATTTCTATTGCAGCCGAGCGTGCATCTGTCAGCGTATCGGTCAGGTTCATGGGGGCTGTGCTGCATCCCGCAACAAATACTCCCTCCACATTCGTACCATTAGGGATATAATGTGGGTCTTTCACCTGCAGGAATCCATTGGGGGCGAGATTCAGTCCAAGTTCTCTGGCAAGATATCTGCCTCCATCCGAAGGCTCCATGCCCACCATCAGCACCATCAGGTCAAGTGTCATGCGCAATGGTTTTCCCACCAGTGTGTCCTCACACTTCACATACAGTTGTTTGGATTGGTTCTCTGACGCTTCAGATAGACGTCCCCGCACAAATTTGATGCGGTATTTCTCTTGTGCCTCCCGATAGAGTTCTTCATATCCGGGACCGAACATGCGCATATCCATGTAAAAACAGAAGATTTCTGCCTCCGGAAGCATTTCCCGCAGTTCGATGGCTTGTTTCACTGCTGTGATGCAGCACACTTTCGAACAGTGGTAGTTGCATATCTTTTCATCCCGGGAACCGACGCATTGTATCAGACCGATGCGTTGTGGGGTGGCGCCGGTTGTTGTGGTGATGTTGTGATTGGCAAACAGGTTTTCCAGGTCTACCGACGTAATGACATTTTCATAGATGCCATAGCCGTACTCTTCTTTGCGGTGGGCGTCGAAGGTGCGGAAGCCTGTAGCCACCAGCAGCGCATCGCCTTCCAGCAGGGCTCCGTGATTCAGTTCCACCGTAAATTTGCCCGTTGTCGAGCGGGTGGTTTTCACCGGCTCGGAGTTGGTATATAGGTGGATGGAGGGATGTTGCAGGTGCTGTTTCAATTGCTGGCGCAACTCTTCTGCCTGTTTCCGGTCGGGAAACAGCTGATACCAGTTGTTCAGGTTGCCGCCTGTTTCACATTCTTTTTCTATCAATTCCACCGTAATTCCGGCTTCTGCCAGGCGGTAGGCTGCTTCACATCCGGCAGCTCCGCCTCCTATGATGATGACATTCATGTTTTTACTTTAAATAGGTTGGACATTTCGGGCGTCCCATGCTTTCGCCTCTCAGGTTTTTATATTTTGCTTCCGGATCGTAGGAGATACCCATTTTGTCGAGCAGGGGCTCTACATTTACCTGGTGCATCTGCAGACCGATTTCCCAAGGGTCATATCCCAACACCAGGGCGGCTGCCTCTTCGTAAGTCAACACCGGTATGCCGTGTCCGTCTTTGCCGTAGGTGGTGCCTTCCATCTCGCTGATGGTGTATTGCCATTTGTCCAGAAACATGGAGCAACCCGGACAGTTGGTGATGATGAAATCCGGTTCGTAGGGCTGCATCGATTCGAATTTTTTCTTGGAGTTGGCCACTGAAAAACCACGGTTGGCAAGCACCAGGTAGTTGCGGAAACCGAATCCGCAGCAGTGTCTGCGTTCCGGATAGTCCACCGGCTCGCCTCCCCAGGCTGTCACCATTCCTGACAGTACTGCCGGAAATTCTGCACCTCCAATGCCCTTTGTCGGGAACATCTTGGCATAGTGACAGCCGATGTGGTCCACCACCCGCAGGGGCCTGCCTGTGTGTACATCGGTCAGACTGTGCATTTTCTGGGCTGCTATCTCGTGGCGGAATTTGTAGATGACATCCGATGTATGTGCCAGGTTCTTAGGTTTCTGAAACTCTCTCCGCGTAGCTTTCCATAAATATTCCCGTGTCTGCTCCTCTATCTCAGGATGAGTCTCCCAGGTGTGCAGGATTTCAGTGTAGATGCCGAATGAGGTGATGCACGAAGGGGTCATGTTTTCAAATCCGGCTTCGGTCATCAGGGCAAAATGGCGCGCCACCACCGTCATGATGGTTTCCAGCGGTACCACATCCGAGTGGTAGCCGATACCGGTACAGGTGGTATGTCGCGGGTCGTCAAAAACGGTCTTGCCCAGACGGTTGCCCAGAATGTCCAGATAGGCCCATTCCGAACCGGGGAAAAATGTCTGCCGGATACAGCTCCGGGCATAGTAATATCTGTCATCGGCTATCTCTTTCTGATAGTCTTTCCATATTTGTTGTTTGCCTTCGAGATTCATGATTGGATGTTATTGGTGTTGCCCGTTGTTTGCCATATAGGTATGTAGGAAATAGCTCTCTCCGTCCATGCCCATTTCTTTGGCTTTTTCCAGTGAGCGGTTCTCTATCTGTTCCATAAATTCTTTGCCGCCGGTCACTTCAAAGATTTTCCGGAGTTCTTCCATGGATTCGTCGTCCACTTTCCGTAACGTGCCGGCCCCCTCTTTCCGGTAGTTTGAGTGTACCCGCTCGTAGAGGTCATCGCGGTGTTCGTATATCCATTCCCACACGGGACCCTGTTCCGGATGCATCTCCGGCCGCACGATGTCCGGTGTCACGCAATAGCCGTAGTTGAGGATGTTGTTGCCCAACACGCGTTTCAGTGCAAATTGCTGACGTCCTTTCTCTGACTCTACGAACAGTCCCTCTTCCTGTGACAGTCGGCGTAGGGCCATAATCACTCCGCCCGGAGTATTGCTCCGTGGACAGCGGGTCTTGCACGACATGCATTCGCCGCAATACCAGATGGTTTCCGAACGCAGAAGGGTCTGCAGACTCTCTTCGTCTTGCCGTTGTACCGTGTCTACGATGATGCGGGGGTCGTAACTGTAAAATTCCGCTGAAGGGCAGATGGCTGTGCATACTCCACAGTTCATGCAGCTGTTCATGCTCTCTTGGTAGTGGATGTCTTGTTGAAGTTTCTCGGTTAATTTTTGCATAATGCCCGTGAATAAATGACCTGTTTTATCTCCTGCAAAATTACCGGAAAGTCGGGGCTGTCCAAACAATGCAAATGCGTATTGGACGGTGGTGTTTATACCTATGTTGAAAAAGCCGGATGCCCAACAGCATCCGGCTTGCAGGTCATTCGCTGATTTTATGTATGGTCTTCATCAGTTGTTCGCCAAGACCGATGGTGTAGCCTTGCGAGAGGAAGACGACTCGGTTGAAGGTGTCGGCTATGATGAAGATGGGCAGGTCATCGCTTTTCAGCTCCATGTTTTCCATAATCATCCGGCGGATGCTGTTGTCGCGGTCTACTCCGTAGGTGATGGTTTCCGGCAGTGCGGGAAATTCATCCGGGTGGAAGCTGGCGAGTTGTTTTTCATCCGGGAAGAGCATCACCATGCCGCGTCCCCATTTTTCAAAGTCGCTTTTCAAAGCTGCAATATCACGGATGGCGTGGTTGGTCGGCTCCTGACGGGCTCCGAGTATGGCTACG
>OGQF01002478.1_pt1 | contig 10507 bp, 7 predicted proteins | sample 1553141 | NCBI WGS metagenome assembly OGQF01 (sample SAMEA2580005, study PRJEB22360) | human gut metagenome | biome: human gut; feature: human-associated habitat; material: faeces | place: Denmark | collected 2008/2010
CCATGAAGAACTATTTTTCCCGCCTACGCTCATTCGTAGCGTTGCCGCCGATGACGATGCGGTGCGCGGTTGGGCCAATGCCGCTGGGATTTTGATTGAGCGCTTAGGGCGCGATCAGGGGCACTGGCCTGACGCGCCGCACGGCGACATCATTGCGGTGATTGAAGACCTTTATGCCCCTTGGTTAGCCAAAGATTGGGACGCTTGGGGTAAAGCCTTGCCTCAAGTCGCGCAAAAACTCAAACAATATCGAGAAGACGCTGAGCGCTTTGAAGCCAACATTATTTTGACCGTGGCCTTTGGTGAAACAGGGGCCGTCACGCTCGCACCCGCCGAAAGTGGCCTCATGGATCGCCTTTTTAGACGTAAGTCTCAATTAGCACCCGCAGCTTGGTGCCCTGATCGCTATCAAGAAGGAGCCCACTAAATGACTCGAATCTTGATGCGTGACTACGATGTTGCCAGTGCTCGTCGACTCACTGACGCGGGTTACTGTGCGCCGATTGCTCGAGCTTTAGCTGCTCGCGGCATTCATGATGCGTCTGAACTCGACCAAGAATGGAAGGCCATGCTACCGCCGACGCTCTTAGAAGGGACGCGCGCCGCAGCCGAACGTTTAGCCCTTGCTCGAGAGCGCGGCGAACACGTCACGATCGTTGCGGACTATGACTGCGACGGCGCCACGGCTTGTGCCGTGGCCATGCGTGGGCTTGCGATGATGGGCATTCGCTCGACCTTTTTTGTCCCACATCGCGTCCTTCATGGCTATGGACTTTCGACGACGGTCATTGATTTACTCGCCCAACAGTCCCCTAAGCCTGACCTTTTGGTGACGGTTGACAACGGGGTGTCGTCTGTTGAAGCCGTGCGTCATGCGAACGCATTGGGGATCGATGTCATTGTGACGGACCACCATTTGCCAGGCAACGAGCTGCCTCCCGCCGTTTGCATTGTGAACCCCAATTTGGTCGACTCGACCTTCCCCTCTAAAACGCTCGCTGGCGTCGGGGTCATGTATTACGTCCTGTTGGCATTACGTGCGCTGTTACGTGAACGAGGCGTTTACACTCAGCAAACACAACCCCGCCTAGATACACTTGTGGATCTAGTGGCTTTGGGAACGGTCGCAGACGTCGTGAAACTTGACAAAAATAACCGCGGCTTGGTCTCTCAAGGCTTACGTCGCATTCGTATGGGACGTACTCACGCGGGGATCTCAGCCCTTTTTGCGGTTGCAAGTAAAAAGCCCGAAGTCGCTAGTGTGCGTGACTTTGGCTTTGCGCTTGGCCCACGCATCAATGCCGCAGGTCGCTTAGACACGATGGAAAACGGGATTCACTGCCTTTTAACGGATGACCCCGTTGAAGCACTTGACCTCGCACGAAGCCTCAACGACTTCAATGTAGCGCGCCAAGAGCTTGAAACCGAAATGCAGCAGGCCGCAGAAATTGCGCTCTCGCGCTTCGACGTCGAAAAGCGAGCCACACTTTCACTATTTGACGAGTGTTTTAATGAGGGCGTCGTGGGCTTAGTTGCCTCTCGCCTCAAAGAAAAAACCAATCGCCCGACGATTGTCTTTGCGCCTTCTGACGACGGCTTATTAAAGGGCTCAGGCCGCTCGATCCCAGGGATCCACCTTCGTGACGCGCTTGACCTTGTGAGTAAACGGTTGCCTAACGCCATTGTGCGCTTTGGTGGGCACGCCATGGCCGCGGGACTTACACTACGCGCCGAAGCGTTGACGGACTTTGAGCAAACCTTTGAAGAAACGGTACGCGGCATGACGGATCCATCGGTCTTTGAACGCGTCATTTATACCGATGGCGGTTTAGCGCCTGACGAAATTTCTGAAGGGCTTGTCTACGCCATTGAAAACCAAATTTGGGGACAAGGCTTTGATGCACCGATCTTTGCCAACGAATTCAAAGTCATTCGTCAGACGCTTCTCAAAGACGCGCACCTTAAGCTCATTCTTGAGCTAGGCAACCAACGTTTTGACGCGATTTTCTTTCGCTTCAAAGACACGCTACCGAGTCATGTGCGTCTTGCCTATCGTCCCAATATCAATGAATTTATGGGACGACGCTCGATTCAACTCGTTATTGAAGCCGCCGAATTCTAGTTTTTGGCTCTGTCCATCACGCCCAAGCGCCTTCTCGGTCGAAACGGGAGGCGCTTTCGCTTTATAATCTGTCTATTTTCGTAGCCCTGTCGCTTTCTTGATTGTGTTGGCCTTTTTGCAGCACACGACAGTGGCTTTTTCAATTTCATACGTACCAAAAGAGTGACATGATGGAAGTCGAACGCATCAATCAGATTCAGAACCTTACAGACGACCTCACCCGCCGTCTGACCGAACTTCGGGGGTATCTTTGACGTCGATCGCAAAGCGCGCCGTCTCGAAGAAGTCAACCGCGAGGTTGAAAACCCGGATCTCTGGAATGATCCGAAGCATGCCCAGGAAATCAGCAAAGAAAAGAAGATGCTTGACGATATCGTCGGCAGCTTTAACAGCTTGACCTCGGGCATCAATGATGCAGCAGAGCTTTTTGAGCTCTCCATGGCCGAAGAAGACTGGGAAACGGTTGAAGCCGTTGGCCAGGACGTCGAAGCCATTGAAACTGAAGTCGCCAAGCTTGAATTCAAGCGCATGTTCAATCAGCCGATGGACCCCTCCAACTGCTACCTGGAAATCCAGGCTGGTGCTGGTGGTACCGAAGCCCAAGACTGGGCAAGCATGCTTGAACGTATGTACATGCGTTATGCCGAACGTAAGGGCTTCAAGGTCACTCTTGAAGAAGAAAGCCCGGGCGAAGTGGCTGGCATTAAGTCCTGCACGCTTTATATCGAAGGCGAATGGGCTTATGGCACCTTGCGTACCGAAACGGGTATTCACCGTCTCGTGCGTAAGAGTCCCTTTGACTCCAACGCTCGTCGTCATACGTCCTTTACGTCCGTTTACGTCTATCCTGAAGTCGACGATTCGATCGAAATCGAAATCAATCCGGCAGACCTCTCGATTGACGTGTTCCGTGCGTCCGGCGCAGGTGGTCAGCATATTCAGAAGACCGAATCCGCCGTTCGTATTCACCATATTCCGACGGGTATCGTCACGATTTGTCAGGACGACCGCTCGCAGCATCGCAACCGCGAAAAAGCCATGCAACAGCTCAAAGCGAAGCTCTATGAACACGAAATGCGTAAGCGCATGGAAGAACAGGCCAAGCTTGAAGAGTCGAAGTCCGACATCGGCTGGGGTCACCAGATCCGTAGCTACGTGCTTGACCAGTCCCGTGTGAAGGACCTTCGCACGAACGTTGAAACGGGTAACACGGGCGCCGTGCTTGATGGCGACCTTGACCAGTTCGTCGAAGCTTCGCTTAAGAATGGTATTGGCGGTTAATTCACGCCCCGTATAGACAAGAACAGCGCTTGGCGTTGACTAAGCGCTGATTCTTCTGATTACGACAGGAAAGAAAATGGCTGAACAGATTCAGTCCGCCACGCAGATGGCGGAAGAAGAAAACCACATTATTGCTGAACGTCGCGCCAAGTTGGCCGCCCTGCGCGCTGCTGGCGTTGCTTATCCCAACGACTTTGAACGTACTGACCTCTTTGGCGACATCCGTGCCAAGTATCAGGACGTCTCTGCCGAAGAACTCGAAACCCTCAAGCCGCAGGTGGCTTGCTCTGGCCGTATGATGCTCAAGCGCATCATGGGTAAGGCTAGCTTTGCCACCGTGCGTGACTTCACGGGCGACATGCAGTACTTCATCACCAAGGGTGACATCGGCGAAGAGGCTTATGCCGCTTGGAAGACGTTTGACCTCGGTGACATTGTCGCTGTAAAGGGCACGCTCTTCCGTACGAAGACGGGCGAACTCTCTATTCGCGCCTCCGAATTACGTTTGATGACGAAGAACATTCGTCCGTTGCCTGATAAGCACAAGGGTCTTTGCGACACCGAAATGTGCTATCGCCAGCGTTATGTCGACCTCATCATGAACGAAGAATCCCGCAATCGTTTCCTCGTTCGCTCGAAGGCCATCGCCGCGATCCGCAACTTCATGCTTTCGAACCGCTTCCTCGAAGTCGAAACCCCGATGTTGCATCCGATCCCGGGTGGCGCCAACGCCAAGCCCTTCATCACGCACCACAATGCGCTCGACATGGATATGTACCTGCGTATTGCGCCGGAACTTTATCTGAAGCGTCTCGTGGTCGGTGGTTTTGAACGCGTCTTCGAAATCAACCGTAACTTCCGTAACGAAGGCGTGTCCGTTCGTCACAACCCTGAATTCACGATGATGGAATTCTATGCGACCTACTGGACCTATCGCGATCAGATGGCCTTTACGGAATCGCTCCTTCGCACCGTTGCTCAGGAAGCCACGGGTAGTGCCGTGCTTCAGTACCAGGGTCAGGAAATCAATCTTGAAAAGCCCTTCGATCGTCTTACCCCGATTGAAGCCATCAAGAAGTACGCCCCGGGTTACACGGACGAACAGTTGAACGATGCCGAATTCTTGCGCGCTGAATTGGCACGCTTAGGGGAACCGCAGCCCGACTACGTCGGTCTTGGTGCCCTTCAGATGGCGCTCTTTGAAGAAACGGCCGAAGCCAAGCTCATTCAGCCGACCTTCATCATTGACTACCCGACGGAAATCTCTCCGCTCGCTCGTGCCTCTGACGCTGACCACGACATCACAGAACGTTTCGAACTCTTCATCGGTGGCCGCGAATTGGGTAACGGCTTCTCCGAATTGAATGACCCGGACGACCAGGCCGCTCGCTTTAAGGCTCAGGCTGATGCCAAGAGCCACGGTGACGACGAAGCCATGTACTACGACGCCGACTACATCCGTGCGTTGGAATATGGTCTCCCGCCGACCGCGGGTTGCGGTGTGGGTATCGACCGCTTCATCATGCTCCTCACCGACGCCCCGACGATTCGCGACGTGTTGCTCTTCCCGCATATGCGTCCCGAAGCTGGTCTGATCGGCTAATGAGAGAGACCTTCATGGATCGAGTCCGAGTGCTTCAAACAGAACTTCGGACTCGAACATGTCTAGAGAGCCCCGAACCCCTCGGGGCTTTTGTCATTGGCGGTCACGCTGTGGGTCGTTTAACGACTAAAGTGATGGCTGTCATGCGTCACGATCCCATCCTGACGCAGTGGGTTGACGCGGGGGATTCGCAAACCTTTACGCTCCTTGCCGAACCTCACTTTGAGACACTCAACCTCGCCTTAGATCAAATCACCCTACGCCTTGAGGCCTTAGGGCTCACACAACGCCGTCGTCACGAAAAGCTCGATATCTTTAACGACGAGGGACAGGTGCTCGCCCAAGCTGAACGCTCAGTCTTTCGGACCCTCGGGCTCACCACACACGTCGTTCGTTTATTGGCTCTCACGCCTCATGGTCACTTTTGGCTTCAACGACGTAGCCCCAATAAACCGATTGGCGCAGGCCTTTGGGACAACTTGGCCGCCGGCATGATGGCAGCCAGTGAAACGCCCCAGACCGCCATGCTGCGTGAGCTTCATGAAGAAGCGGGGCTCAACGTAGGGGCAGACACGCTCGTTCCCTTGCCGACCCTCTCTTTTGACTATCAATGCCCCGTCCCTGAAGGCTGGTTGCAAGAAAGGACGGCAAGCTACTTACTGACCGTCCCTTCTGAAATAACACCCACAAACCTTGATGGAGAAGCAGACGCCTTTGCGTCTTTTAGTCCACGTCAAGCAGTGGATCTGATTGAGGCAGATCGCCTCATGCCTGAAGCCGCACGATTACTGCTCGAATGGATCGTCGCTCGCTAACTCTGAATTCAAATCAGGGTCAAAATCAGGCGCCGAACTCCTGTGCGGGATGGTGCCACTCAAGCGTTCAAGCCCTTCGACGATATGACGCTTTTCCTGAGAAGTGAGGACGTCAGTGCCCAACAAATGATGGAAAAAGAGCGCGTCATAAGCCAAGGTCACGATGAGCGCAGTTGTCGGTCCACACGGCTCACGCTTCACACGGTTAAAGTACTCACGGTACCAGCAACGCACTGGAGTCATGAGCTGACGATTTTCGGGCGAAGCCACAGCCAACGCAGCAAAAGGCGAAATCCCTCGGTCGATGCGACCTTCACTAAATTCACGATACCAGTCACCGTACGCACGCAAGAGACGACTAGGGACCTTCGATGTCATACGCGCCTTATGTTCGAGCTCACGCTGCACTTCGTCCAAGTGCTGTGCGTACGAATCCACCAAGGCTTCGATCAAGGCGCTACGAGAAGGATAGTGGTGAATAAAGGATCCTTTACTCACTTTGGCTTCTTCAAGCACGCGGTCAATCGAAAGCTTATCCGTCCCCTGCTCAATCAAAATACGACGAGCTGCTTCAATAATTCTGTTTCGCGTCGCACGACCACGCGAATTGGTCTTGGGCACACGATCAAGCCCCAATACCATATCAACACGTTCATGAGCGCGACCCATCTGATCATCACCCGTTGCTTCGGGTTCCGTACGATTCGCCTTTGACGGTGTACGGCGCTTACATTCAGTATCAACACTCACTTTTAAAACCTCTGTCGTAACCTGAGTGGGCTCAGCACTATGGCCAACGTCGTCAGCCTTTGGTGCTTGCACGGGAGCGGTTACGTTTAAGTCATCTCCCTCTTGACGAACAACGTCCGTAGACCTCTGTGGCACCAAGCGCGCATAAGCCTGCGTGGAATCTTTCAAGGGTGCCTTGCCGTCGCCGAACATGCCGTTGACTTCAGTCTTCCCTTTGTCCGTCAAAAACTGCATGTCTTCTGGCGTTCCCGTCACTTCTTTAAAAGTCTTGGGAACCGTGAGCCCCCCCGTCATCTTTTTCATGCGACGCTGACTCAAACGTTCAGCCGCACGACTCAACTCTTCGGGTGACATCTTGTTTTTGACTTCCTTGACGGGTTTGGCTTTAAGCGCCAGACGCGTCGCACGACGAACCGACGAAGCCAAAGTAGGGTGAGCGGCTTCCTCTGACTGAGTAGAGGTCGAAACGGTCGACACGGATTGATTTGGAGCTAATGACGACACTTTGTCATCTGATGTTTTCTTGGAACCCACGATGTTGTCCAATATAAATAACTGCCTTACAGGCATTAACAGTCAATACGTCGCACTACACTCATCTATGAAATTAGGGGGAATCTTTGAGAGGTAGGCGCTCTTAAAGGGATGAATCACCCCATCATCGATGGTTTGCGGAATCATCACACTTTTTAGAACCTATAGACAGTATAAGTCGTATCAGTCTTTATGCCTACTCTTTCTTGACTTTTTACGTTTTGATGTAGTGCTACGAGAACCTAATACGCGTCACTCATACAACGCTCTTACTCAACATGAACCAAAAGAGCATCCTATCAATATCAATTGATTAACTGTCGTTTTAATCGACTTTATTTCAACTTAACATGAACTAAATGAGATCATAGGAAAAGCATATTTAACCATTTCAAGATCTTTTTAGTTATTGTTATTGATTTTTGAAGGAAGCAAAAATTCAGTATTAAACCCTGAAAATTATAAACGGCCTTCACGAAAATCCTTAGACATTCCCGACATATTAGTACTAAATCTACCAACACTCACCACCTAGCACGGCCAAACAGGTTCACTTGACAGTACGCATCGATTTTATTATGCTCATTTGAGATTTACTAACAAGGTCGCCATGAGTCGTCCCGTTATTACCCGTATTGTTGACATCCCCATGCGTACGGTTTACTTCAAGCCGTGCGGAAAACTTCCTGATGATACCGAATGCGTCACGATTAAATTTGAAGAGCTCGAAGCCCTTCGTCTTTCGGATCTCGAAGGTATTAACCAAAGCGAAGCCTCTAAAAACATGGGCATTTCGCGTCATACCTTTGGGCGCATTTTGGCTGCAGCGCGAAAAAAAGTCGCTCGTAGTCTCGTTGAAAGTCTTCCCATCGTTGTGACGGGTGGTACCAACGCTCGACGCTTAAGCTCGGCCGAATTATTGAAAGACTATCCCGCCATGAAAATTGCTATTTCTGCTGAAGGTCCTACCACTCAGGATATCGTTGACCCACGCTTTGGTCGTGCCGCTGGTTTCGTGATTTATGACACCGAAACAAAGACCCTTGAATATATTGACAATGGTGCTGCGCAAGCGGCCGCTCAGGGGGCTGGTTTGATGGCTGTTGAAACAGTGGTTGAAGCGGGGGCCAAGGTGGTCTTGAGTGGCTACATCGGTCCCAAGGCGCTGGAAGCCCTGCAAGCCGTGGGCTTAGGTACCGTTCAAGACATGGATAACCGCACAGTGGGCAACGTGATTGCCGACTTTGAAGCGGGCAACCTGACTGTTCTTTACCCCGAAGGAAAATAAGCGTGAACATCCTTTTCGCTAGTGGCAAAGGGGGTGCAGGCAAAACCACGGTAACTGCCGGGCTCTCCGCTTTCTGGCCGCGTCCCTTTGTGCTCGCAGACGCTGACGTCGAGGCGCCTGACCTTGGACTTTATTTGCCTCATCACTTCACAAGTCACGAGTCCGTGGAACTTGAAGTCCCCAAGGCGATTAATGACCGATGTGACCTGTGTGGCGAATGCGTTGCCATTTGTCAGTTCAACGCCATTAAAAAGCTCGCTGGCCGCATCATGCCGTTCTCTGATATGTGCCACGGTTGCGGGGGCTGTAGTGCTGTTTGCGCCCCCAATGCGATTGTCACGGGGACGCGTGAACTGGGTCAACTAGCGATTGGCGAAACGGATGACCATCATCCCTTTATTGAAGGACGATCCCGTATTGGCGAAGCGATGACGCCACCTGTCATTCGTTCGCTTTTGCGTCGTGCGCGTCAAGAAGCTGACCATTTAGGTGCCGACCTTTTGATTGACGCACCACCGGGCGTCAGTTGTCCCGTCATGACTGCCGCGGCGTACGCCGACATCGTTGTCCTCGTTGTGGATCCAACGCCCTTTGGTGTCCACGACTTTAAGTTAGCCCTTCTAGCCTTTACGGAAGCACATAAACCTGTCGCCGTCGTGATTAACCGTAGTGGTCAAAGTGAGATCGCACAAAGCGAAGCTGACCTAGTCGCCTTCTGTGAAGGTCGTCAAGTGCCAGTGTTAGCTCGCATTCCCTTTGATCGTGAAGCAGCAGCGCACGCCGCAGGTGGCAAACACCCGTTGACCCTCTCACCCGCGTGGCGTGAACGCTTTGAAAAAGCCGCTCACGATGTCGCCAAACATATCGTTGGAGAGCACCATGCATGAAATCGTTGTCTTAAGTGGCAAAGGCGGTGCAGGTAAGACGAGTGTTACCGCGGCTTTAGCGCGAGCCATGAGTGCCGCTGAACCGATCGTCCTTTGTGACTATGACGTTGATGCGCCTGACCTTCATATCCTGTTGCAGCCCAAGGTTGTTAAGCAAAGTGACTTTATTAGTGGTCACCTTGCGCGCTTTAACCCTAACGAATGCATTGGGTGCGATCAGTGTCTTGGCTTTTGTAATTTCGATGCCATTACATCGACCGATGACGGCGAATATCCCGTTAACGAAACGCTCTGCGAAGGTTGTGCTGTTTGCGTCAAACTGTGCCCAGCCGGGGCCTTTGATTGGCTCCCTCGCCACTGTGGTGAAAACTACCAAAGTGAAACCCGCTTTGGTCCTTTGATTCATGCGCAGTTGGCGCCTGGCGCCGAAAACTCCGGGCGCCTCATTGTACTTTTAAAAAAGGAAGCTCGCGCGCTTGCCCAAAGCATCAAGGCTGAGATCATTCTCTCAGACGGCACCCCGGGCATCGGTTGCCCGGTCATTAGTTCACTCTCGGGCGCCTCGCTCGTTTGCGCTGTTGTCGAAGCGGGGGCTTCTGGCATTGCCGACTTTAAGCGTTTAGCAGAACTCGCTAAACACTTCCGGTTGCCGATGGCCGTCATTATTAATAAAACCGACTTAAACCCCGAACAAACCGAAGAAGCGCGTCAAGTTGCCCTGAGTGCTGGCGCCACGGTGCTCGGCACACTGCCCTTTACATCTGCATTCACAGCCGCGATGGCGCGTGGTGAAGCCATTGGCGAAACGCCCTCTAAGCTCGATGCAACCTTTGAACAATTTGCTAGTCGTCTACGCGAAATGGTTCACGCTAGACAACGTAACCGTACAATCATTCCCATTAAGGAGATTTAAATCATGATTCGTATTGCCATTCCTTCTGTTCAGCCTGGTGGCCTTGACGCAGAAGTGGGGGCCCACTTTGGCCACTGCGACCTTTACACCTTAGTTGATGTTGATGACAACAATCAGGTCGTTGAAACGCAGGTCATTCCTTCTTGCGCTCACGAACATGGCGGCTGCCTCGCCCCTGTCAACTACCTCGCCGAACGTGGTGTCAACGTGTTGCTCGCTGGCGGTATGGGTATGCGTCCCCTCATGGGCTTCTTGCAGGCTGGCATCGAAGTTTTCTACGCCGGCAACGTTGAAACCGTGGGTAAGGCTGTGGA
>OGQF01002491.1_pt1 | contig 10469 bp, 10 predicted proteins | sample 1553141 | NCBI WGS metagenome assembly OGQF01 (sample SAMEA2580005, study PRJEB22360) | human gut metagenome | biome: human gut; feature: human-associated habitat; material: faeces | place: Denmark | collected 2008/2010
TACGAGGCTGTATCCGCTGACAACGGTGACATCGAAGCAGCTGCTTCCGGTGTACGACAAGCCGATGATCTACTATCCGCTGAGCGTGCTCATGATGGCCGGCATCCGTGACATCCTTATCATCTCCACGCCGAAGGACCTGCCGAACTTCGAGCGACTGCTTGGCGACGGCAGCCAGTATGGCGTGAAATTCTCCTATGTGGTGCAGCCGTCCCCGGATGGTCTGGCGCAGGCGTTCCTGTTGGGCGAGGAGTTCATCGCGGGTGAGCCGTGTGCGCTCGTGCTGGGCGACAACATCTTCTACGGCAACGGTCTGGGCGCGACTCTGCGTGGCGCGGTCGCGAAGGCCGAGTCCGGCGAGGGCGCGAGCGTGTTCGGCTATTATGTCGACGATCCGGAACGGTATGGCGTGGTCGAGTTCGACGAGGACAGGAAGGCCGTGTCCATCGAGGAGAAGCCTGCGAAGCCGAAGTCGCATTACGCGGTGACCGGCCTGTATTTCTACGACGAGCACGTGGTCGAATACGCCAAGCGGGTGAAGCCGAGTGCGCGTGGCGAGTTGGAGATCACTGACTTGAACCGTATGTATTTGGATGCGGGCATGCTGAACGTGCGTACGTTGGGTCGTGGTTACGCGTGGTTGGATACCGGCACGATGGATTCTTTGTTCGAGGCGGGTGAGTTCGTGCGTACCGTGCAGCGTGCGCAGGGTCTGCCGATCGCGATCGTGGAGGAGATCGCCTACGAGAACGGCTGGATCACGCGCGAGCAGCTCATGGAGTCCGCAGAACGCTACGGCAAGAGCCCCTATGGCCAGCATTTGAAGGGCCTCGCCGACGGCGAGATCATGCTCATGCCGAATCAGAAGAACTGACGTGATGAGGCGTCTTCAAAGCGCCTCATCACGTCAGTTCTTCTTACCAGTATGCCCTAGCCCCGTTGTCCCAGATATCCGTTTTCCCATATTCAAGTGCAGTAATGATGTCTTGATTCAACTTGCTACGTAGGTCATCACAGATTTTCGTTTGGAATAGTGGAATGAAGCACATGTCCCATGTGAATTTATGGCTATCCGGATCAGGGCAAAACAATATTGCTGTGGCCTGAACCGGTTGGAGAAATTGCTTCGTCTGGGATTTGTACTCCATCAGTAGGATGTAAACGTCCTTGCTGATATCCAGTAAAATCCTGGTGAGCAGATCACTTGAGATGGAGTCTCCATCAGTGTATCGTTTTTGGCTTTCCTCATCATCGTTTTCCTGCCGTGATTTGCGTGCTGCGACTGCGTTTTTTCCATGCCTTTTCCGCGATGGGCCGAATCCTAGTGAGTTACGTCGTGAGAGAGCGAATGCTGCTTTGCAGGCATTGATAAATGTATCTTCATCCGGAATCGTGTCTGCGGCTTCGCTGAGTGCGAATGCAATAGAGGCTACAATGTCGCAAAGAACATGTGCTTGGGACAAGTACTCGCCGGCTTTAGAGGCTAAATCTTTGAAAGAATTAATGCCATGATTTTGTACACAAGTGCAGAGTTTTGATACTTGCTGGCTTGCTAGGGGGTTTCTCTTGCCCAACGGAGTATGTCAATGACTCGGCAATAGTCAATGATGGGATGAGACACATCCTCGCAAAGGAAAAACACGCGTTTAGGCTGTTTCTGTGCGTGGATAATTGTTGTTACCTTATCATGCGGAATATCGGCAATGCGAGCTTGAACCGTTTGGACTTTGTTGGCAAGAGCCTGCTTGTATTTGTCAGGCAACTCCTTACTGTTTTCGGGAGTAAGAACCATTCTGAGTAATTGGGCGTGTGCGATACCTGCGCATGAACAGACGTAGTTGAATCCATTTGCGAATGTGCAGCTACCTTGACCTCGTCCAGTGTGAATATCTATGCAAGGGTCTTTGGGATTTACTTGGATGGGCAGTGCCATGTTTCTTCTTTCAGCTCTGTTTATTAGATTTCAGTGTCTCGATTACTTTTGGCATATCGGTCCAAGGGGCGTATTCCTGCTCGTGATGTGGTGTGAGTCTATTTCGTCCCTGACTGTTTTCCACTGTGTTGTGTCGGGCTGCATTGCATATGGCGGCATCGAGATGTTCGCTGTCGATGAGTTCGTCATTGACGTATTTGTTACGATTTCCTCCAACGATGCCTGCTCTTGCCGCGGCTGACTCAACATCGGGCGTCAATGTATAGCTTGGTGGACAAGCCTTCATATGATCGAGTACCCAGACTTCGAAGCAGGGATTGGAAATGATGAGTTCGATTCCATTGTCCTTGCAAATTTTCGCGGCCTTGCTGTGGTCGTGGAAGTCGTCAACGTCGACTACCACCCAGATATTTTCATAGCAATCTGTGGAGATATCCCGTTCATCCTCTTTCTTCAACGTGCATGCAAAATCTGCGAGATGTTCAGGACTTTCGTTCTTCTGTTGATACTCGATGACAACGTCATATATGGACTCGAGCTGCTTGAAATACTGTCTTTCGGTAACAGCTCCGCCAGCTACGACAAGATAACGCTTCTTGCGTGCCCTGTGGAAACGTGCAGACTTGCGACCATGCGCGGGAACGCCTCGCTTCTTCGCCATCAGTCATCGTCTCCATTCATGATCTGTGCGAATACGGTATGGAAACTGAGGTTCGGTGTGGCGCCATATACACCATTGAGGTAGTTCTTGCCGATGTTCTCTTCCTTTCGAATACCAAGTTCCGTTACCGGGAAGAGTTCCGAGGCGCCGTCTTTATCTTTCTCTACAAGCCATATCTGATCGGGCTGTAGTAGGCGGTTCGACGAACCCGACTGATTGATCAATGACACGTCATGGGTCGTGAAAATGAGCTGGGAGCCGTGGGGATTCGTTGCCGGATCGGTGTACAGCGCCACCAGCTCTGCTACCAAGGCTGGGTGCAGGCTTGTGTCAATTTCGTCGATAAGTGTGACCGTGGGCCTTGATAGCTGACGAAGGGCAAGCGAGAAGAACGACAGCGCGGCGACGGTGCCCCTGGACTCGTTATCCAAGCCGAAGCCGGCAGAGGACGAATCTCCGCCGGTATGAGTGAATTGCAACTGTGTCGCGTTTTTGATGTTGAATGCTTCCTCTAGCTTTCCCTCATCAGCTCCGATCTGAGTCTTCATCTGCTCTTTGAACTGATGCCAGATATCCGAGGGGATGTTCGCCGGAACGCTTTTCACATCGCTGATGCCAAAATCTGCGTACTTGATCAGAGATGTCAGATGCTTCGAAAAAGGTGTCTTGTTCTTGAATTGGTCAAGCAATATGGGCTGTTCCTGTTCGAAAGCGTTTGCCACGCAATACGCCATATCATTCTGGAAAAACGAGAATACAGGTTGGACACATTCGATGCCGGCGGCGGCCGCCGAAAGCAGGAGAGCGTTGGGGCGGAGTCCCACTGTCTTTCGCACTTGCGTTCTAGGTCCTTTGAAAGTGGCTCCGAATTTCACCTCGTCGTTTCCGGTGCGGGAGAACAACAGTGAGGAGTGAGTGGAGAGACGTCCTCCCATGTCCTTAAAGAAGGTAAGCTCTTCCTCTAATATGTGCTTATTGTTATAGCGGAACCAGTACTGGTATTTCAGATGGTTCTCGGCTGTGAACTCCAGGAAGAACATCGATGGTTCCTCGAATGGGGTCTCTCTCAGTAGGAATGGTTCCCTAAGAATATCGCTGTTCGCATCACCTTGGCTGTAGCTGTTTGTCACCATGCTACGCATGGCGCACATCGCCTTCAGGAAATTGGATTTTCCTGATGCGTTGGCGCCGTATATGGCTGTGATTGGAGACTGCCGTGAGTCGTTGGATTCCGTGAACCTTTCGTCGCGAGTCATAGAGAAAGATTGCTCGTCGCGGAAACTCCTGAAATTCGAAAAGCTAAAATCAATCAGCATTGGGTCGCCTCGTAAATGTGTTTTACTCTTTTGATACTGAGATTATAACTAGAAATGTCCATTTTTGCAATTTTCTGCTAAAAGTGATGGTTTTATAAGCGTGTCCACAAATCTATACATTTTCTGGTTTCACTTGGCATAAGAAGGTGCAACCTGTGCCTTACGTGTGCGATTTTCATTTCAGAATTGTTTATTTTCCGTGGAAGCGGTGAGATTGGCTTGCGTGTTCAGGCGAAAGGATTGATTGGGTGGATGCCTTGTCCCACAGCAGGTCAAACCAGTGTCCGCGCCGCTTGCCGATGGTGACGGCGAATAGTGCTTGGCGGATGAAGTCGAGCAGTGTGCAGGTCGCGTAGCTCGCCAGCAGGATGCCCAGAATCTGCAGGATCGCCAATGGCTGCTGGTACAGGTTCTGCAGGTTGAACAACCGGACTCAGAGCAGTTTCTCGGAGGCGGCGTAATCGGTAATCAGGTACACTGCGAACGCGGATTGCGCTATCCGGTTGATGGCACGGCTGTGGAAGGTGGCGCGGTCGAACAGCAGGAACATGCCGAAGCCCACCATGATGACGGGCAGCTTCCATGACCCAGTGATGTAGATTCCCATGCTGTGCCCAAGCAGAGCAACGTTGCAGATGCGGCGGTGTATAACAGGAAGAATCCGAGTCTGATACCAACCATCAGCCAGATTTGTTTGGTCGTGAAAGGTTTCATATACCACTTATAGGCGGAATCTCCAATCTAACGGGTGCTGCACTTTCAATTAGACAACGGGCGTATGCGCACTCTTTATCGGCATGATGGAGAGTAGCGAATTGTGATTCTCGCAATCTAAAGGGAATTGATGTTGTTTTTTCCTCGATTCATTATTGTGCAGACAGCCCATATGAACAGTGGAATTGCATAGAATGCGTATGATTCATACTGAATATATAGGTATGCGAGAAGAATGAACCAGCATATGTTCCGTCGGCTCCATCCATGATGGACCGCTACGTGTGCTAATACCAAGAGCAAGAAGGCCAAAAAGCAAAATAGACCAAATTCGGTAATGAAGCTGGCATAGATGCTCATTGTGAAAGTATCCGCTGGGGGATTTGCTAAACCGTCGATTTCGGTATTGGGTGCACCGCCATGGGCGTCATACCATTGGCGGGCACCGGCGTAACCAGTACGCACTGCATTAGAGATATTGCCTGCGCCCCATCCAAACATGAAGTGAGGTAGATCATGTTTCCATGACCACATGGGAGCGAGCATATGGAAGATTCTTGCACTCATCGATCCGTCACCAGCAAGTAATCCATTGGTGGCTAAAGAGTTTAGACGCGGATTGATGATAATTGCGCTCAATCCACCTGCTCCAAGAAGTCCTAAAGCACAGACGAACCCAGCTGTTGCCTTACGTGAGTGGAAGTTGATTGTCGCTATCAGCCAGATAAATGTAGCTACCACTGTATCCAGTATGATTCGGGTGCCGGAGCCCATCGCAATTGCTCCAGCGGCAAATATCGGTATCAATATGCCAATCTTGCGGTCGCGGGTCAGCCAGAAAACTGGCAGGAGTACGCCGAACAGATGCATGCCGATATAGCTAGGCTCTGCGAACATGAATTGAGGACGAACGCTCGCATAGTTTCTATACAGAGCACCCCAAAAATATGCTCGTACTGGCTGCCAGTTCAGATGTCGTTCTAAAGCGATATATTGCAGTATCCCAATGAGGAATGCCACTACATATGCGGTGAATAGCGTAGTTAACAATGTTTGTACAGGTACACGTTTAATGCGGATCGCGATGTCGAGCGAAGCCAAGCACGCCAGCCCTAACAATATGGAGATGAATGACTTTGCGGTTGCGCTGACGTGTATTCCATATGATTGCCAGCCGTATACGGATGTGAGCACTAGTGGCAGGGGAAAGAGGAAGAACGGCAGGAAGCGGCGTGCGGTATCGCGCAAGTATCGCCAGTTGATGATTGTGTACAGGGTGAACAACCAGGGGGAGATTGGCGTCCAATAGGGGAGTGGAATGCCAATTTTTGTGCCATCAAATGGCAGCATGGCCACTGCGGCAAACATCAACATGTCTGATGGGGTGATGGTGATACGAGTCAGCGTCTCGGTCATTGCCCCACGCTGTAGCGCGGGGCAATGACCGGAGTTTCTGCGTTTTTCTTGAACTGACTTGTTGCCGAGCTGCGTATTGTTCGGTGTGGACATACTTGGTTCCCTCCCATATCCTCCGTGAGAACTGTACCAGTTGCATGTGTGGGTGAGGTGATGGGGGTTCGGTCAACCGTTCACTTTCATGAAGTACTTTTAAACTCCCACCAAGTAATTGGCAGTCGCTTGCAAAAACTGAATAATCTATGGGCCAATCAGCCGTTTAGATCCTCTCCGTGGGGCTGGTGCATGTATTGTTCAACCCAAGCCATGCTGGTTTTTTGGGAAATTAAAAGCCTGAATTATCATTAATTCGAAATCCAGGCTTTTACAGTATTCGTATAATCGCGAATTAAGCAGAAATCACTCAGCCTTCTTGCGGCCGCGGCGCTTCATGGTGCCGGCAGTGGCGTTTGCGACGTCAAAAATCACGGTCTTGTCTTCCGGGTAAGCAGTGCCGTTGACGGAGGCGAAAGAGACCTCGCCTTCTGGAGCTTCGACAAGCGTGAAGTACTTGGAAATTGCTTTAACAAGCACAGCATCCTTGATACTTACAGACGTAGTCTGCTTGCCCTCACCCTTGCTGAATTTCACGGCATTATCCGCCTTAGCGGTAGTCGGCGTGACGGCAATTTGTCTGGTTTTATCGTTAATAAGGATCTTAACTTGTGCTGGAAAATTCAGCACTTCTGCGGTGGCCTTATTAAAACGTACAACAGAATCGGTAACGGTCATCACCGTTTTGCCAACGGGCTTAACTAGCTGAACTTCTTCGAATCCTTGAAGCAAGGATGCCATAATATACTCCTTCACACTGCATAAATATTATTGACAATTTTGATTGTAATGAATGATAATTTGAATTACAATACATTGTGATTGCGATTGTGTACAGTTATTCTGCAGTAGTATCAAGGGTTTTGGTCATTGTTCACAAGGATACAAAAGCTCGAGAAGTTCACCGGTAGGTGCTAAATTATAGACCATCTGTGAGAATTTCCCGAAGAGGTAAGGAAGAACATTGACTATCGCTGATTTGCTGCAGATTGTTCGCAAGCATCTCGCGTCTGCGATTATCTCGTTTGTGGTAGTGTTTGCTGCAGTCGCAGCTGTCACGTTCATCATGCCGCCGAAGTACACGGCTACGGCTGAAGTGTTCGCCACGTATGCCGGTCAGTCCGGCGAGACGCAGACCACCAACGATATGAGCTCTGGTGCCAATTATTTGAACACCCAGATCAAGACGTATCCGGAACTGGTGAAGACCGAAGCCGTGCTCCAGCCCGTCATTAAGGACCTCGGTCTGGATATGACCACGACCGATCTTGCCGATGTGGTGACCGCTACGAACCCCACGAACACATTCATGGTGGACATCTCGGCGGAAGTCGGCGATCCGCAGCAAGCGGCCGACATCGCCAACAGCGTGGCGAAGAACCTGGCCGATCAGATTTCTTCCGACCTGTACAACAACTCCTCTTCCAGCGGCTCTCCCATCAAGCTCACGGTAGTGCAGAAGGCTCAGACTCCTTCCGGGCAGAGTTCCCCGAACATTCCGCTGTATCTGGTCGCGGGCCTGATTCTCGGCCTCATCGTAGGCATTGGCGTTGCCTTGCTGAAGGACATCCTCAACACCAAGGTGGACTCCACCGATGATGTGCGTGAGCTGACCCACGCTTCTTCGCTGGGTACTGTGCCACAGGCTACGATTCTTGACGACAGCCGCCCGGTCGTAGTCGCTCAGCCCGGACTGAGAATCCCCCCCGCACCCGCACGAACCTGTCGTTCCTTACCCCCACCGCCACGCAGGGTCATGGCCGACTGCTGATCATCACCTCCACTGATCCGTCCGAAGGCAAGACCACGGTTTCCTCCAACGTTGCCGTGGCTCTCGCCGAGGAAGGCAAGAGTGTGCTGCTTATCGACGCCGATCTGCGCCACCCGTCCGTGGCCCACAAACTCGGCATCGAAGGCCACGTGGGCCTGTCTCACGTGCTGTCTCGCCAGGCGTCCCCGGCCGATGTCATTCAGAAGTACTGGAAGCCGAACCTGCACATCATGCCTGCCGGTAAGCGTCCGGCTAATGCCAGCATTCTGCTGAACTCCGACTTGATGAAGGAAATGGTCGAGCAGGCCCTCACCCAGTACGATTACGTGATTATCGATACTGCTCCGCTGTCCGTGGCCAGCGACGCCACCGTGTTCGGACGTATGGCTGGCGGTCTGGTGCTCGTGACTGGTAAGGGCGTAGTGGAGAAGAAGGAGCTGGAGAACACCGCTACGGCTCTGCAGGCCGCTGAAGTGCCGATTCTCGGCTTCATCTTCAACTTCGCTGATCCGAAGAAGATACACTCGAAGAACTATTACTACTACTATTACGAGGACGGCAACAAGCGCAGCTCTCATAAGGGTGCCAAGAGCAAGGGCGAGAAGAAAGCCCGCAAGTAATAGTTTGGCGTTTGCCGATCGTCTTGCAATATGAACCGTGCGGTACTTCTGTGCCGCACGGTTTACTGTTATAAGACTGAGTTGTTGGATTTATGGTGCTGGCTGTATATCGAATAGTAAAGAATTGTGACATTCTTGAATACCAGCTGGCACGCTCGGCATAGGGCTGGATAGACTGACAGTTTGGAATGACTTCAATGATGCAAAGGAATGAGAAGAGCATGGGAACAGACGAACGCCCTGAACCGAACGCGGAATCTGGTCCCTCTACGTCGCCGGCTCGCGGTGACATCGTCGATACCTTCTGGGATATACCGCCCATCTCGTTTGACGAGAACGACGGCGGTATTGCGCAGGGTGACAATGGTACGGGGACTGTTGCGGGTGGCGTTCAGTCCGTCTTCCCCAGCTTTGACGAAGTATTGGAATGGCCTACTGCGAGTGCGGCGAATACTGCTGGCAATGCCTCTTCCCCTTCCGATGCTGTGGCTACTGCCCCGATGACTTTTGCGGCACCTGATACTGCGGAAAGTGCTCAGTCGCCTCAGCAGGATAATAATGCGACGCTGCCGCTTTTCGCGCCGATTTCTGATGACAAGCCGCAACGTGATAGTGCCATAGACGATTTGAACATCGACTTCAGTGCTATCGAACAGAATCCCGAGCCGGTGGAGGAGCCGGAAGAAGACCGTGTGGCAGAGGCTCCTCGCGGTGGCAAGGGCGGCAAGAAGAGGACCAAGGGCATTATCATTTCGGTGATTGCTGCGCTGGTGGTGATTGCAGCGATCATTGGTGGTGTATGGTACTGGCGTTTCAGCGAGCAGCGTCGGGAAAGCCATCGGCTGCATCAGGATGCGTTGACGGCATGTACTGAGGCCGTGGACCAGAACTCCACCGCTCAGAAGGCGCTGGCCAAGGCGTTGGCCGACGCCAAGAGTGCTCAAAGCATTACAGCTGATCAAGTGGCTGACGGCGCGACCATAGATACGCTGAAGAAGGCAATTGCTGCGGTAAAGAATGTGGAAGCGGTGGAGTGCAAGACTTCAGCTTCTACGTCGGACCTCAAGGAATATGCCGAGACGGCCACTAGTCAGACCAAGACCGCCAAGAAGAACGCCACTGCGATTACTGCCGCGGCAAAGGCCGTGACGGACAGCAAGAACGCTAAGGATCAGGCTAACGCTCAGCAGGCGTTGCAGGGCAAGATTGCCGAGGCTCAGACTTTGCTGGACAACAGCCTGTATGCCGTCGACGATAATTCAACGCGAGTGACGCTGGAAAGCGACATCGCCAACGCCAATACCGTGCTGTCCCAGCAGGGCACTGACGTAAAGGCCATGCAGGATGCCGTCAACACGTTGACTGCGTCCATGGATGCAGTCAACACGTCCATGGCAAACTACAGTGCAGCTGTTGAAGCTCAGCGAGAAGCAGCGCGGCAGAAAGCTCTGAATGATTATTATGCACGATTAAGGCAGCAGCAGTTGTTGCAGCAGCAACAGCCAACACAGCCAGACGGTACAGGCGATCCGGGGACAGGTAATCAGGCGAAACCAGATGAGTCGAAGTAGTAAGTTATCGTGCTCTAGCCTAAATTGTCAAAGGAACCGCGAATAACAGTAGTGCGCATTTCCACCATTTGCTGTTGCAAACCAGCTCAATATACGCGTGCTTTGTGCCGCTATGCCGTCACGGATTCGCATAATCAGTTGTGGAGGGCACTTCGTATGACACGGTAAAAGTGACCTCTAGGGCGTTGCATAATGCGAGGATTCGGCTGATAAGGCGCAGAAATGCCGATGCCGGTCCCCGATGATTGGGAACCGGCATCATGCGCATGAGTTCGCTCGGCGTTTGGGCCGGGTTTCACTCAGCCTTCTTGCGGCGCGGAACCTGTTGTGTACGTGTTGATTTGGCTGGCTTAGTAGCTCTTGTGCGCCTGCCA
>OGQF01002503.1_pt1 | contig 10433 bp, 6 predicted proteins | sample 1553141 | NCBI WGS metagenome assembly OGQF01 (sample SAMEA2580005, study PRJEB22360) | human gut metagenome | biome: human gut; feature: human-associated habitat; material: faeces | place: Denmark | collected 2008/2010
TTTTTCGTTTTTTCCAGCAAGCGGCCCACGCCTTCTTCCCGCAGCGTGGATACCGTTTTCTTTGCCAATTCCGAAACGCTCATGTCCTTTTCCTCCTATGGCCCCTTACAGCAGCCCCAGTTTTTTCAAATTCGGATCAGCAAAAACAATTTCTACATCATACCATCGTTCCAAATCTTTGGCGATGGCTTCCAATGACATGTTTTCAAAACAAAAGCGTTTGTATTTCCAGGAAATTTCATTGCTGACCTTGACCCGTTCAATCTGAGGATGAGTTTCTCCTTCTGTTAGTGTCAGTTGATAGCCGGGCTTTAATTTTATTTCGGCAATCCGGCTGTTGCTGAATCCGATAGAACCTTCTACCAGAGTGGTCTTCAGTTGTTTGTCGGATACATAGTTCTTTACATTGAACTCTGTGCCATAAACCTGTACATCCCCCATGTCGGTTTCTACAATAAAAGGCTTGGCGGCATCTTTGGTTACATCAAAATAAGCTTCACCTGACAGAAAAACTCTTCGTTCATTTCCGGTAAAAGCAATCGGAGTTTTTAATTTTGTGTCTGCATTCAGCCATACTTTTGTCCCGTCGGACAGCTCTACCTGATACTCTCCGCCTTTAGGAATTATAATTGTGTTATAGGCGGAATCTTTACCTGCAACTGCATTGTATTTGAGAATTCCGGAATCTTTTTCGACCGACAATTCCTTTATACTAAACTGCAATGAATCAGCCAATGCTTCTATATTTACTTTTTCACCGTTTGACAGGAGGACAATAGCTTTGCTGTATCCTGCAACAATCGGCTGTACCACCTCTGCATAAGGCTGAAAATCTGTCTGTCTTTTTTGCCAGAGCAAGATGCTTCCTCCTACGGCCATCAATACAATCAGGCAGGCTGCAATGCGGTAAATGATTCGCTTTATATTCTTTTTGTTCCTGTTTTCGTGCATGATGCGTCGGTCAAAATCTGCAATTAATTTTGACACATCCGTTGTTAAGGTATCCGTTGTCTCATCTGCACTCCAGACTTTACGCATCCGCTCGTAATATTCTTGGTGGCTTGCGTCCTCTGCCAGCCAGCTCCGGAAACGGACTTCTTCTTCCGTAGTCAGAGAGCGACGGACTTTTTTCAACAAAATCTCCCAACTGATAAACTCTTCTTCCATAAATATCTTGATGCTTTCCGATAATTTACATTGATGGGTAAAATGGAGGACATGATTTCTCAAAAAAAATTATCTTTGTCCAAGCATTATGAAAGAAATCGGTCAATTTCAATCCATAGATAGCCTGGGTCTCAAAATCAAGAACAGAGACCTAGAGGCTTTTCATGAACTTTATAATACCTGCTTTGTGCCTTTACAGCACTATGCTATGCGTTATTTGTATGATTGGAAAGAGGCTGAAGATATGGTGCAGGATGCTTTTCTTTCTCTTTGGGCAAACACGGACAGGTATGATGCCAGACAATCCATATTTAATTATATGACGGGGATTATCAGAAACAATTGTTTGCTGTATTTACGCAATTTGAAGATACAGGACAAGCATCAGGACAAGTTGATTGAAACTATATTGTTTTCAAATGTTGAAGAACCGGATATTGATGAAGATATGCATAAACGGTTGCAGCAAGTTTTGGAACTTCTTCCGGACAAGCAACGGGAAGTGGTCATGCAGCATATTGTTGAAAAGAAAAAAATAAAAGATATTGCCAAACAAATGGATGTTGCAGAAACAACGGTAAAAACCCATTTCAAACGGGCCATGACTATATTGAGGAATAACCTTAAGTTTATTTTGTTTGCAGTATAATTCCTCTATCCCTGCCAGATTCATCTCCTATAGAAACCTATGGTAATTATATGATAAAAATATATCAAAGATAACAATCTGTTATCTTTGTCTTATAGTTGTGTTATATTTGATATATGTTTGAGATGAATTTAAGTGGGAGGGAGGAGGGGGTAATGAGGGAGTGGAGAAGTTCTGACACACTAAATAATATGAAAACGTTTGTGTATTACAATTTCTCATTTTATATTTGCGTCTACTAACAAAAACATTCTGATTTCATGAATAAAGTTACAACTTTAAATCAATTTATTATTGAGCAGCAGGCTAATGTACCTGAGGCGACCGGTGGTTTTTCTTGTTTGTTGCACCATGTGGGAATTGCTGCAAAGAAAATTAATAGGGAAGTAAATAAAGCCGGATTGGTAGATATTCTGGGACGTGCTGGCTCAGAAAACGTACAGGGCGAAGACCAGCAGAAGTTGGATGTATATGCCAATGAAACATTTATTGCAGAGTTGAAGGCGAGCGGTGAATGTTGTGGTATTGCTTCGGAGGAAAACCAGGATGTGGTTGTTTTTGAAGAAGGGATGGCTCGTGATGCCAAATATATTTTTTGTATGGATCCGTTAGACGGGTCGTCTAATATCGATGTGAATGTCTCCATCGGTACCATCTTTTCTGTTTATCGGCGTAAATCGCCAATCGGAGAAACGGCAAAGTTGGATGATTTTCTGCAGAGTGGCTGTGAACAGGTTGCTGCCGGATATGTGATTTACGGTTCATCAACGATGCTGGTCTATACAACGGGTAATGGCGTGAATGGATTTACTTTGGACACATCTATCGGAGAATTCTGTTTGTCCCATCCGGATATCAAAACTCCGGCCGACGGAAAAATATATTCCATCAATGAAGGAAATTATGAGAAATTTCCTGTGGGCGTGAAGAAATATATCAAGTATTGCCAAGAGACCGACAAGAAAACAAATCGTCCTTATACTTCGAGATATATTGGGTCGTTGGTAGCGGATTTTCATCGCAATCTGTTGAAAGGCGGCGTGTTTATCTATCCGGAAACGAATAGCCACCCGACAGGGAAATTGCGCCTGTTGTACGAATGCAATCCGATTGCTTTTATTGCAGAACAGGCAGGGGGATTGGCGACGGACGGATGCCGCCGGATTCTGGAAATTCAGCCGGAAACAATTCACCAACGCGTGCCGTTTTATACCGGCTCAAAGAATATGGTGGAAAAAGTAGAGGATTTTCTGCGTTTTTTCGAACAAGTGTAAAAATAAAAAGATAAAAACAATATGATAAACAAACAATTATTAAACCCTTCCAGTATTGTGGTTGTTGGAGGGTCGGACGATATACAGAAGCCCGGAGGCAAAGTATTGAAAAATTTGCTTGACGGACAATTTAAAGGAGGCTTGTATGTGGTTAATCCTAAAATGGATGAAGTGCAGGGTGTGAAAGCCTACCATGATGTGAAGGAGTTGCCGGAAGTAGACTGTGCTATTATTGCTATTGCTGCAAAATTTTGTCCGGCTACTATCGAAGTTCTGGCAAAGGAGAAGAATACTCGTGCTTTCATTATCCTTTCGGCAGGATTCAGCGAAGAGAATGCTGAGGGAAAGGCTTTGGAACAGCAGATTGTCAATACAATCGATGCTGTCGGAGGTTCATTGATCGGCCCGAATTGTATAGGCGTATTGAATACAAATTATAACGGAGTGTTTACAACTCCTATTCCTAAATTGGATCCGCAGGGTGTTGATTTTGTATCCGGTTCCGGAGCTACAGCTCTGTTTATTATGGATGCCGGCATGCAGAAAGGTGTGAAGTTTAACAGTGTTTATTCCGTGGGCAACTCTGCACAGTTGGGTGTGGAAGAAATTCTGGAGTATTGGGATGAGTCTTTTGATCCGGAAACAAGCTCGCGTATTAAGTTGATGTATGTGGAAAGCATTGACAAACCGGACAAATTGTTGAAACACGCATCTTCTTTGATTCGCAAGGGATGTCGCATTGCTGCTATTAAATCGGGCGGTTCTGCTGCAGGTAGCCGCGCTGCATCTTCGCATACCGGGGCTTTGGCAAGTTCGGACGTGGCTGTAGAGGCATTGTTCCGTAAAGCGGGAATTGTTCGTTGCCATGGCCGTGATGAATTGGCTACGGTTGCTGCAATTTTTACATATCCGGAGTTGAAAGGTAAGAATATTGCTATTGTGACTCATGCCGGAGGTCCTGCCGTGATGTTGACCGATGCTCTTTCTAACGGAGGCATGGAAATCCCTCACTTGGAAGGTCCGAAAGCAGAGGCTTTGTTGTCTCAATTGTTTAACGGTTCTTCTGTCGGTAATCCGATTGACTTCCTGGCAACTGGAACGGCTGAGCAGTTGGGCGTTATTTTGGATGCATGTAATCGCGACTTCGATAATATTGATGGTATTGCAGTTATATTCGGTAGCCCGGGATTGTTCCCTGTTTATGATGTATATAAGGTGTTGGGAGAAAAGATTGCCACTTCTAAAAAACCGATTTACCCGATATTCCCGTCTTCTATGGTTGTGAAGGATGAGATTGACGAGTTTGTACGCAATGGAGGTGTATATTTCCCGTATGAGGTGAATTTTGGAAATGCGCTTTGTAAAGTGTTCAAGACTCCGGCACCCCAGCCTGCACAGCCGGAATTGCCGGAGGTGGACGAGGCTCGCATCCGTGCTGTTGTAGATAAGGCAGAAAACGGATATCTGGCTCCGGAGCAGATACATGAACTATTGGACGCTGCAGGTATTGCACGTGCAAAAGAGGGTGTCGCTGATACAGAGGAAGAGATTGTGGCTTTGGCTAAATCTATCGGTTTCCCGTTAGTGATGAAAGTTGTCGGTCCGGTGCATAAATCAGATGTGGGTGGTGTGACCTTGAATGTGCGCGATGAGGCTACGGTGCGCAGTGAATTCCGTCGTATGATGCGGATTAAAGATACGCATGCTGTTATGCTGGCTCAGCAGTTGTCCGGTACAGAGGTGTTTATCGGTGCTAAGCGTGAGGCTAAATTCGGTCACATGGTGCTTTGCGGTCTGGGAGGTATCTTTATTGAGGTATTGAAAGATGTGCGGGCAGGATTGGCTCCGATTGCGGCTCCTGAAGCTTTGGATATGATTCGCGAATTGAAGTCTTATAAGATTATTCAGGGTGTGCGTGGTCAGGAACCGGTCAATGAGCAGAAATTTGCAGAGGCGGTAGCCCGTGTTTCTATGCTGGTGAAGGTTGCACCTGAAATTTTCGAGATGGACTTGAATCCGTTGTTGGGTAATAAAGAGAATGTTGTGGCTGTAGATGCACGTATCCGCATTGAAAAGTAAAGCTATGAAGAAACAGGATTTATTATTTATATTAGGGGTAGCAGTTTTGCTGCTACCCTTTTTTGTGTGCGAACCGGTTTATGATTGGTATCATACGTTTAATGCCGAGCATGGCATGGTGATGAGTTTTATCAAATTTGCTGTTTTGTCGACCATGGGAGAGGTGATCGGTCTGCGTATCAGCACCGGGGTTTATAATCGGAAGGGTTTTGGAATACTGCCGCGAATGCTTGTTTGGGGTGTTTTGGGAATGGGTATCAATATTGCCATGATTATTTTCTCGAACGGCACTCCGATTGTGTTGCAGTATTTGGGAATGCAGGATGCTGTCGGTGTATTTCACAGTGAGGGACTTTCTTGGGGAAAGGTGTTGGTGGCTTTTGCGGTATCTGTAAGTATGAATACTTTTTTTGCTCCGGTTTTTATGACGTTGCATAAGATAACGGATACCCATATCATTGAAAACGGAGGGACATTGGCCGGATTTTTCCGTCCGATAAAAATGAAGGAGACGATGATGAAGCTGAACTGGGGCGTTCTTTGGGGGTTTGTATTCAAGAAAACAATCCCTTTATTCTGGTTTCCTGCCCATACGATAACCTTTTTGTTGCCGGGAAATATGCGTGTATTGTGTGCAGCCCTTTTGGGGGTTGTGTTGGGCGTTTTGTTGGCGCTTGGGGCAAGGAAAAATTAAATGGTTTGTTTGCATTGTCTTGTTTAAACTCCGAATATGTTAAACTTTTGTCTTTTTTGATAATTTTATTGCAAATGTAAAATAAAATTCTTATTATTACTCGCGATAGAGATGGTTGTTTCATTAAAAAGAAGATTGACCATGAAAATTCGTGACTTATCTTTTATCGCATTGCTCCTGCTCCCTTTTCAAGGTAGGGGGCAGGACTTCCAGCCCGGTGGAGAGGCGCGGGGTTATCTGGAAGAGAAAAACGTTATGGTGGACTACAGCACCGGGATTTTCCATTATCATGTACCTTTGTTTACATTGGGGGACGGTACCGTACAGTTGCCGGTCTCTTTGGATTACGCTGCCCGCGGTGTACGGGAAGAAGATAAGCCGGGTCTGGTGGGGTATAATTGGGCGCTGAACACCGGCGGTGTGGTGACGAGGACTGTACGTGGCGGTTTTGCTGATGAGGAATATTGCGGTTATTTATACTCGTCCATTTCCAAAAAGAAGCCTTTGTATGACGACTATATGAGTGTGTGTAAAAGACTGCGTGATGGGGAATGTGATGTTTTTACAGCGGTTTTTAACGGTCGGACAGTGCGTTTTGTTCTTGGTTGGGATTCAGAAAGTCACCATATTTATGCCATACCGCTGGAGCGGACGCAGGTGTTGATTGAATGCGAATCTTCCGGTTTGCAGATAAACGGCTGGATAATAACGGATGAGGAAGGCAACCGTTATATTTACCGGCAGGAAGAGTGGACTACGGATATCATCTATGAACGGGCGGTCACTTCTAACGGAGTGCAAAGCGACGGGTATGTCTCGGCATGGTATCTGAGCCGTATCGAGCCTTATAACGGTTCGCCTTTCGTATATCATTACAGATGCGATGTCCTGCAGTCCGGGGATCAGGATGGGATACGCGAAATACCTTATTTGGCATATTGTGGAGCTAAATATACTTATGGAACTCCGGTTTATGAATTTCCGTTTGATTTTTCTCGGTATAGTTCTGAATACGAAGAATATATCAAGCAGGCGGAGTATAGTGCTAAAGAGCTGTACATGAAACAGCAATTGGATTTGCATAAGGCAGAATTACAGGCACAGGGCAATTGGATTCATAGTCCGTTGGTCGGGTATCTTAAATCTGAGTTGAAAGGGAATCTTCAGATGATGGGGATTATTATGGAACTGAAAAATATAGGGAATGTTTCCAGCGGTTTGATAAGCACACTTAACCGGATGATAGATGTATATCAAGGGAAGGAGACAGCCACTTGGTTGAGTAGAGCGAAAAACTGTTTGATAAAGTGCTTTCACGATACAGATACCATATTTAAACGGACGGTTACAGAGGGGACTTCCTTTACGGTACGTTCCCCTATTCTGGAGCGTATTCATTGCGGGAACCGTTACCTGAATTTTGAATACCGCCAGTCCGATCATTTGGAGCATTTGTCTCTACATGAAGCCGGAGGTCGTCTGATATCCGGGGTATCATTGAAACACGACCAATTGTTGCGGCAAATTATATTTGAAGGGAAGTATGGCGGAGAACTGGAAAACTACACATTCGACTATTATACCGTCAATTCCAAATATAAGATGACGTATGATTTGTGGGGATATCCCAAACGTCGTTATCAGGCAGAACTGGAAGAGTTCAATGCCCGGCTTGATGCGGAATGTGCTCCGCTGCACTCCTTGAAAAACATACGTTTCCCGGATGGCGGGAATCTGGAATTGTTCTACGAATTGAATGAGCGGGGGGGAACTGATTCCATAGATGTCTGGGACGGTTCAAGGGTACAGCATGGCGGAATCCGTCTGAAGTCATTGGTGCTTCGGGATTCTCTGTCCGGAATTTCCGATACGACAGAATACCGTTATCCCCTGCCCGGCATGTGTCTGTACGCCGGTATGGAGTATGAAAGGGATTTGGAATATCCTAGCGGGGTAACGGATCATGTCCGTTATAACCGGATGCAGTGTACGGGAGATGTGCTGCCGGCTTCCCATAACAACGGGCTGCTTTACCGTTATGTGCAGGAAATCCGTAAGGGAAGCGGCATGAAGGGTTATTTGTTTTATGCTCCTGACAGGAAAGGAGCTTCGATTGGGTCTTCTTGCTATTGGCTGTGTGGCAAGCCTTTGGCTGTGGCAGAATACGATGAAAACGGAAGTCTGGTGCGTCTGACTAAAAGGATTTATCTTACGGACAGGAATCATTTTGATATCAAGGAACTATGTGGAAGAGTCTCTGCCTATTTTCAGGACGGAGGTGAAGTCTGTTCTGGCAGCAGTTATTTTTTCCAGCTAAAGGCATGGCCTTATTATGTGGACAAAGCCGAATTGAGGGAAAAGTATCAGGGGATGAAAGTGTTTCTTTATAGCGATCGGGGTGCAACTGTCTATATGGATTTGTATAAGGGGGTTTATCTGCCCAGCCTGGCTCCGAGGGCAGGACTGACCGGTCCCTCTTTTGGATATGAACAGGTGTGCGGTAGCGCAACTTTGCTGAAGGAGGTTCGGGAATACGCATTTGACCCGGGCGAAGGTGCTGTACCTGTCATTACTGATTTTGAAAGAGAGTCCGATGGCAGGCTTTTGCAATGTACTGAATATTTTTACGACAGGGGGCGTGAATCTGTCCGTCCTACCCGTGTTGAGAGAATGGATTCTCAGGGGAATGTCTGTGCGGTTGTGACCAAATGTGCGGATGATATGGACTGGGGTGTTGATGCTGCCATAGACAGTCTGAAGGCATCGCACGTATCGAATGCTTCGGTGAAGGAAATACATTTGAAAAACGGTAAGCTTTTGAAGGAGCGGGTGTATGTCTATAAATTGTATGAATCATTCGGCAGAAACCGTGCTCTTTTGTCTGATGAGTTTGTCAGTACGGTTGTCGATATCGATAAATATGTCTGCACGTTTCCCGATAAAAAATTGTTTACTTATGGACGTGAATATTATGAATGGATGTCGGGTACGGATTACGGGAAAGTCCACTATCGTCTTGTGCCGGTTTCAACGCGGGATAGGTCGGGTGAGCGGGTTGCCCGATATTACGATTACGGTAGCGGAGAGAATATACTTACAGTGCCATACACTTCACCCGGGAGTATATTGGCTGTCAATCTGGTGAAAAATACGGCAATCTATGGGGATATGACCATCAATATAAAATACAGGGATTTGTGTCGGCAGTTCAGGACTTTTGCAAAAGAAATATTGCCGTTGGGGACTCCTGACCGTGAGATCCGGCGGATGATAGAACTGGTGGGTGGAGGATATTACGGATGTTGGGATGAGCTGAAAGGATTGGTGAAAAAGAGCCTGGAAAATCAGGGGACTGCCGTGGATGAATTCGAGAAATACTACCGGCATCTGTTGTCTATTGAAAAGCCTTCGGAATACTCAAGGCTCGACAGTTGTCTGACAGAAGTGGTGACAGGCATAAAATCCGGCAGTTTGTTAAAAGAAAAATTCCGGCAGACATGGGAATGTTTTTATGGTTCGGAGGCAGGGATTCCTGACGGCGGGCTTGTCATGACAGATATACCGGAGAATCGGTGTTGGGATGTATATGTGTTTGGTTTTACTTTGAATTTGGAATTGGTTTTTGAAATAGAACATGCTGATGGATTTTCTTTAGAAAAGGTGGCATTTACAGATGGAAAGTCGTATAGTTATGCATTGTTGGATCTTTCTGCTTATCAGAAAATACGTTCTGTCCGTTTGCGAACCCCGTCAGCACACAATGTGGGATTTGCTATGGTTGTGCCTCATGGATTATCGTTTGATGGTTATTTCTACCGACCGGAAGGTTGGCTGGAGATGAAATATTTGGATAGGATACGTTATGAATGTTATACTTACGATCAGTTTGGACGTTTGATAGAAGTGTCAGATCATCATGGACACTTATTGTATAAATATGAATACAATGACCTTTAAGCGAAAGGAGGCTTACTCATGAAAGCGTTGTTTATCTTCTTTTTGACCGTTTATTTCCTGCTGTCAGGAGTCGCTGTCGGTTTCGGTCGCGACAGTGTGAAATACGACAAGGGTCTCCGTTATCGGGTGGCTGTAACGTATGTGGGGAACGGTCAGGACAAAATCCGAGACATCACCTATTACGACGGTTTCGGTCGTGTGTTGCAGGAGACGGCAGTCAACGGACATCCGATCAGTCATACCGATATCGTGCGGGGATATGTTTACGATGCCGCCGGTCGTGTGGTTCGCGAATACCTTCCATTCGGATTGCCGGGGAACGGCGGAGCATTTGTGCGGGAAATCGGCTCCTCCCGTTACCGCGGGGTCTATGATGTAGAGGACCGTGCCTATGCTTTCGGGTATTATGAATACGAGTCGAGCCCTTGGGGGCGGGAGTTGAAGCATGTGGGGCCGGGCTATGCGTGGCACAGCGGAGACCGGGGCACGGCGACCGAATACGGCTTCAATGCCGGTGGTCGTGTCAGAATGTATTATGCGGACGCTTCGGGCAACTTAGTGAATGGTGGGTATTACAAGGCGGGGACACTTGATTGTGTGCGGGTGACGGACG
>OGQF01002510.1_pt1 | contig 10404 bp, 10 predicted proteins | sample 1553141 | NCBI WGS metagenome assembly OGQF01 (sample SAMEA2580005, study PRJEB22360) | human gut metagenome | biome: human gut; feature: human-associated habitat; material: faeces | place: Denmark | collected 2008/2010
AGGTATCTCTTCCGGTGCTGCCGTATACGCTGCTCTAAAACTGGCGGAACTGCCGGAGAATGCAGGCAAAACAATCGTTGCCCTATTACCCGATACCGGAGAGCGGTATCTTTCTACCGTATTATATGCATTCGAAGAATATCCGTTATAATTTCTGTTCACGAGGGCCTCATAAATGTTTTTGACGCCCTCGTGAATATTTATGAGGACGTCAAAATAACTTCTTTCCCTTATTTTTTCACACATAATTAGTCAAACATTTGACTAATATCCGATAAATATCTATCTTTGCGCCGATAAAAACAGCAAGTATGACAGATAGTGAATTAGCTCACGAACTTAATCTACTAGTATTAAGGACACGCATGACATTCCGCCAGACCATTCAGCGAATACTGAAAAGCAACAACGTCGATATGACCTTTGAAATGCTTCAGGTAATGCATTGTTTGTGGAAAGAACAGGGAGTCAGCCAACAATCGCTGGCCGAAAAAACAGCGAAAGACAAAGCATGCCTCACCAACCTGATCAATAATCTCGAGAAGAAAGGATGGGTTATACGGCAGGAAGATTGCAACGACCGCCGTAATAAACTGATATACCTCACCCCCGAAGGAGAAAAGGTGGCCGACAAGATTAAATCCCTCCTGAAAGACATGTACACCCAGGTCGGGCAACAAATGAACACCAAACATATGGAAGCCTGTATGAAACATCTAAGCAAACTGAATGAGATATTTGATCAAATATAGTTTTTTATTGTTACTGTTTATAGGAAAGCCTGTTGCGACTTGTTCCCAACAGGCTTATTCTCTTACCCTCGACGAACTCTTCCGCCTGGGTACGGAAAACAGTCTGCGTCTGCAAGCCTCCCACATGCAGGAAGTCGTCGCAGCCGACAAGAAAAAAACAGCGCAAACGGCCCGTCTGCCCGGTATCAGTATCGGTGCGACGACCGGATATATCGGACAGTCTACCGTCTTCCGGCAGGGACTGACGCAACCGGTTCATCCCGACCTGCCCGACTGGTCACATAATTATAATGTAGAAGTAACCCAACCCGTCTATCGCGGAGGTAAAATACATTATAATATCAAACGTGCCTCGTTGGAGAAACAGATTGCAGCACTCAATTCGGCCAGTAGCAAAGCCGAAGTCAAACTGCTCCTGCTCCGTCAGTATATGGACCTTTTCAGCCTCTACAAACAAAAAGACGTATTTGCCCGTAACGTGGAAGAGTCCACCCGCAGACTTGAGGATATCCGCCGCCTGAAGAAAGAAGGTATCGTCACCCGAAACGACGAGTTGCGTAGTGAACTGCAACTCACCAACGACCAGCTGGCCTGCCGCGAAGCAGACGATAATATCGCAATCGTCTCCCAGCAACTCGACGTCCTGCTCGGACTGGATGAAACATTCCTCCTGCAACCCGACACGGCATTGCTTTACACGGCCGTTTCACTGGAAAGCTATGATACCTACGTCCAACAGGCTTACCTCAACTATCCCGAATTACAGATCGCCCGCTACAACACGAAGCTGGCTGAAAACGATATATTCCTGTCAAAAGCCGACTATCTGCCCTCACTCTCGGTACGTGCCGCCAATACCCTGGCACGCCCGCTGAGCACTACGATGGAAGACGTCTTCTCCAACAACTGGAATATCGCTTTAAGCCTCTCCTACAACCTGTCATCCCTCTATCAGAATAAACATAAGATGCATGAGGTAAAACAAATTGTCAATATCCAGAAAAATAAGGAAGAACAAATCCGCCAGGATATCCGTATTAATGTCAAAAGCGCCTGGATCAGGCATCACGAAGCGCTCGACCGCGTACAGGCACTGATCCTGTCGGTCAGGCAAGCGGAAGAGAACTACCGTATCGTAAACAACCGTTATCTCAACCAGCTATCCATCCTGACCGACCTGCTCGATGCCAGCAGCGTCAGGCTTGAAGCCGAACTGCAACTGACCAATGCACGCACCGAGGCCATCTACAGTTATTATCAACTGATGCATGCGTGCGGCAATTTATAACTTAATTAAAAACAGACAAATATGTCCGGACTACATAGAAAAAGAAAACAACTGAGGCGACTGAAAATAAGGAATATCACCCTCAACACCGTATGTATCCTGCTCGCTTTCGGCGGCATATCATGGACGGTCAACTACTTCTGGAAATATGTCAACTACGAAATCACCAATGACGCCGTAGTGGATCAATATATCACCCCCGTCAATATCCGCGTACCGGGTTACATCAGGGAAGTCCGTTTCACCGAGCACCAGCAGGTAAAGGAAGGCGACACCCTTCTGATCCTCGACGACCGGGAATACCGTATCAAGCTGAAAGATGCCGAAGCCGCCCTCCTCGATGCCCAGGCCTCCAAAGACATACTAAGTTCCGGCATCGAAACCTCCCAGGTGAATATCAGCGTACAGGAGGCCAATATCGCCGAGACGGAAGCCCGCCTCCGGCAACTCAAACAGGACCATCGACGTTATGCCAACCTCCTGGCCGAAGAGTCCGTCTCGCAACAGCAATACGAACAGGTCAAGGCTGAATACGAAGCCATGAAATCCCTGCTTCGCCAAAAGAGTGCCGCCCAATCGCAATATTCGGAGACGAGCAAGAAAAGCGGCAGTGTGAAGGCGGCCATCCTGCGCAAAGAAGCCGACCTGGAGATGGCGCAGCTCAACCTATCGTATACAGTCGTCACCGCTCCCTTCGACGGATACATGGGACGCCGCACGCTGGAAACCGGACAACTGGTTCAAGCCGGACAAACCCTCAGCTACCTCGTCCGCAACAACGACAAATGGATAACCGCCAATTATAAGGAAACACAAATCAGCCATATCTACATCGGCCAGAAAGTACGCATCAAAGTAGATGCTGTAGACAACCGCATTTTCCACGGCACCGTGACGGCGATCTCCGAAGCGACCGGCTCCAAATACTCCCTCGTCCCGACCGATAACTCTGCCGGCAACTTCGTCAAGATACAACAGCGCATCCCTGTGCGCATCGACCTGATTGACGTTTCGCCCGAAGACATGAATCTGCTCCGTGCCGGCATGATGGTGGAAACGGAAGCATTGAAAAGACATTGAATAATACAGCATAATGGCTACACAAACACCCCTGAATGTCCCTATCCGCCCCTGGGTCCCCCGCTGGCTGGGGATCGTTACGGCTTTTACCGTCATGCTGCCGATCATCCTGATCAACGGAGCCTATACCGGGACTATCACCGAAGTTTCGGGAACGCTGGGTGTGTTGAGCGAAGACATCAGCATGGCTTACTATGCGACATCGGCGGGAATGGCGGTTGCTTATCCGCTGATCCCGAAAGTGCGTCCGGTAGTGACCACTAAAACGATCCTGCTGATCGACCTCTTGTTGCAGGTGATCCTCAGCTTTATCTGTGCGCAGGTGAACCAGATGGATATCATTATCGTATGCAGCTTCTTTATCGGTTTTCTGAAAGGTTTCGCCATGCTGGAGATCATCCTGATGATACGTCCGCTTTTCAGTCCGCAGAATGTGCGCAGCGAATTTTATGCTTACTTCTACCCGATCGTGTTCTCGGCAGGCCAGGTCTCGATGGCGGTCACGGCACAGTTGGCCTATTACTACCAATGGCAGTATATGTATTACTTCGTTATCCTGCTCTTGCTGGTTGCCATCTCTTTTATCCTGATGTTCTTCCGGTATGCCAGGCGTCCTGTCTATTTTCCTTTTAAAGAGATAGATTGGAAAAGTATCCTGCTCATGGCCTCCATCCTGCTTTTCACCATCTGGTCGGCCACCTACGGGAAGACACTCGACTGGTTTTCGTCCGCTAAAATCGCGGTGTATGTGCTGTCGCTGCCGGTATTGGTCTGGTTATTCCAGTTCCGGCAGAAGACGCGGAAAAATCCATATCTGAAACTGGAAGTGCTGAACAGCAGCAAGGCGTTGATCGGCTATTTCTTCATGATGTTGGTGATGTTCTTTTCTTCCACCAGTTCGCTGGTGACCAGTTATATGAATAATATCATACGGGTAGACAGCGTACATGCCAACTTTCTGAATCTCTGGATGCTGCCGGGGTTTATCTGCGGGGCGGTGATCTGTTTCTGGTGGTTCCGCTGGCAACGGTGGCGTTTCAGGATACTGATATCCGGAGGGATGCTGTGTTATGTGATCTATCTGGCTATCCTCTATTTCGGGATCACACCGGACGGGAGGTACGAAATGTTGTATCTTCCGATGTTTCTCCGGGGAATGGGAATGATGATCTTGTTTATCGCTTTCGGTGTGTATGCGGTGGAAGATATGAATCCGAAGCTGATGATATATAATGCCTTTTTCCTGATCACCTGCCGTTCGGTGATAGCTCCTGCCCTGTCGTCGGCCTTCTTCAATAATATGCTTTACCGTCTGCAATTGCGGGATATGGCGATCCTCTCGGAGAATATGCGCCTCGATAACCCGCTGGCGGCACAGCAATACAACCAGTCACTCAATAATGCACTGGCACAGGGACATAGCATGACAGATGCCGTGCAACTAGCAACAAACAGCCTTTACACCACACTGCAATCGCAAAGCTTGTTGCTTGCCTTGAAAACGATTATCGGCTACGTGCTCATCTTTGCGATTGTGGTGATGGTTATCTCCCGCTTTACGCCTTTCCACAAGACTTTGAAAGTCGAGATTGTGAAGACTGGGGAAGATATGGTCTGATTAAATATAGTATTCCGCTGCATCGACTATCCCTGCGCGCAGAGCATATTTGGTTGCCTCGTGCACATTATTTACTTCCAGTTTGCGGAAAATATTTTTGCGATGGGTGGTGATGGTGTGGATGCTGGAGAAACGCTCGGAGGCAATTTCTTTGGTCGTCTTGCCTAAAGCGATGGATTTCAGTATTTCTTTTTCTGTCGAGGTCAGTACGGGGTGCTCTTTGGGTTCACGGACTATTTTCTTTTCTGAAAGCAGGTTATGAATCCGTTGACAGATAAAACGTTCGGAATGTAAAGCCGATTGCAGGGCCGCACGTATTTCTGCTGACGGGGCATCCTTCAAGACGATGCTGAAAGCCTCGCTGCTGAAGAGGATGCGGCCGATAAAATTTTCGCTCAGTTCATCGCTGAAAAGTATCCAGGAGACCTGTTTGAAACGCTCCTGCAAGATCAGAAGTTCGTCGGCACTCGTCAAATCGAAAAGCGTGTAGTCGAGGATCACGACAGCCTGCGGATGCTGTTGAAGGAGTTGAAGCAGCTCGTGTTTGTCGGCAGCCTCGGTCACAAGGCTAAGATCCGGCATCCTGTCGCTCAGGTAAAGGATGCCGGCTTTGGTGATATCCTGGTTATCGGCTATGATAAGCGTCCGCATCAGCGTATGGCTAAAGCCTGTTTAATGTCGTTATACAAATCGTCGACCGGTTCGAGTCCGACCGACAGGCGGATTGTTTGCTGGCTGATACCCATCCCCTGCCGCTGCATTTCGGTGAAACTGCCATAGATGGTGCTTGCCGGATGGATAGCCAATGTCTTGTTGTCGAACAGGTTCGTGGCACGGCGGATCAGTTGCAGGCGGTTCATAAAGGCAAAGCAGGCCTCACGGGAAGGCAGGTCGAATGTCAGCATGGCTCCCGGATATTTTCCGAACTGGACAGTGCTCAGTTTATAATAAGGATTATCTTTCAGGCCGGTGTAATTGACCGACACAATACCTTCCAGCGTTTGCAGCCGGCCGGCTAGTTCCAGGCAAGTTGCTCCCTGCCGTTCGAAACGGAAAGGCATGGTTTCCAGTCCCAGCGTCTGCATGTAGGCAACCTGCGGCGTCATATAAGCGCCCAGGTTCCGGTGTATCTCCTTCCGGAGGCGGGCGGTGAAAGCGCGTTCGCCAAACTGTTCATACCAATGTTTCAGTGTGATAAAATGGCTCCAGTCGAAGGTCCCGTTATCAAGTATCAGGCCTCCTATGCTTGTTGCCCCGCCGGAGATATATTTGGTGCTGGATACGATCTCGATATCTATACCAAAATCTTTTCCGTGGAAGACAGAGAAAGGAACGATCGTCGTGTCGGCGATCAAAGGTACTCCCGCCTCCTTTGCGATAGAAGATAACATCTTCAGGTCGGCCACTTCCAGCTGCGGATTGGTAATCACTTCGAGAAAGATCGCACAGGTGTTGCAGTCGATATGGGCGCGGACCTCGTCGGGATCGGTCAGGTTGCAGAAACGTGCCTCGATATCAAAGGTGGCCAGCGTCGTCTTCATCAATGACCAGGTATTGCCGAACAGATGCGGGGAAGTGACGATATTGGCTTTTGCACGCCCGATCGTCATCAACGTATTGCAAATGGCAGCCATACCGGAATTGAGGGCGGTGACACTCATGACTCCGGTAACGGACAGCACACGATCTTCAAAATATTGTACGGTCGGATTTGTAATCCTCGAATAAGCATGGTCGGACGTACGGCCACAGAAAGCGGCTTCCATCGCTTCCGCCGATTCGAACTCGTAAGCAGCAGTGTTATAGACCGGCATTGCCAATGAGCCATAGGCGTCCGGCTTCTCGTAAGGCGTATGAAGCAAACGGGCTTCAAAACTATTTTCTTCCATTCTGTATTTTCCTCGTATAATTTTCTTTTTGCCGCTACAAATGTAGGATTCATTTAGATGTAAAATAGAATTATCCGGTAAAAATTAGTACATCCAACTGTTAAATTGTATCTTTGGATTCCTATTAAACGATCTAAAAGAGCTGTTATATGAAGATAATAACATACAATGTAAACGGCCTCCGCGCCGCTGTGGGAAAAGGCTTTCCGGAATGGTTAAAACAAGAGCAGCCCGATGTACTCTGCCTGCAGGAAACTAAACTTCAGCCGGATCAATTCCCGGCAGAGGCCTTTGCGGATTCAGGTTATAAACCTTACCTGTTCAGTGCCCAGAAGAAAGGTTATAGCGGGGTAGCTATCCTCACCCGTCAGGAACCCGATCATGTGGAAATAGGAATGGGTATAGAAAAATATGATAACGAAGGCCGTTTTATCCGTGCGGATTATGGTGACCTGTCAATTGTCAGTGTCTACCATCCTTCCGGAACCAGTGGTGATGAACGCCAGGCCTTTAAAATGGAGTGGCTGGAAGATTTCCAGAAGTATGTAGTGGAATTACAGAAAACACGTAAGAATCTGATTCTTTGCGGCGACTATAATATCTGTCATGAACCGATAGACATTCATGATCCGGTACGCAATGCGACTAACAGCGGTTTCCTTCCCGAAGAGCGCGAATGGATGACACGGTTTCTGGATGCGGGATTTATCGACACATTCCGCCATCTCAATCCGGAAAAGCAACAATATACATGGTGGAGCTATCGTTTCAACGCCCGTAAAAACAATAAAGGCTGGCGTATCGATTACTGCATGGTCAGCGAACCGGTAAAACCGCTGCTGAAATCGGCTTATATTCTGAATGATGCCGTGCATTCAGATCATTGCCCGGCGGTATTGGAGATTGAATAAAAGACAGAAAGTATATATGAAAGGGGAGAATATATCTCCCCTCTTCTCTTTATTCACGCCAATACTCCGGCTTGTCCAGTGCATCAGCGCATCTTACCTTTCCTTTAGGAATACTTCCTGCTTCCGAAGTAAGGGATTGATACATCCAACAATCAGCATAGATATCTTCAATCGGATAAGGAGGCGGATAACCGGCTGCTTCTGCATTCCCTTTAAAACCATGGCGGGGATAATACTCTTTATGCCCCAGCACAAAAACCATCTCCACTCCCATCTCCTTCAATATCCGATGACCTTCCCGGATCAGCAAACCTCCGAGACCTTGTTTCTGATACTCCGGCTTTACGGCCAAAGGAGCCAGGATATAAACAGAAGGTGAAGGATTGCTCCCCTCCAATGAGGCCTTTGTAAAAAGGATATGGCCTATAGCCTCCCCCTGATAACAGGCAAGCAACGAGACGTAAGGTTCTGCTGTCTGATCTGCCAAAAGGTCTTCCACCAGTACGGCCTCGCCATCTTCACCGAAAGCGAGTCGTTCAACGTTCATTACATCGTTAAAATCGTCAGAAGTAGCCCTCCTGACTTGCACGTCGTTTAAATTCATGACTATGATATATTAAATGGTTACTATGCTCCCTTATGGGAACAGTTTTTATATGAAAAAGGATATAATAATAAGGCTCGGATAAAGATGTATATCCGGATTATTGAAGTGGCCAGCCTATAAAGAGTTATAGGCTGTTATTAAGCACTTATAGATGTAGAAAGTAGTGTTTTCAAAAAACTGTTTTTATAATTCGGGAGCAAATATAGCAAAATAATCCGGTTAGTAACCACTCAGTGCCGGAAGAAGTATCTTTTCCATGATCTTATATCCGTCCAAAGTAGGGTGCACGCCGTCTTTGGAATATTTCTCCGGCAAACCTCCCCGCTCATCCGCCAATTGAGAATGATAATCTATATAAGTAAAGCCGTTACGGTCTGCATAAGCCTTAATCATTTTATTCAGTTCGATAATTTTATCGGCAGGTTCCAGTCCTTTACGCCAGCCGAAATCATAGGCGGGCAAGACAGAACAAAGAATTACATCGATATGGTTTGCTTTTGCCAATTCGGTCATAGATATGATATTTCCCAGTATATTTTCCTGAGAGATATATCCGTTGTTTTGGGCAATATCATTGGTCCCGGCCAGGATTACAACAGCCTTCGGTTTGAGGTTGATTACATCTGCACGAAACCGCACCAGCATTTGCGCCGTCGTTTGTCCGCTGATACCTCTGCCGATAAAGCCATTGTTCTTAAAGAAAAGCGAATCGTTATTCCACCAGCCTTCCGTAATCGAATTTCCCATGAATACCACTTTAGATGGGAGTTCTACCGTTTTATTAAGTTCGGCATACCGGCCAAAATTGGCCCAATCTTTCTCCTGGCCTAAAAGAGAGGAGGCAGCCAATGCACACACAACCAGCATCAGCCATTTCTTAAAGTTCTTCATAACATGATTTTATTAAGTTACATGAGATACAAAAATAATTCTTTTATCCTTATCTTTGCCCTAAATCTAAATTAAAAACACATCATATTCTTATGAAAAACTATTTCAAGAGAAATTGTTTCTTTATTCTATTCGTCTTTTTGATGTTTCAGAGTCATTCTACTTTGTGGGCAATGGATGGTGCCGGAATGGCATTCAAGGTTAGTCTGTCAGGAAAGGTTTATCATCAATTTTCTTTTTTGCTGGAAGAGGATATCCGTCCGAAATCAAACTTCAAACAGGCAGAGTGGTTTCTGACAACAGGAGAAATCAACTATACATTCAACCGGTATCTGAAAGCCGGAGTAGCCTATATGTTACTTAACCAGTACAAGGCTTCCGAAGAGTTACGGAACAGATATTATGTGTATGCTTCAGGAAAATATCCTGTCGGCAACTTTGTCCTATCTCTTCGCGAACGATTCCAGAGTACTTATAAAACAGGCGCCGAACATCCCAAGAATTATCTCCGGACAATGCTCACCCTCTCCTATAAGATCTGTAAAACGGATTTCTCCCCTTTTGCTTATGCCGAAATATTTAATGACACAGGCTATCAGGGTAATATGCACACAGACAGGATTCGCCTCTCAGCCGGAAGCGATTATAAGATAAACAAACAAAACGCATTGCAGTTATATTACCGTTACCATATATTCAACGTATATGATCCGGTCAATTATAAACATGCAATAGGGCTGACCTACTCACACAGGTTCTAAAAAAATAACTATCTTTGCAGCCGGAATTTAATTTATAGACATGATACGGAAAGTTTTTGCTTTCCCGAGTGCTTGATAAACCTCGTAAAAAACAAGAATTATGCAGAAGACAACTGTAACAATCCCATTTATGCTGCTTGGCATCCTGTTCAATATATGCCTGGTAGCGTCCAATCTTTTAGAGACGAAAGTCGTACAGGTATTTGGTATTACTGCTACAGCCGGACTGATCGTATTCCCTATTTCCTATATTATCAATGATTGTATTGCCGAAGTATGGGGATTTAAGAAAGCGCGTTTGATTATCTGGAGCGGATTTGCTTCTAACTTCCTCGTTATCGGATTTGCACAACTGGCAGTCATGTTGCCTGCCGCCCCGTTTTGGGAAGGGGAAGAAGGTTTTAACTTCGTCTTTGGAATGGCTCCGCGCATTGCGATTGCAAGTCTGATCGCTTTTCTGGTCGGCTCGTTCCTGAATGCGTATGTGATGAGTAAGATGAAGATTGCTTCCAAAGGGAAAAACTTTTCTTTACGTGCGATCGCTTCGACATTAGTGGGTGAGAGTGCCGATTCGATGCTTTTCTTTCCGATCGCTTTTGCCGGATTG
>OGQF01002517.1_pt1 | contig 10375 bp, 10 predicted proteins | sample 1553141 | NCBI WGS metagenome assembly OGQF01 (sample SAMEA2580005, study PRJEB22360) | human gut metagenome | biome: human gut; feature: human-associated habitat; material: faeces | place: Denmark | collected 2008/2010
ATTCAGATACCAACTGCCAGCCGTTAAACGCATCCATAAAGTTGATATATCCCGGTCTTCCGCAGAGAACCTCGATCGGAAGGTCTCTTCCGTCATTGACTGCGATCTTTGCCGGTTTCTGATTCGGATTACATCCATATTTTAATTCTAATTCTTTCATTTTCTTCTCCTTTATCCACACTCTATCTGTAATTATTGATTTTTATTCACAATCTTTGTCTCGATATCCCCAGTTGCAATATCGATATAGCGAACGAACAGAGAAACCTTGTTCTCTTCATTCAGACTGTTCCACAGAAGATCTGTAAATTCTTCGATTCTGTTCGGTACAGAAATCAGTTTTGGCTCTCCTTCAAAACTCGGAAGCGGATTGCCGTCATGCATATATGTATGAATAAAGTGTCCTTCTCCGGCAACCGGGTTCTCGTATGCAAATGTGTAACGGTTGCAGGCATCCGGATTTCCGTTATTGCTCTTTAAGATGGACATTGCATAGTTGTATGTTCCATTCTCAAGATGCATAATTCCGGAAATACGAGGTGTATAGTTCGGACCATCCGGCTCAAACTCTCTGCTTCTGAGAGACTGTTCAAATGTCATCTGCTTGTCCATGCCCTCGTAGATTGTATCTGTCTGATCTCCGTTTGTCACGATCGTCTTATTGCCCAGTACACGAACCGGTGCATAAATGATCAGGCTCGGATCTGTCAGCTTGGAAGGATCAAATGCCTGTGTGCGGATTCCCTGTCCTTCTTCTACGAAAACACGATTGCGGCTGTTTTCGCTTCTTCCCATGATAAAATAAGCGGCAACCGCTTTTGTTCCATCTTCGCTTTTTCCAAGGATGATTCCTCTTCCCGGATAAGAATTATTTTTCAATTCCTGCTCGATTGATAACATTTTCATATAGATGGTCTCCTTTGATTACGAATTCTATTTATAAATACAGCCTTATTATAACTTTGAATTTATTAGAATTCAATATAAATCCACCTTTTCCAGAGCATCTGTTACTTACTTTTCCTAATAATTACTTATTACTTTTCTGATACATGCCCCAGGCGCCTGGCAACATGTACCCTCGCAATGCGGTTATCTTTCACCTGTTCTACACGCAGCTGCCACTCGTCTGCCAAAACAGAGGCCTGCTCATTTTCTTTTGGAATATATCCCAGATTTTCAATCATGTAGCCCGACAGTGTGTCATAGTTTTCCGAGAACAGAGACAACGGCAACTCCTCGTTCAAATCTTCCAGCAGGATACCTCCGTCCACCAGGTACTCTTCATCCGAAAGCTGTTGGATTTCCGGTTCTTCGACTTCATCTTCTTCATGAATATCTCCCATGATTGCCTCCACCAGATCCTCTACTGTAATGATTCCGGAGAATCCGCCATACTCATCCACCAACACCGCCATATGCCTTCTGGATGCCTGAAGTTCCCGAAACAGATCATCGGCATCTTTTGTATCCGGCACAAAAAACACTTCTCTCAAAAGCCCGCGGATTTCAATTTCTCTGGTCGTTTTTTTCCGCATTTCGATCATCACATCTTTGGCATGAAGAATTCCGATAATATTGTCCACAGTTTCTTCATAAACCGGAATTCTCGAATGTCTGGATTCCAGAACTGCATCTAGAATCTCCTCATCCGGATCCTCAATATCCACAGCAAACACTTCTCTTCTCGGCACCATCAACTCTCTTGCGCTCTTATCGCCGAAAGAAAATACCGAGTTGATCATTTCCCGCTCGCTGTCTTCGACCGTACCGGATTCTGCTCCCATCTTCAGCATTGCTTTGATTTCTTCCTCTGTAACGATCTCTTCCTGATCTTCCGTCTTCATGCGGAGCAATTTTAACACTCCCTTTGTCGAGATAGAAAGCAGTTTGATAAACGGAGACAAAATCTTAGAAATATAATGGATCGGCATCACTGTGATCATACAAAACTGTTCTGCCTTCTGCAGCGCGATCCTCTTTGGCACAAGTTCTCCGAATACCAGATTAAAAAACATCAAAACAAGCGTCACTCCATTTGACGCAATCGCTGTACTATATGGAATTCCTCTTTGTTCCATCCATGCACTCAATACCGGTGAAATGCTCGACGCCGCTGAAGCACTGGAATAGAATCCGGCAAATGTAATTGCTACCTGAATCGTTGAAAGAAACTTCGTGGAATCTTCGAAAAGACCTTGGATAACGACTGCTTTTTTATTGCCCTCTGCGGCAAGACTGCGGATCCGGTTGTGATTCACGGAAACAACTGCCATCTCTGCTCCGGCGAAAAAAGCATTCATCAATGTGAAAAATAATAAGATACATAAGTCAAAAATAATCTTGTTCCCTGCAGGGTCTGCGTCCATAAAAAATACTCCTCCTAAAAATCATTTCAAATTTTTAGGAGAAGTATATCACGAAAAAAATATGAAATCAAGAGGAAAGTTCCTCGTACCATTCCTTCACTTTCCCGGATTCTTCACTGTTGATAAAAACTGTATATTCCGGAAGTTTGATCTTTAAAACCGGTGTCTCTCCACGCCGGATATAAAACATCGCCTTTCCGGACTCTTCGCCTTTGAATTTTCCAAGAAGCTGACGGCTGTCAGAAAGTCCGTTAATCCTCACAAAATCTTCTTCCGGCAAGCTTTCCAGAAGCTCTGCATCTTCTATCTCTTTTCTGTCAAAAGAAATCCCATATTCAGCACTTCTGACTGTCACCTGGTTTCCATCTATAGATAGCTGCGGACGGACAAAATCCATCCCGAAAAACACAACAACCAGCCACAAAACGCCGATGACGATCACACTCCCCAGTGCTCCTGTCAGATAACGTACACCCGGTTTTCCCATATTAAAAGAATAGTTCGAACTGCACATTCTGCTAGGAACCACCCAGCGTCTGTCCCGCGGATTGTTATACCAGCCGTTTTTCCAGTAAATATCATCATCCACATAGGAAAGCGGCTCTTCTGTTTTCAAAAGCTCCTGCCGCTTTTTCATCATCCACAGGATTGCCGCAAGTATAAACAGACCGCCTGCCATACTGAATATGACACAAATGATCGTATCCACAACATCCAGATATCCTTTACGGGAAATCTGCCAGAGAATTTCTCCCATACCGATCAGACTTGTATATGTTCCCACAAGCCAGATCCATGCCCACATTCTTCTCTCCCTGACATGGATCGCTGTATTGATCTGCGTATTTTCACTGTATGGCTCACACCGTCTGCGGTTGGTCCAGATGTGCAATACCCAGAATAAACCTGCCGTCAGCAGTGCCATTCCCGGAACCAGTATATTTGCTGCCTCTTCCTGTACCCATCTTCGCATCCCCGGCAAAAAGCAAAGCCATGCCAGGATCACAACTGCAGGCAGATGCCAGACTGCCGGAATCCGCTTCTCCTCTGCCTTTGCACTTGCTCCGGTATCGATCACAACGATGTCCGCACCTTCTGCTGCAAACCACTGATGCTTTACTTTGATGTCATAAAGCTTCCGATGATTCATACAGAGAACCCCCATACTTCCGATTGTAAATTCAAAAATCCAGAACATCCATCCAAACATAAAGATGGAAGTATAGCTAAATGCCAGCAGACCTGACAATACGGCACCTGCCACATTCCACCAGTAAAATTTTTTCATTCGAACTGCATACTGCTCCATCAATATCTTCACTTCCGGATCCTTCTGTGCTTCTTTTGGCATATGAATCCCAAAAAGCATACCATTTTCATACTTCATCTTTGTTCCGTAAACCAGCGCAAAACATCCCACGACCAGGAGATTCACAAACAGAGCCATCACACACATCACAATCTCGTATCCCATACATCATGCACCGTCCTTCCCCTTATCCAAACCGGAGGCTTCCGGTCTGCCCGGATAAACTCTCAAAAATTGTCTCACACAGCTGCAGAAACTCCTGCTCGTTCATTCCCTTTATTTTTGCCTCTGCACCCAGAAGTGCAAGCTCTCCTTCCAGTTTTTCCCGGAAAACTCCCGCCGTATCCTCCACCGGATTCACAACTGCACCTCTTCTTCTGTCAATCTCAATAAACCCTTCCGCCTTCAACAGCTGATAGGTTTTATTTACCGTCATGGTGTTGACTCCCGCATCTGCCGCCATCTGCCGGACAGTCGGAAGCTTTTCCCCGACCTTCAATGCACCCGTGCCGATTCCCATCACAATCTGATTGCGCAGCTGCACATAAATCGGAGTAGCACTTGCCATATCCAATCGAATCAACATCCCTGTAGTCCCCCTTCTTTCTTTTCATTTTTTCTTCTTTTTATCCAGATTTGCACAATAATCCGCGGCACCACAGTTCGGACACTTTAATTTATATTCTCCCCAGCTGTGTGTGGCAAGAAACAGATTTTTCCACTCTGTCCGAAACGTATGTCCGCAGTGACGACACTGAAATCTGCTGCCCGATTCTCTGACTGCCTGACGGTACAGCGCATAGCCTGTGAGCAATGCGCCTCCTAAAAAGATTACGATCCACATTTTACGTTCCTCCGTTTCATTAAAAAAGTATGGTTTGTATTATCTATTATAATACAAACCATACTTTTGTCAATCTATACGCCGCATCCATTCTAATATTGATTGAAGATATTTCGAATCTGTTTTACATCTTTTGTAATCGTCAGTGCAAGCATCAAAAGAACCCTCGCTTTCTGCCCGGACAACGTATTCGCTCCAATGCAGACATCCATCGGATCAAACACTCTGTCATCAAATACAATTCCCTGTGACACTCTGGATGCCCTGACAAACACTGTTCCTTTTTCTGCCAGTTTCTCCATCGTTTTCATCCATTTCCGGTTATAATTACCGCTGCCGGATCCCACGATCACGATCCCTTCATGTGTCTCTGCCAGATAATCCAGGATTTTCTCATCTGCGCCTGCATAAAAATAAACCACGGCTACTTTCGCCAGACTTTCCAGCCTGCGCAGAGCAAAAATAGACTGCATGGTATGTGTCTTAAAGCTTCTGGAAAAGAAATACGCAGTCTCATCCTGCATATATCCCAGGCAGCCGAATGCGTTCTGATCAAATGCATCTGTCTTGTAATTATTTACTTTCTGAATATCTCTTCCGGAATAGATTGTGTTGGAAAACACAGCCATCACACCCTGTCCTCTGGCATCATCGCTGGCCGCCAGACAGACTGCCTGATACAGATTAAACGGTCCGTCTGCACTGGTGGCTGTGGCCGGACGCATTGCTCCTGTAAGTACTACGGGCTTCTGTGTATATACTGTCAGATTTAAAAAATATGCGGTCTCATCCAGGGTATCTGTTCCATGTGTGACCACAATTCCATCGATATCCGGACGGGCTGCCAGCTCATTGAGCTGATTCGCCAGCGTGATCCACTTCTCTTCATCCATCTCATTGCTGTCCACATTAAACAACTGTACCGTCTCAATATCTGCAACATTCTGAATCATCGGGATTGTCTCAAGAATCGACTCCACATTCATCTCTCCCGCATGATAGACTGCCGTCTTTCCCGCTTCTCCGGTTCCGGCTATGGTCCCGCCGGTTGCTGCTATTGCAATTGTTTTTTTCTGTTTGATCGTCATTCTCTCTTTAGTCCTTCCTCTAGTGAAAATACTTTCTGTTCTGAGTATAACGTCAGTCAGAAATATTTACAAGGAGGAAACAAAAACTGCAGTTTTAGAATATCACTGCATACGCAATATGAAATACGATTCCTGCTGCAAAAACAACAGATAAGGATCTGTGCAGAAACATCCAGACAGATTTTTTCATCCGGCTTTTCAGGCAGGCCACAAGAAGCAGAACAAGCAATACCATCCATACCAGCTTGCCACTGATCATCCCCGGGTTCTTACCTGCCATAATCCCATGCATAAGTCCTATAACAAGCAGCAGCCAGCCATATAACACATGCGGCTTCAGCAGTATCCGAAGTCCTTTTATTTTCTGTCCTGCCTCTGTTTTTTTCAGCGGAGCTGCCAGACACAATATGCACAGTAAAACTGCTGCTGTACTTAATACTTTACCCAATACAAACATTTTTCATCTCCTTGAAATTACTTTCATTTAACTTTTATTAGTTTTGGCTAACTTATTATAACAAAAAATATTTGTTTGTAAAGAAAAATAGAGAAAAAAATGAAATTCACTTCCACTTTTCCTCTATTTCCAAAGTTTCTTTATTTCACAATGTAGCCGAGTTCTCCTAACATCTGCATATCCCGCTCAATGGTGATTCCCGCAGTTGTCAGCATGTCTCCTGAAATTGCAGCATTTGCCCCGGATGTAAAGCAGGATCTTCCTTTATCCGGGAGAAGCCCTCTTCCTCCTGCAAGGCGAATCCATGCATCCGGAAGCAAAAACCGGAAAACTGCAACGATCCGACGCATTTCTTCTGTCGTAAGAACCGGATTATGCTCATAAGGTGTCCCCGGAATTGGATTCAGTAAATTTACAGGCATGGATTTGACTCCTAATTTTCGGACTTCCAATGCAAGATCGATCCGGTCCTCCACGGTCTCTCCCAGTCCCATAATCCCTCCGCTGCATACTTCTATTCCGGCTTTCCAAGCTGCGCGGATCGCTGCGATCTTGTCTTCATAAGTATGAGTGGTACAGACATTCGGAAAATTCTGTCGGGATGTCTCCAGATTATTATGCACTCTTGTGATGCCTGCCTGTTTTAATTTTCGAAACTGAGTTTCATTCAAAAGGCCGCCGGACACACAGACCTTGATCTTTGATTCTTTGTGGATTTCCCGGACGCTTTCGCAGACATGTTCCACTTCCGTGTCATTCAATGCTTTTCCGGAAGTTACGATCGAATAACGCAGAACTCCTCTTTCTTCATTGTATTTCGCCTGCTCTTTGATCTTCTCCACTGCAAGCAGCGGATATTCTTCAATTTCTGTATGGTAACAGACTGACTGTGCACAATATTTACAGTTTTCTGAACATCTGCCGCTCTTTCCGTTAATGATCGTACAAAGATCGAATCGATTTCCACAAAACTGGTAACGAATCTCGTCTGCCGCAAGGCATAATTCCTCCAATGGTTCCCCATATAACTGCAAAGCCTCTGCCTTTGCAATCTGATTTCCCTGCAATACCTGTTCCTTTATTTCCTGTATCAAACTCATTGTTCTGCCTCCATGCTGATTTCTTTTTTTCAGTATAGTGCATGGATACTTGATTGTAAACTCATTTTTAATTTAAGTTTACAATCTTCCCTGCTTTTTTCAGAGAAACACGATATACAGAGAACAATACAAAACAGAAAACTGCAATCAGTAACAGAAGAATTCCAAGCGCTTTGATTTCGATTGCTGTTATCCCCCCATCATTTGTATAATCCATCATGAAAGAAAATAAAAAACCTGCTCCACAACCGACAATTCCCGGATAAAGAAAGATTTTTGCCAACTGTTTTTTCAGGATCATTCTCTGATATGCATGGTCTGCCCCTAATTTAGTAAGGCTTTCAAAAATCCCTTTATTATCTGTTGCCACAGAAATGCTTCGAACATAGGTCATCACACCAATTGCTGCCAGTGCGATAATACAAATATACATGCAAAGCATTACATAAACACTGATCATCTGCATTCTGTCCTGTTCAAAAATAATATTGAACATCGGAGCATATTTCCAGTCCTGTATAACTGTCGTATTTTCGGGTGACATATCAAGCTCCTGATCATACCCATATGTCTCCTCTGCATCCTCCGCCAGCTTTTTCTCCCAGATATTCCACAATCCCAACTGCCGATTTGACAATTCTGTTGTTCTTTCCATATACTGTCCCAATAACTCTTTGGCAAATTCATAGGAACTTTCAATATCAGCGACATCAAAAAATATCAAATGCTCTCTGTATTGATCCTGCAATCCCTGTGACAGGTCCTGATAATCCGAGTCATTCAGTATGTAAGCAAACGGATCGCTCATAGATGCAAGAGAATCATACTCAATGCGGCCTCCAAATTGCAGTTCTCTGGAAACTCCTGTATCCGGATTCTTTACAGATTTTAACCCATCCACAAAATCAAATGCCCCGTTATAATTTTTCACACAAACTGTCTGATACGTTCCTTCTTTGAGATCCAGTTCTGTTTGATAAATCTGCTCAAATGCTGTTTCCGGAAGAAACAAAGATGCTTTTGCATCTTCTTTATATATATTCAGATATTTGGTTCCTTCTTCATTGAAATCTCTGCATTCATAAGAAATAACCAGATTTGCTGCGTCTGCTTCCGCATAATTCTGTACTTCCATTTTATATTTTTCCGCAGTATCCTGAATTTCCCGGGCTCCAATCTGTTTCTCCAAAACTGGATAGTGCATGGAAAATGTCCGGTCTGTTTTACTGTCCATGACAAAATCATTCAATGTATACTGCATTCCATAAAATGCAGATCCACAGCACACGAACAAAAGAAGTACGACCACACACATATTTCTGGTCGTTGCTTTTGCTGTAAAACGCATCAGACTGACAGATACCAGATTCTTATAGTATTTTTTCTTATTGCGCTTTAAATGACTCTGTGCCACTGCCGACAATAAGATCATATAAATTCCAATCAGTGCCAATACATAAATACCATTCCATACTGCTGGCATGCTGACATCTAATATGCGTGCTGTAAACGAAGGTACAACCGCCCCAAGAACAATTCCTGCAACCGCCAGGATAATTCCTGCCGGAAAAATCCACCCTTTTACTTCTTTTACCATCTCTGTTTTCTGCTGCGTCCTTAAAATTTCCATCACATCGGACTTTTTCACAAAACGCCATCCTACAATACTCAGCGCAAACATCAATAAAATGGTCATCAAAATTCCTGCAAGCATCCCGGTCATACCAAAACGATACTGCATCTGCTCCCCAGAAATAATAAACGTTTCAAAGATTTTCCAAATGCCAAATGAAACCGGAATCGAACAAATCAACCCTACCAGAGAGGATACTCCCACCAAAATGCAGAGTTCTTTCATCAGCAGGCTGCGTAATGTCTTTTTTTCCAGACCTAAGGCCATCAGAATTCCATATTCTCTTGCTTTGAAGCGGAAAAACAACTGAGATGCATATACCGTAAAAATAAAACACCCCACCGCCGTCACTCCGAATAAAAGCGATGCGATTTTTCTGGTATCACCGCCTTGTGGCAAAAATTCCTGTACCGTCGGTCCAAAATACATCAGTGCAAAGGATGTAATCAAAACAACAGAAAGAAAGATACAGAAACTCAACAAAGCATACTGCCCTTTGCTGTTTTTCCTCAACTTCTGATACACTTTATTCATTGTCATCGCTGTCACCTCCGAGATTTCGCAAAATGTCCAAAAGCTCATCCATAAATTCCCGACGCGTACCTGTTTTCTTCACTTCCTGATAAACCATCCCGTCTTTTAAGACAATGACTCTGTCACAGAATGAAGCCGCATAACTGTCATGTGTCACCATAAAAATGGTAGCTCCGATCTGCTGCTTTGCCTGAAGAAATGAATCGATCACTGCTTTACAGGATTTACTATCCAGATTTCCGGTCGGTTCATCCGCCAGAATGATAGCCGGAGAATTGAGTACGGCACGTGCGATTACGATACGCTGCTGTTCGCCGCCAGAAAGCTCGTTAGGGATTTTATAGCCTTTATTGGACATCCCCACTAAATCAAGTACTTCCTCAATACGTTCTTTTATCTCTTGTTTATTCTTCCAGCCGGTGGCACGAAGTACAAACTCCAGATTATTGTACACAGTACGGTCTGTCAACAGTTGAAAATCCTGAAACACAATGCCTAACTTCCGGCGTAGCTGCGGGATATGCTTACGTTTGATAGAGCGCATATTATAGCCCAGCACTTCCGCATCACCGTCAATTACGTCCAGTTCGCCATACAAGGTCTTGAGCAGACTTGTTTTTCCGGAGCCTACTTTTCCTATCAGATAGACGAACTCTCCTTTGTGCAGTTCCAGATTTACACCACTTAGCACACAGAGTTCCTGCTGATGTATTTCTACGTTCTTATATTGAATTAATGCTTCTTCCATGTACTGCTATGTCTTTCCTGCAATTCGCGTGCAAGGTCTTCGATGCGGTAACCTTTTGAAGTTAATAATACAATCATGTGATAAATCAAATCGGCTCCTTCGTAAATCAAACGCTCATTGGTGCCGTTTGTTGCTTCAATGACAGTTTCTACTGCTTCTTCGCCCACTTTCTGTGCTATCTTATTGATTCCAGATTCGAACAGACTGGTCGTATAAGAACCTTCCGGCATTTCTTCATGACGTTTGTCAATAAAATCCTGCAATGCTTTCAGAAACATGACCGGTTCTTCATT
>OGQF01002518.1_pt1 | contig 10367 bp, 6 predicted proteins | sample 1553141 | NCBI WGS metagenome assembly OGQF01 (sample SAMEA2580005, study PRJEB22360) | human gut metagenome | biome: human gut; feature: human-associated habitat; material: faeces | place: Denmark | collected 2008/2010
CATATTTCACTTTTTTAAATCTCATTCATTGCTTCTGCAATATCAATATTACATTCTAATACATTTACTTATTCTTCACCGAAGATGCCGAATACTTTTTTTTCTGTATTATTATCTACGATATTCTGAACTTCTTCTTCAGAGAGTCCACTTGCTGCCGCTACAATGGGAAGCTGTACTTTAGCAGCCTCCGGACTAATATGTGGATCCAAGCCAGAACCTGAAACCGTTAACATATCTGCCGGTATCTCTCCTTTAAATTCTTCGCCTGTCACTTCTTTATAACGTTCTTTGAAAGCTTTTACATCTTCCTCTACACGTTTCTCAAGGTCTTTGCTGCTTGGGGCATAGTTAAAGCTTCCTGATGAAACTCCTGCATATTCTCCACTTTCTTCTTCTTCTTTTGTATAGGTATTATAATTTACAGAGGAAATTCTTCCATGAAAATATTGATTCCCTTCAAATTCCTGACCTACAACCTCTGAACCTGCTGCTTTATCATTTACTTTTACAATACTTCCATTCGCCTGTTTAGGGAAAATCACCTGTCCCGCAGCAGTTAAAAGAAGGGGATAGACAACTCCGCACAAAACCAGCAGCACGAGAGTAACTGCTAATGCTTTTTTTAAATATTTTCCGAAATTCTTCATATCTTCACCTCAAAATTATAATCCAAGCAAAGCCAGTAAAGGCGTTACCAGAATATCAATTAATTTAATTCCGATAAATGGAACAATGACACCACCAAGTCCATAAACGCTCATATTTTTTAACAGCATTTTTTCAGAACGCATTGGTTTATATTTTACACCACGCATAGCAATGGGAATTAAGCATGGAATAATAATTGCATTAAAAATCAATGCTGATAAAATAGCACTAAATGGTGTAGACAAGCTCATAATATTTAAAATGTTCATCTGCGGAATAACCAGAGTAAACATAGCAGGAATAATTGCAAAATATTTGGCTACATCGTTTGCAATACTGAAGGTTGTTAAAGAGCCTCGTGTAATCAAAAGCTGTTTTCCGATTTCTACAACCTCCAGAACCTTTGTAGGGTCAGAGTCCAAATCTACCATATTTGCAGCTTCTTTGGCTGCTGTTGTACCACTGTTCATTGCCAGTCCAACATCTGCCTGAGCAAGTGCCGGTGCGTCATTTGTACCATCACCTGTCATAGCTACGATCTTCCCCCCTTCCTGCTCTTTTTTAATGGCTTCGATTTTATCTTCCGGTTTACATTCTGCAATAAATCCGTCTACACCTGCTTCCTTAGCAATCGTTGCTGCTGTAAGCGGGTTATCACCGGTACACATAATTGTTTTAATCCCGATTTCACGCAGACGTTCAAATCGTTCTACCAATCCCGGTTTTACCGTATCCTTCATATAAATAACACCATATATTACATATCCGGCGCATACAACCAAGGGTGTTCCTCCTAAGCTTGATATTTCTGTTACAATACTGTCTAAATCTTCCGGAATAACACCGTTGTTTTCCTGCACATAAGCTTTAATGGCCTCACTGGCGCCTTTTCTTATCTGTGTACCGTCTTTTAGATTTACTCCGCTCATTTTTGTCTGTGCAGTAAATTCTACAAATTCCATCTGGTCTTTGGCATCTTCTTTAATATTTGTACCCAAAGTTCTTGCCAGCTCCACAACAGATTTTCCTTCCGGTGTGGCATCACACAGAGAAGTCATAACACTGTAATCAATTAAATCCTCTTTCTTTTTACCTTTTACAGGACGAAAATCTGCTGCCAGACGATTACCGAAAGTGATTGTACCTGTTTTGTCTAAAATCATAGTATCTACATCGCCGCATGCTTCTACTGCTTTTCCTGACATTGCGATCACATTAAATCGAGTCACACGATCCATTCCCGCAATTCCGATGGCAGAAAGCAGTCCTCCAATGGTTGTCGGAATCAGACATACCATCAATGCGATCAGCCAGGAAATCGGAATATCCACGCCCAAATACTGTGCAAACGGATACAATGAAACAATGACGATCAAGAAAATCAAGGTCAATACGATCAGTAACGTATTCAGTGCAATTTCATTTGGAGATTTCTGTCGGGAAGCTCCCTCTACCAGCGAAATCATCTTATCCAAAAATGAGTGTCCCGGTTCTGCCACGATTCTGATCTTCAGCCAGTCAGAAACTACCGTTGTACCACCTATTACCGAAGAGAAATCTCCTCCCGCCTCTCTTGTGACCGGTGCGGATTCTCCTGTAATTGCAGACTCATCTACCGATGCGACACCTTCGATGATCTCGCCATCATTGGGAATCACTTCCCCTGTTTTTACAAGTACCACATCTCCCTTTTTTAATTCGGAAGCATTGATTGTTTTCTCTTCTCCGTTATTCAGAAGCAGTCTTGCTTTTGTATCTTGTTTTGTCTTTTTCAGGGAAGCCGCCTGTGCTTTTCCTCTTCCTTCTGCAACAGACTCTGCAAAGTTTGCAAATAATACTGTCACAAACAAAATTGCTGTTACAATTCCATTATACACGCGATATTCTGCACTGCCTCCAAACAATGTCGGAAATATCGTCAAAAGCAATGTGATCAGAAATCCGATATCTACAACAAACATGACCGGATTTTTTACCATATAACGCAGATCCAATTTCTGGAATGCGCCTATAATGGATGATTTTAAAATATCCTTTGTAATAAATTTTGTCTTTTCTCTCTTCGCCATGTTGATTCTCCTTTCCGCTCATTTTCTACTGCCATAAGGACAGATGCTCAGCTACCGGTCCAAGTGCCAGCGCCGGGAAAAAAGTCAGAGCGGCAAAAATGTATACAATAAATACAAGAATAATCATAAAAGTTACATTGTCTGTTTTCAGCGAACCAATCGATTCGTTGACTTTCTTCTTCGCCAGCAGAGAACCTGCGATTGCAAGCTGTGCTACGATTGCAAGATATCTTCCAAAGAACATGGCCAGTCCGGTAGTAATATTCCAGAATACCGTATTGTCTGCCAGTCCTTCAAAGCCGGAGCCATTATTGGCTGCTGATGAAGAAAATTCATAAAGCACCTGGGACAGTCCATGAAAGCCAGGATTCGTAATGCCTTCCAAACCAGCCTGTGTCCCTACCGCTAAAGCGGAAAATGCCAAAATCAAAAACGGATGGATAATGATACAAAGGGCAGTGAGCTTCATTTCACGGCCTTCAATTTTTTTACCCAGATATTCCGGTGTCCGTCCGATCATCAAGCCACAGATAAAGACTGCTAAAATTGCATATATGATCATGTTCATTAAACCGACAACTTTACCGCCGAACACCACATTGAGCATCATGTGCAAAAGTGGGATCATACCGCCCAGTGGTGTTAGGGTATCATGCATATTATTGACTGTACCGGTAGTAAAAGAGGTAGTCGTGGTTGTAAACATTGCTGATTGTGCAATGCCAAACCGAACCTCCTTGCCTTCCATACTTCCCATCGACTGAGACAATCCAGCTTCTGCCAATGCTGGATTTCCTTGAGATTCTGCCCAGAAGCAAACGCCCAGACCAATCACAAAAAGAATACTCATCGCAGCAAAAATGGTTCTGCCCTCCCTACCAAAGAAACGGGCAGTAAAACTGCGGGAATCTACGCCGCTGCGAACTGTAAAAGCTGTACTGCCTGCCTGTGCCTCACATTTGCGGTCACGAACCATTTTACCGAATGTGATTACACAAGCGCCGGGAAGCAGCATCATGGAATACAACTCAATCAGGTTGGTAAGAATCGTAGGATTTTCTATAGGTGTAGCAGAGTTTGCACCGATAAATCCGCCGCCATTGTAAACAAATTTCTTGATTGCTGTGACAATCGTCTCATCCGTCCAGTTGTCTCCGCCTGTGTATGCAGTATCTGCATCACCGATATTCAGTACCACATCGATGTCATCTAAAATTGCCGGATTCTCACGGATATCATCAAAACTGATAAATCTGACATCAAACGGAGCACCGCTGAGTGCTTCGATTACACCTGCATAAGAGTAGTTCTGTTTGTAGTAGATCGCATGATGTACCATATGATTTCCCCATGCACGCATCTTGCCCCAGCAGTTTAATACTGCGACCTTCTTGATGCAGTATGGCGTCGTTCCTTTGATATTTGTATACAGGGTACGGAATTCGTTGCAGACACTCTCTACATAATCGATAAATTCCGGGAACTCCATCGCCAGTTTTAAGTATCCGCCGTATCCGATACGGTCGATCGGTTTTCTTAAAATCGCACGTCTTGCAGTTACCCAGTTGACTTTTGCTTCCTTGACCGGATCTCCGCCTTCATGGAACGTATCCGGGAAGAAGTATGGCAAGAATCTTCCTTCTGTATATTTCACCCCGTCAATATCACTGATCAGACGCAGTGTCGCACCGTTTCCAACACTTCCTACGACTGCATCCAGACCGATGGTCTTGAACTCATCCATAAATGGTTCCATTCCGATCCAGTGATCTCCAAGGAACATCATGGCTTCTTTTCCACATTCATGTGTGATATCTACCATCTCTTTTGCAAGCCTGGCAACCTCTCTTCTTTGGAATGCCTGAAAATCCTTAAATTCTTTGGATGGAATCCGATACGTATTGTTCATATATCCCTGATCGATAATAAATTCCGGACGGAACTTATATCCAACTTCCTGTTCGAACTGCTCCAGAATATATGGACTTACTGATGCAGAATATCCATACCAGTCTACATAACGCTCTCTCGCCAGTTCATCAAAGATCAGTGTAAACTGATGGAAAAATGTCGTATAACGGATCACGTCGATATGTGGATTGTCCTGAATATATTTTCTGAGACGCTCCATGGAATATTTGTGTGTCTTTGGCTGACGCACATCAAATGTGATCTGCTTTTCAAAGTCTGTCCATCCGTTTGTCACCGCATTGTACATATGTACCGGATCCCACATAATATAGGCAAGAAAACTTACTGTATAATCATGAAATGCCTTTGCACTGTGGATCGTCACATCCCCGCTCTCGCTGTCATAGCTCCACTGCTCTGTCGGAACTACTTCTCCCGTGGTACGGTCAATCACTTCCCACCATCTTGTGATATCATCATGGTCATTGACCTTCAGCATATCCGGATACAGATGGTTCATCAGATGAATGGATAACTCCTCTTCCACTGCTGTATAAAAAGGAGTCATAATATACATCTGCTGAATCTCTTCCGGATTTGCCTTTGCCCATGCGTTGTCTTTTCTGGTTGTATAATAAGTAGAATATACTTTTGCATCTACATTCTTTAATTCTTCTGGATAATCGGTTCCGTCACAGTCACGGATCGCATCTGCCCCCCAGCGCTTTACCAAATCCAGTGTTTCCGGCACAACGTCCACATCTGTAGGGATCGTAACCCTTCCGCTCGTACACTCTTTCAAAATGATTCTCCTCTCTCTTCTCTGTTATAGTCTACTTTGTATAAATCAAGAATAGAAGAAAACCCTGCTTTCGTCAATTTGCTTCTTGCTTTCATTTTTAGCATTCTTGCTGTTGTATTTTTTTCGTGTTGAAACTGATAATTTTATTCGAATTTTACATCCTCCCGCTCCAGAGAAATATAAATTTTCGTTCCCACACCGACACGGGATTCCGCCCGGATGCTGTGTCCTAATTTCTGTATGATCGTCTTGCACAGGTACAGACCGATTCCCGTAGATTTCTGGTGCTCTCTTCCGTTATATCCGGTAAATCCACGCTCAAAAATACGCGGAAGATCTTCCGGGGCGATTCCGATTCCAGTATCCTCCACCACCAGTTCCGTGCCTTTTATATAAAGGGAAATGCTCCCTGCCTTCGGCGGGCGGACTTCGTCCGATGATGTGTATTTCAGGGCATTGGACAGTATCTGCTCGATCACGAACAGCAGCCACTTTTCATCGGTGAGCACCATCTGCCTGCTGTCCTGAAAAATCAAATGGATCTTTTTCAAAATGAAGATCTGGGAATATTTGCGAACTGCCTGCCGCATAATATCACCGATCGGATACCACTGGAATTTCAGGTCATTCCCCATATCCTCCATCCGCAGATAAGACAGTACCATTCCCACATATTCTTCCGTCTGAAAAATCTTCATTTTCATCTCATTTAGGAAATCCAGTGTCTCCTCTGCATGTTCCTCAAATTCCATTGCCTGTTCTTCAAAAGACTGGATCAGAAGATGCATGGCGGAAATCGGTGTCTTGATCTGATGCACCCACAGACTGTAATAGTCAGATGCGTCCTTTTTGCTGAGGAGCACTTCGTTTTCCAGCATCTCTCTCCATGCAAAAATTGTCTCCGTGATTTCCTGATATTCTGCTTCAATCCGGCTCTTTGGATCCGGAAACTCTTTCAATTCATGCGGAAGTGCCGCAGACAGATCCAGCAGACTTTGATACCGCTTCCGATAAAACCAGAAATTCAGCGCTCCCACAAATAAAAGCCAGATTGCAGAGAGCTCTGCTCCATACTCGATCACATCAAAGGGAACTTCTTTTAACCAGAATAATATACAGAAAATCACAAGCATTACGGCATATACTCCGACAACCGGAAGTTTTTCTTTCAAATAAGAAATCAACAATCTCATTCTATCACGTACCCGATTCCTTTCTTTGTAGCAATAAAATCACAGATTCCAATACTTTCCAGTTTCTTTCTGAGTCTGGTCATATTTACAGTCAGTGTGTTGTCATCAATAAACTCATCACTCTCCCAGAGACGTTCCATGATCCGATCCCTTTTTACGATCTTTCCCGCATTCTCCATCAGGATCTGCAGGATTTTGAAATCATTTTTCGTCAGCTCCATACGCTCTCCGTGAAATGTCACTGCCGCATCGTTCAGATTTAAGATCACATCCCGATACTCCAACACATTTAACTGCCCGGTAAAAGAATACGCTCTCCTTAATAATGCCTGGATCTTTGCAGTCAGGACATTCAGATCAAATGGTTTTTCCACAAAATCATCCCCACCCATGTTCATTGCCATCACGATATTCATATTGTCACTTGCGGATGATAAAAACAGGATCGGCACACTGGAGATCTGACGAATCTGGGTACACCAGTGAAATCCATTATAAAACGGCAAAATAATATCCATGATCACAAGCTGCGGATCAAACGCTGTATACTCCTCCTGTACGCGTTTGAAATCCTGCACACATGCCACCTCATAATCCCACTTTTCCAGATGTTCTTTCATTTTATCCGCGATGACACGGTCATCTTCCACAATCAGTATTTTATACATCGTCTTCCCCTTTCACGCTCTTATATATAGAAATAATATCCTTGCTTTTGCTCACTGTCAACGACAAGAATGCTCACCTTTAGAAAGTCTTTAGAATTCTTAAGTTTATATATATTGACCGTATATATTATATTTTCTATAATATGCTCAAAAGATAGATATACGGTTTTCTTACCTATCAAATATACGAAAGGAAGGGATTGATTTTATGACATTTACACTCAACACACCCATGTTTGATTTTCTTGTTCTTTCTATTATCGCCGAGGGTGATGCCTATGGATATCAGATCAGCCAGATCATCAAACGAGTATCTGATACCAAAGATTCTGCCCTGTATCCGATTTTAAAGAAATTACAGGAAAACGGCTATGTAGAGACCTATGACCAGCAGTTTCAGGGACGGAACCGCAAATATTATAAGATTACACAAAGCGGAAAGATCCGGCAGGAACACCTAAAAAAGGAATGGAAAGAGTACATTACGATCATTGACGATATTGTAAATGGAGGAATGGGAAATGACTAAGAAAGAGTATATGAAAAAACTTGCATACCAGCTTCGTCGTCTTCCTAAAGAGGATTTCGATAAAGCAATGGACTACTTTGAGGAATATTTTGAAGATGCAGGCATCGAAAACGAGCAAAAAGCCATCGAGGACCTGGGCGCTCCGGAAGAAGCGGCTTCCGCACTGATTCTGGATCTGGCACAGGAAAATGCTGTCAAACCGCCAAAAACAATGAAACGGCGCTTTTCCGCTTTATGGATCGCTATTCTGGCACTTTTTGCTGCCCCGATCGCCCTGCCTCTGGCACTTGGGATTCTGGCCGTGATCGCATCCCTGATCCTTGGAATACTTGCAGTCGTTGGAGGTATCTTAGTCACTGCACTTGCCGCAGTGGCAGGAAGCGTGCTTGGCATTATCGGAGGAATTGCGATCATCCCTCAGACTTTTGGGGGCGGACTGGTTACGATCGGTCTGTCTCTGATGCTGATCGGTTGTGGAATCCTGGTCACATATTTCACCATATTACTGGCTCGCTGGATCATCATCAAACTTGCCGGACTGCTCGGCAAACTTGTGAGAAAAGAGGGAAAAAGACATGAAGAAAAGTAAAAAAATCATTCTGACAATTTCCGCAGTCACACTGACTGCCGGAGTCCTTTTAACTGGAATCGGATATATGAAGGGCGGTCGGTTTGGATTCGTCTTCTCTGACGGCAAATTTATCTCTGCTGACAGTATAGAAGAGGAGAAACAACCATTTATACTGGAAAAAAAGAAGCTGGATTCTGTAAAAGACATTGACATTAACATTTTGTCCTATGCCGACATCCGGATTCTGCCGTCTGCAGACAACTCCTTTTACCTGGAGTATAATCTGCCCGGTGAATACCCAAAGCCGTCTTTCTCCTGTACAGACGGCAAGCTCACCCTGACTCAGGAGAACCGGGAGCCCATTGCCATCATAGGATTTGGTTTTCACGATTCCCAAAGCTCCGAACGCGAAGTGACACTGTACGTTCCCTCAAAAGCGGAATTAAACAGCTGCAAGCTCTACAGTGACTCCGGAAATATCCAGGCATCGGATCTTACTGCCTCCGATTTTGGCATCGGATGTGACTATGGAGATGTCACACTTAAGAATATCAAAAGCAAGGGATCGCTTGCTCTGAATTTAAGTGCCGGACAGCTAAATGCTGATACACTCTCCGGAAAGACAGTCACGATTTACAATGACAGCGGGAACATTTCTCTGGATTCCTGCACTTCGGATGATCTTCATCTCGAAACGGACTACGGAGATATCCAGCTTGATAACGCTGCTGTGAAAAATGCATCCGACATGACTTTAGACTCCGGAACCCTCACGATCAAAAACAGTGCTCTGGGCGCTGCCAGGATCACCAATGATAGTGGAACTATTTCTCTGGCTCAAGTAACCGGAAAATCCCTGGAGGCAACTTCGGAATATGGGGATATTTCCCTGACAGATACCCAGCTTTCTGATAACGCTGTTTTAACTCTGGATTCCGGTAATCTTTCGGCGGATACCAGCAGCGTAAAAAAGATTTCTGTAAAAAATGACAGCGGCAGTATTTCTCTGAATCAATTTTCCAGTGAAAATGCGGACTTTACGTTATCCTATGGTGATCTGGATCTGATCGCAACAAAACTTGGCTCTCTTAGCTGCAAGAGCGAAAACGGAGATGTTGCCATACAACTGCCGGACAAATTTGATTCCTACGGATTTAATCTTCTTACAGAATACGGAGATATCTCACTCCCTTCCGGCAAGGCTGACGGCATTGTTTCTGATGAAGATGACTCCTCTGAGGTTTCCTACAGTGCAAATCCAGAGGCAAAAAATAAAATTCAGGTAGAATGTGAAAGCGGAAATATCCAGATCCGTTAACAGGAAAGACGACTGACTCCACTTTCTGAAAAAGTGGAGTCAGTCGTCCTTTTTCTTGTTTAAAAGTATCTCATATTTTCATTCTCTGCTCCTTCTATTTGCACTGTCTTTGTCGCCACAGCCTCCCGAAAAGCCTGATCATGCTCGACCAGAAGCATCGTCGGGGAGAATTCCCGGATCAGCTGTTCAATCTGCATCCTGGAATACAGATCCACAAAATTTAAGGGCTCGTCCCATACATACAAATGCGCCTGTTCACAGAGACTCTTTGCGAGAAGAACCTTTTTCTTCTGTCCGCTGGAAAATTCGCTCATATCTTTCTCAAACTGTACTCTGTCAAAGTCCAGCTTCCGTAAAAGCGCTTTCAAAAGGCTTTCCTCAATCTGATTTTTCATGGCAAAAGCGCTGAGGCTTCCCCGAAGCCACGAAGTATCCTGCGGAACGTAGGAAATTCTGAGATTTGTTCCTCTGTCCACGATTCCCGTATACGTCTTTTCCTCTCCTGTCAGAAGCTTTAAAAGACTGCTTTTTCCGCTTCCGTTTTTACCGTCAAGCACAATTCTGTCACCCTTTTGAATGCAAAAAGACACCGGGCGGCACACCGGTTTTCCATCATAATATATCACAGCCTCCGAAAACGAAGCAAGCGTATCCT
>OGQF01002519.1_pt1 | contig 10365 bp, 8 predicted proteins | sample 1553141 | NCBI WGS metagenome assembly OGQF01 (sample SAMEA2580005, study PRJEB22360) | human gut metagenome | biome: human gut; feature: human-associated habitat; material: faeces | place: Denmark | collected 2008/2010
GCGCAGTTGCTGGGATACGAAAAATTCTGGGACATTATCAGTGTTGAAAAGACGTTGTATGGCAGCGCAGAGCGCAGAGGATTGAAGAAGGGCTTGGAACAAGGCATTGAACAGGGTATTCAACTGTGCATTCAACAAGGCATCGAACAAGGAAAGCTTGAAGTAGCCAGAAAGATGAAATCGGATGGTATGTCGGTTGAGATGGTAGCTAAATATACAGGATTGTCTCTTGAAAATGTTCGCAGTTTGTGAACCTGTGGTTTAATTTTTACAGCAGAAAAGTTTGGATAATAACAAAACCCCGACTTTTGCAGCCGGGGTTTTGATTTTATTGTTTATTTTGTTTTGCATTTGTGATTAATACATCATCAATCCATAATTTACTGCCAACAGCTGCATTATATGCAGCACCATCTGCACTGGCAGAGAAGATAACTGCAAATTTATATTTCTTTGCAGGGTCGTATTCTTTTTTATATTCCAGATTCAGTTCAAACGGGGTGTATTCTTCTACTGTTTTGTTGCTTTTGAACATGGCAGTGGCAACAATCTTGTCAGATGTATAGATGTTGCTACCGTCTAATGTCTCATCTTCGTTTTCAACTTCGTATAATACAGCAGACAATGCACATTCGTCTGTTTTGCCTTCAACCAATTTTCCTTCTGCATCATAGAACTCTGTTCCCGGGGTATATTTGTAATAGCCGTTTACTTTTTCAGGTTTTTGGAAATACATGATTCCGAATTCAGTGGTTTTCATTGCTCCTCCTCCTAGAGCAGCTCCTGCATTAAAGGTTCCGAGGAAAATAGTTGCAGCAGTTACTTTGGGTACTTTTGTTCCAAACATATCACCTCCTTTGGTATCAACCGATTCCAAATAAGCAGCCTTTCCGTTATGTCCGTCTTCTGTTGAAGATATCGGATAGATCCCTTGGTAATCAATACCTGCCAAAGAACCCATAGCTTTTATTAAATGTACGGCAGCATTACATGATGCCCAGCCATTTGCTTCATAGAATGTTTTGTCTTCAGGTTGTCCTTCTGTAGCTACAGTCCAATCTTCAAAATCAAAGAAGATACCTCTTCCTGCAACAGATACTTTGTATTCTGTTTTTGTTCCGTTTTCAGCAGTTACAGTGTAGGTAACAATACCCTTAGAAAAATCTACCTTTGCTCCGCTTGCCGGCGAAATAGTTGCTCCTTCCGAAATTTTAATGGTTGGAACCAATGCTTTTAAATAATCATCTTTTGTTGTGTCTGCAACCATAAAAGTGATGGTTTTATTCTCTTCGTCAATGGTCGGTTGAACAATTACCAATGAGTCAACCGGTGCAACTTCTTTGTCGAAGATGAAGCTGAGAATCTGTGATTCGCTTTTTTCGTTGCCGTTCAGTTTGGTTCCTTCGTAGGTTACTTTCACCCTCTGTTTGAGATTGCCAACTTTCACTGTGGCTTCTATATCCATGCTGATAGTCAGTTTGTTGCCGGCGAAAGCACCTGTTGCGTCTACTGCTGCTGTTAATGCTTCTGTATCAACGGTGGTAGTACCTGCAAATGTGTAGGCTCCTGCAAGTTCGTTCAATTGGCAATTATCTATTTTTATGTCACCGATTTTGATTCCCATGAATGAAAAGTCTGTGATGGCTAAATTGACAGCTGATTCTCCGGCCTTGGATACTGAAATGAATTGCGGGTCGATTGAGCCTCCGGGAAGTTCTTGACCATCTTGTGTGATTTTTACATCCAATTTACCTCGATAGTTGCCTGCTAATTCCGAGTCAATCGGGAATTTCGGAGCGTCATCATCATCACTACATGCAGTGAATAAATTTACTGCACACAAAACAGTCAGTAAATAAATGAATAAATTTTTCTTCATGTTTTCCTTGTTTTAAAATTAATTGGTTATGAATTTTATTAATCGAATTTTTCAGTCGAATTGTTTTATAATTCAAGCGACAAAGTAATAGCCTTTTTTGTGATGCAACAAGGTCTATTTCTCTTATTATTGGTCTGTTTTTAACTGTTTGAGGTGAAAATGATTTATATGTGCTTTAAAATAGGATAAAATTAATCTGTTTTTAAGGTTTTGTGGTTTCTTTGTGAGAAATAGGTTATCTTTGCCCAAAAGCAAAACAATATGGAGAATGAATTGCCTAAGATAGATTTGCCGGAGGAATGGATTGTCGGGACCGGCATCACAGAAGGCCTGTTGAAGTTATATACCGACTTCCCTTGCCGTTTGAAGTCGGAAATTTTCGTGTTGTGCATGGGCGGCACGATAGAGGCTTCTGTGAATTTGAATCGGATTACCGTGAGGCCCAATGATTTTGTGACCATTATGCCGGGTAGCATTTTACAGATTCATAATGTTTCCGGTGAGCTGGAAATTTATTTCGGTGGTTTTTCTTCCAAGTATATTGAACAGGCAAATCTGAATCGTTCAACGTTGAGTTCTTTATATACAACTTTAGGACGTCCGCTTATTTCCTTGAAAGCGGAAGGGGCTGCCTTGTTGAAAGATTATATGAGTTTTCTGATAAAATTGTATGGATTTTTCAATGAGGAAAGCCGTAAGTTGGTCACTCCACACTTATATAATAATATTCATGCCGGAATTCTTGCCATGTACCAGAATCGCTATAGTAATGTTGGTACGATGTCGAAAAGTGAACAGCTTTGCAAAGGTTTTACTCAATTGGTGATGCAGAATTATATGTTCAGCCGGAATGTTGCTTGGTATGCCGAAAAACTGGAGATTACACATGCCCATCTTTGTTCGGTAGTCAAACAGGTGACAGGGAATACTTGTGTCGAGATTATTTCGAGAATGGTGATTATGGATGCCAAGTCGCAGTTGAAATCCACCAATCGGTCCGTGCAGGAAATTTCCGATTCGCTGAACTTTGCAAATATGTCGTTTTTCGGGAAATATTTTAAGCGATATACCGGAATGAGCCCGTTGGAATATAGAAATAACGGATGATATGTTTGGCCTAATTGTTTGATTAAGATAGGGTAAGGATGATATTTTGGGGGATGCTGATTTTTTCTTGATATTTTTTTGTGGAAATGTTTGCGCAAACGTTTTAAATGTATACCTTTGCCGTTGAGATATAGAGATTATATTGCTTTATAAGTGTAGTAAATTTATTGTTAGTGTGTTTAAAAAAACGAAGTCGTGAGACTTCGTTTTTTTGCTTTTATGGATTATTCTTGTTTTAGCCGTTTAATGATGAGCAGCTCTTTTGTGAAAGAGGTGATTTTAAAACGATCGTCCAAACGATGCCCGATTACCCAAGCTATTTTATCTCCACTGAGCAATAACAAGCATTCCTGTTTTTGGCGGGTACTGAATTTCTGGTTGGTAAAAAAGTCGCTGAGTTTCTTTTTGCTTCGTTTCATCCCAATGGGGCAGAAATAGTCGCCGGCCTGCCAGTTGCGTATGGTCAAAGGAAATTTCACTTTGTCAGCATCCAGACAGGCAATGTCGGGAGATGTCGGTATTTCAAAATCCTCTGTCCGCGGGAAGCGGAATATTTCAAATTTGTAGTCTCCTAGTGTATAGGTTCCCGGTTCCGGTATTTCCGTACTTTGCTGCTGGCGGATGCTGTTGTCGTAAAGTCGCCAATAGGTGCGGCCTTTTTCCAATACATAATTGCCGGTGATAAACTGTTTTCCGGGAGTGGCGGTGTGGGCATTCAGTATATCACGTATTTGTGTTTTGTTGAACCCGAAGGGGCGCAAGGTTTCATATAGTAAAGTGTAGGGAGCAGGAGAGGATATTGTTTTGTCAATGTGAATCAATATCTCGTCTTCCTCACAATCCATGATTTCTTCCTGTAGAACCTTGATTCCGTAGGTGAAAATTTGTTCTGTCTCCTTCAGCGCTTCGCATGTATCTGCTACGGTGGAGAGAAGCGAAGGATTGATTTCTTTCATCACCGGTATGATTTTATGGCGGATTTTATTCCGCATGTAGTCAAGCGAGTTGTTTGTGGAGTCGGTTCGGAAGCCCAGTTGATGGTCTTCAATGTATTTTAGAATGTCATTTCGGGAGCAGTTAAGCAATGGACGCAGTATATCGCCATTGACGGGTTTGATTCCGGTGAGTCCTTTGATACCTGTACCGCGGCATAGATTGATGAGTATAGTTTCTGCTACATCATCGGCATGATGGGCAACGACAATGTAATCCATTTTCTTTTTGGCTTTCATTTCGTGAAACCAAGTGTAGCGGAGTTCTCTGGCAGCCATTTCAATGCTGAGTCCATGCTCTTTGGCATAAGCTGTGGTGTTGAATTTCTTGACACTGTGGGCAATTCCGTAATTGTCACAGAAGCGTTTGACGAACTGTTCGTCCATGTCCGATTCTTTGCCTCGTAGGGCAAAGTTGCAGTGTAGTGCCATGATTTTCAGGTTCATGTATTTAAATGCGTGCAACATGCTGATGGAGTCGGCTCCTCCGCTGACTGCCAGGATGAAACCGGCATCTTTCGGTATCTGGTATTTTTCCAGAAAGTTTTCGATTGTTTCCCGTATCATTGTTCAGTCCTCCAAAATTTATGATTTATATTTCACTTAGTTCCAGCCATCTCATCTCTTTTTCGTCAAGTAAATCTATCAGTTCTCCGATGCGGTTGGATTTTTGGATTAATTCATCTGCAGGTAAGGTGCCGGAATTTAAGGCGGCTTCGATTTCTGCTTTTTCGGCATTCAGTTGCTCCATCTCTGTTTCCAGTTGTTGCATTTCCTGACGCTCTTTGAATGTCAGTTTTCGCTTCTTTTCGGATTTTGTGATGTTGTTTGATTGGGCTGTTTGAGGCTCTTGTTTTTTCTTCTCCCGTTCGATTTTTTCCTGTTGCTCTTTTTCTTCTTCCCGCTGGTTTTTGTATATGGTGTAATTGCCCGGAAAGTCTTTCACGATACCGTTGCCCTCAAATGCAAAGATTCGGTCTACCACTTTATCAGTGAAAAAGCGGTCGTGCGATACAATGAGCAGACAGCCTTTGAAGCTTTTCAGGTATTCTTCCAAAACGTTCAGGGTCACAATATCAAGGTCGTTGGTCGGCTCGTCGAGAATCAGAAAGTTGGGATTGCTCATCAAGACAGTCAGCAGATATAATCTGCGACGCTCGCCCCCGCTGAGCTTTTCAACCAAAGAATACTGTTGTTTGTCGGTAAACATGAAGTATTCCAGGAATTGTGATGCCGACATAATCCGTCCGTTGCCCAAGTCAATGCGTTCAGAGATGTTTTTGACGATGTCAATCACCCGGTCGTTTTCCTTGAACGTGATGCCGGATTGTTTATAATATCCGTATACGACAGTCTCTCCGATGGAGATAGAGCCGCTGTCCGGTTCGATATTTTGTGTGATGATATTCAGAAATGTGGATTTGCCTACACCGTTTTTGCCTACAATGCCGATTTTTTCTCCACGTACAAATTTATAGGAAAAGTCTTTCAGCAGGCAAAGTCCGTCGTAGCTTTTGTTGACATGCTCCAGTTCAAGAATCTTTTTTCCTAAGCGTTGGCCTTTGATATCCAGCTCCATTTTCTTTTCTGTCACTGTTTGTGAGGCGGTTTCTTTCAACTTGTAGAAATTGTCGATTCTGTATTGTGCTTTGTGTCCTCTGGCTTGCGGCATCCGGCGCATCCATTCCTGTTCGGTGCGGAGTAGGTTGCGTGCTTTGTCGACAGCTGCGTTATGGTTGGCAATTCGTTCCTCGCGTTTCTCCAGGTAGTAGGCATAGTTACCGGAATAGGAAAACAGGCCGAATTCGTCTATTTCGATGATTTGATTGCATACACGGTCCAGAAAATAGCGGTCGTGGGTCACCATCAGAAGTGTTGAATTGGATTTGCCGAGATATTCTTCGAGCCATTCGGTCATTTCGATATCCAGGTGGTTGGTCGGCTCGTCGAGAATCAGAAATTCGGGATTGCTGATGAGTACCTTTGCCAGACCGACACGTTTTTTCTGGCCCCCGGAGAGTTGTGATATTTTCCGGTCGTAAAATCCTACTTTTAGCTCAGATAAAATCTGTTTGATAGTGGTTTCATAATCCCAGGCCGAATGGGCATCCATTTCAGGGATGAGGTGCTCCAAAGCTGCGGTATCGTTGTGTTCAACAGCGTTTTCGTAATTTTTGATAAGAGTTAATATCGGGGCTTCTGAGTTGAAGACTTCTTCAAATACGGTATTTTCCGGTTCAAGCAGTGGATCTTGTTCAAGAATTCCAATTGAAATGTCGTTGCGGAAGATAACGGTTCCTGTTTCTGCACTGTCTTTACCTGCAATGATTCGTAGCAAAGTGGATTTGCCCATGCCGTTTTTGGCAATGAGGGCAACTTTCTGACCTTTGCCGACTCCGAAGGATATGTGTTCAAAAAGGAGCTGTTCTCCAAATCGTTTGCTGAGATTATCTACCTGTAAATAACTTATCATGTCTGAATTTCCATATTAGTCAAAGTACAAAGGTAGAAATATCATCTAATATTGCAATGTTATTTTACCATGAAGGTAGGCTTTGCGTTCTTCGTCGGGGAAGCGTTCTATGGCATAGCGCAACATGGTGCGCGGCATTTTCTGGTAGCGTGGATGTAGAAAAGATACCAAGGTTTGTTTGTCTTTTTTCCCTACTTCGCGTAAGAGCCAGCCGACGGCTTTATGTATTAAGTCGTGTGGATGGAAGAGCAGTTTGTCAGCGATGGAGAGACAGTCGTAAAAGTCATTCTTGCGCACAAAATGCATGCATGAAACGATGGAAATACGCTGTTCCCATAAGTTGGACGAGTCTGCCAGACGGTATAAAATCGAACGGTCTTTGTCTTCGAGCCATGAGCCAAGGAGTTTATAGCAGCTGAGATCTACGAGATCCCAGTTGTTGATGCCGGCTGTGTGGGTTAGATAAAAATCGACACATGCTTGGCGGAGTTGTTGGTCTTTTTTATTTTTCTCGAAAATCAATAGTAGTATAAAAAGGGCGGTCAAGCGTACCTCATGCCAAGGGGACCTTATCAGTTCTTCCAAAGAGTGGAAATCTAATTGGGCGTATTGTTTGGCTATGGTGCGTTGTTCGGGAACTGTTACTCCCAAAAATCGGTCGCCTTCGCCATATTGGTCTTTGCCTGTCTTAAAAAAATAGGCAAGATGTTCTGCTTTGGTTGGTGAGCCTGCTGCCTGCAGTGCTGCAATGACTGATTGAGTTGACATATTTGCTTGATTTTATTTTGCAAAGTTAGGGGAAATAGAGTGATAATTGGTTGCATTTCAAGTTGAAATAACCAATTGTTAGTAAAAAAGGCGTTTTTGTTATTAAAAATAGGGATAAAAAAGGGGCAGATATTTTTTTTAATTGTACTTTTACGACAAATATCATAAAATGGGAATTTATGTCTAAGATAATTGCTATAGCTAATCAAAAAGGTGGTGTTGGAAAGACGACAACTTCGGTTAATTTGGCAGCCAGTTTAGCTGTTTTAGATAAAAAAATTTTGTTGGTAGATGCCGATCCTCAGGGGAATGCTTCCTCCGGGTTGGGACATGATGTTCAAAAGTTGGAAGACAAGACGATATATGAATGTCTGGTTGAAGGTCTGTCTGCCCGCGAAGCTATTTTGCCAACGGAAATAGAGCATTTGTCAGTGTTGCCGTCTAATATAAATTTGGTGGGAGCCGAAGTGGATATGATGAATATGGCAGAACGTGAAAAGATATTGAAGAAGTTGTTGGATGAGGTGAAAGATGTGTATGACTATATCTTGATAGACTGCTCTCCTTCGTTGGGATTGATAACGGTCAATTCATTGACAGCAGCCGATTCGGTGATTATTCCTGTGCAATGCGAATATTTTGCATTGGAAGGTTTGGGAAAATTGTTGAGTACGATTAAATTGATACAGAAGCGTCTGAATCCAAATTTGGAAATTGAAGGGTTTGTGTTGACGATGTACGATGCACGTTTGCGTCTGTCTAATCAGGTGGTGGAAGAGGTGAGAAGGAATTTCCAGGATATGGTATTCAAGACGTTGGTTAACCGTAATACGAAGTTGGCTGAAGCTCCGGGTTTTGGACAGCCGGCTATTTTGTATGATGCCAACAGCCGTGGTGCCGACGATTATATGTCATTGGCACATGAATTGTTGAAAAGAAATAGCGGTATATAATATTGTTGGATAAAATAGAGGGAAAAAATATATGGCTAAGAAGAATGTGTTAGGACGGGGCTTGGGTGCATTGATTGATGCTGCCAACGAACCGGAAGCGCGTGAAGTTGTTGTATCGGCGATGCAGGAATTGAGTCTGGATGATATCCGTCCCAATCCTTTCCAGCCGCGTACAGAATTTGATGAGGAGGCGTTGCAGGAGTTGGCGGATTCTATCAAATCTATCGGTATTGTACAGCCTATTACTGTGCGTCTGGTAGAGGACGGCAAGTATGAAATTGTAGCCGGTGAACGTCGCTATCGAGCTTCGAAAATGGCCGGTTTGAAAACCATTCCGGCATATATCAGGAAAACTGATGATGAGAATATTTTGGCATTGGCTTTGATTGAGAATATTCAGCGTGAAGATTTGAATGCAATTGAGGTGGCTATCAGTTACAACCGTTTGATTGACGAATGTAATCTGACTCAGGATGCTTTGAGTGAGAAGGTGGGTAAGAAGCGTGCTACGATTGCCAATTATTTACGTTTGTTGAAATTACCGGCCCCAATTCAGTTGGCAGTGCGTGACAAGAAGATATCCATGGGACATGCCCGTGCAATTCTTGGCGTGGATGATCCGGAAACTCAGTTGATGATTTTTGAGCAGATTTTGGAGTATGATTTTTCTGTGCGTAAAGTGGAGGAGATTGTCAGGGAAATTGTAGATCCGAATCACAAGGGGGTGCAGAAGGATGCTTTAGAGAAAAAGAGAAAGAAAATCAATGAGATTGGAGAATATATAGATTTACAGAAACATTTGTCTCAGCGTTTTAGCTCGAAGGTGGAGTTGAAGCGAAATGATAAGGGAAGAGGTAAAATTATTATAGGTTTTAAGTCTGATTCTGAATTGGAGCGAATTATCGGACTGTTGGATAAGATTGAATGAAAAAAATAGTCGTTTTCTTAATTGGAGTATTGCTGGTATTCGGGGTGGAAGCTGCTGAAAGAGGTCGTGATACGCTTGCTCCAAAGATAGGTGGAGATACATTGAAAATGATGGAATCCATTGTAAAAAAGCCACATTCTCCTCATAGAGCGACGATTATGGCTATGATTTTGCCCGGTTCCGGACAGATTTACAATGGACAATGGTGGAAGGTGCCTATTTTATATGGTGGCATTGCAGCAGATTTGTATGGTATTATCTGGAATCAAAAAAGATTTAGGGAATATAGGGATGCTTATGTAGAGTGGGTCAATCATTTGGATAAGCTTTCTAAAAATCCGGATACGCCTTATCCGGATAGACCTGCATGGGATAAGATTCCCAAGAGTTTTGATGTACAGCAATATGTATTGGGAAATAGCCAAAGGGAAAAATGGTTTAGTGATATTTTGAGCAATCGCAAGACCAGTTTCAAGCGCAACCGTGACCTGTGTTATATTGTCATGGCTGCGATTTATGCTATCAATATTATAGATGCGACGGTGTACGCACATTTTTATGATTTTGAGATAGATGATAAGTTAAGCCTGCATTGGCAGCCTTCAGCCGGTTTTAGTCCGGTTAGTGGAGGTTCGTTAGGCTTGACATTGACTTTGAATTTTTAGAAAAAATAATTATAACCGGTAATAAAAGATGATTCAGTTTTTATTGATGGCATCGATGCTTCTGGAGGGAGTATGGGGAAGTTCTGTTATGACAGTTAAAGATACCTTGGCTTCGTTTAATGAAGACAGGCAAGTTGTGTTGGAAGATTCAATCCCTCAATCGTTCATAGACCGGTTGGATTATTATTATAAAAGCTGGCATGCAGACAAACGGATAAAATTGGAGTATGTGGATTCGTTGGCAATGGCAAATACGACTGGTGCCATTGTTTGTAGCGATTCTTTATATTTGGCCCGTCTGGATTCATTACAATCGGCAATTCCATTGTCTTTTAACGATATTGTGCGGAATTACATAGAGTTGTATACAGTCAAGAGACGTTTGCAAGTGGCCAATATGTTGGGGCTGGGTGAATATTATTTTCCAATTTTTGAGGAGGCTTTGGATGCTGAATGTATGCCTTTGGAGTTAAAATATTTGCCGGTTATTGAAAGTGCTTTGAATCCACGAGCTCTGTCGCGGGTCGGGGCGTGTGGATTGTGGCAGGTTATGTATTCTACCGGAAAGATGTATAAATTGGAAATCAATTCTTTTGTTGA
>OGQF01002528.1_pt1 | contig 10298 bp, 8 predicted proteins | sample 1553141 | NCBI WGS metagenome assembly OGQF01 (sample SAMEA2580005, study PRJEB22360) | human gut metagenome | biome: human gut; feature: human-associated habitat; material: faeces | place: Denmark | collected 2008/2010
CAGGGAAGAAAATAGACTCAAAGATAGAAGGAAGAATTACCGTTAAAGAATAAACAGAACCGTCATGAAACGAATATATGTATTATTTACTGCTCTGTGTGTATGTTGTGTGCTGGCAGCACAGGATATCAAAGAACTTTTGATACTTCATACTAATGATACCCATAGCCGTGTGGAACCTATTTCCATTACTGACCCGAATCCGGAGTTTGCAGGAAAAGCGGGCTTTGTACGTCGTGTTACCTTAATCAAAGAAATGCGGAAACAGAACAAGGATTTGTTATTGTTCGATTGTGGTGACTTTTCACAAGGTTCTCCTTTTTATAATATGTTTGGTGGTGAGGTTGAAGTGAAGCTGATGAATGAAATGGGATATGATGCCGGGACTATTGGAAATCATGAATTTGATTTTGGTTTGGATAATATGGCACGTCTTTTTAAAATGGCGGATTTTCCTATTGTTTGTGCTAATTATGGTGTACAGGGAACTGTTTTGGAGGGTCTTGTCAAACCGTATGTTATTTTGGAACGTAAGGGGGTAAAGGTAGGCGTGTTCGGACTGAGTCCTGCGTTGGAGGGATTAGTACAGGCAAAAAACTGTGAAGGAGTGGTTTTTGAAAATCCAATAGAGGCCGCCCAGCGTGTGGCAGATATATTGAAGAATCGGGAAAAATGTGATTTGGTGGTTTGTTTGTCTCATTTAGGATGGCAAGGAAAACCTTATTCTGATGAAACTTTGATTCCTAATACTCGTAATATTGATATTGTCTTGGGAGGTCATTCGCATTCTTATTTTGATAAGACTTTGTTTTATAAGAATTTGGATGGCAAGGAGATTCCATTGCAACAAATGGGAAAAAATGCTGTTTATGTGGGAAAAATGAAAGTAAGGATGGAAAAGAACTGATAGTTGCTGTTGTATAAGGAAATCTGATATAATTGAAGAAATTAGATGAAGAGAAACGTATTGTTATTTATAAGTTTATGTGTCGTCGGATGTGTGATGACGTATGCACAGCAGATGCCTGGGCTGTTACAAAAGGGGAAGGCGGATACTCAGGATTGTAAGGCATGGGTGGATGAACAGCTTTCTGAAATGAGTTTGAAGGAAAAGATAGGACAACTGTTTATACACACAGTGGCTCCTCTTCAGACACAGCGAAATAAAAACAATATATATGCAGCTATAAAAGAATATAAAGTAGGAGGATTACTTTTTTCGGGCGGTCAGTTGTCTGATCAGGTTTTATTGACTAATTATGCGCAGAGTCTGGCGGAAGTGCCTTTGCTCATAACTTTTGATGGTGAATGGGGGCTGGCTATGCGCTTGAAGGGAACCCCTCGTTTTCCAAGAAACAGAGTCTTGGGATGTATACAGGATAATGAACTGCTTTATGAATATGGTAAGGAAGTAGCCCGGCAATGTAAGGAGATAGGTGTGCAGATCAATTTTGCTCCGGTGGCCGATGTAGATGTTAATCCTCGGAATCCGGTTATTAATACCCGTTCTTTTGGTGGTGATCCTCGGAATGTGGCTCAAAAAGTGGTAGCTTATGCTCGTGGTTTGGAGGATGGAGGGGTATTGTCTGTCTGTAAACATTTTCCGGGACATGGAGATACGGAAGTGGATTCTCATAAGGCGTTACCGGTTTTGAATTTTGATCGTGCGCGTTTGGACAGCATTGAGCTTTTTCCGTTTAAAGAGGCTGTTAAAGCAGGATTGGGAGGTATGATGGTAGGACATTTGGAGGTACCTGAATTGGGTAAAAATCCGGCTTCGATTTCTTCACATATTATTTATAATCTGCTTTGTCGGGAATTGGGCTTTCAAGGCTTGGTTTTTACAGATGCTTTGGAGATGAAAGGTATTTCGCAAAATGAGAATATATGCGCTCAAGCCTTGATAGCAGGTAATGATTTATTATTGGCTCCTCGTAATTTGAAGAGAGAATTGGATGGTGTTTTAAATGCTGTAAAAAGTGGAAAACTATCAGAAGAACTGATTACGGAAAAATGTCGTAAGGTATTGACTTATAAATATGTTTTAGGGTTGAAGAATAAACCTCACATCCAACTTTCTGGGCTGGAGAAACGATTGAACCGTCCGGAAACGAAGGAGTTGATTCTCCGCTTGCAGAAAGCTGCTATAACGGTTCCTGCCAATGTAAATGGAATCTTGCCCTTGGATTCAAAATTGAGGGGAACGGTGGTTCTGAATATTGGGAAAACTCCCGGTGCTGGGCTTGCTTTTTATAATCGTTTGCAAAATACACTTTCTCTCACACGTGTTGTTGCTCGTCCGGATTCGATGGAAGCTATCAGAAAACGATTGTTGGGTAGTCAGCGTGTAATTGTGGTGGTTACTTCGGATGATTACAAAAAGTATAAAACAATGCTTGATTCGCTTCCGGCTGATTTGCCTGTTATTTATGTGTTTCTGATGCCATTAAAGTCTATGTTGGATATGGAGGGCTATTGGAAGAAAGCAGCGGCTGTAGTATTGGGGCATACTGATGAATCTGTTATTCAGGAGTATGTGGCTGATGTCTTGGTAGGAAAGGCAGTGGCAGACGGGCGTTTGTCGGTGGCTGTCGCCGATTTGTTCAAACCGGGTGATGGAGTGACTATAACTCCTAAAGTGTCTCGTATTTATAGACCTGAGGATTATGGTATGGATTCCAAAATACTGGAAAAGATAGACAGGATAGCCATGGAAGGAATCAAGGCGAAGGCTTATCCTGGTTGTCAGATTCTAATTTTAAAAGATGGGAAACCAGTATATGATAAGTCTTTCGGCACTTTCACTTATGAAAGTGACCGAAAGGTGGAAAAGGATGATTTGTATGATTTGGCTTCGTTAACCAAGACCACGGCGACGCTGTTGGCTGTTATGAAACTTTACGATGAAGGAAAATTTGGTTTGACCGATCGCATATCTCAATACATTCCAGCTTTAAAAGGTACGGACAAGGAACGCGTCACTATTGAGGAGTTACTTTTACATCAGTCGGGCATTCCTGCTTTTTGGCCTTTTTATAAGGAGACTATAGATAAAGACAGTTATAAGGGGAGTTTTTACAGAGCAAGACCGGACGCTAGTCATCATACGCAAATAGATACACGGCTGTATGTCATTGATAAGTTTGATTATAGAAAAGAGTTGATGGCAAAAACTTTCTCTGCTGATTATCCTTTACAGGTAGCTGACAGTATGTTTCTTCATCGTTCTTTTCGTGATTCCATTATGGTACAAATAGGACGTATTCCATTAAAAGACAGGAGATATCGTTACAGTTGCCTGAACTTTATGTTATTGAAAGAAATGGTAGAGAATATCAGTAAAATGCCTATGAATCTTTTTTTAGATAAGGAATTCTATAAACCGATGGAGATGAACTGTACGGCTTATTTGCCGCTTCGGCAGTTCAAAAAGGAGGAAATTGTTCCTACAGTGAAAGCGGATTATTTGCGTAAAGGAAAAGTGTTGCAGGGTTATGTACACGATGAATCAGCTGCTTTCATGGGAGGGGTATCAGGAAATGCCGGTTTATTTTCCACGGCTCGTGATGTGGCAAAAGTGTATCAGTTATTGATTGATGGAGGGGTTTATAATGGAAAGCGTTATCTGAGTAGGGAAACTTGTGATTTATTTTTAACCCATACCTCAAAAATCAGTAGGAGAGGATTGGGATTTGACAAACCGGATGTGAATAATAGTGTGAAAAGTCCGTGTGCGGAGGAAGCGCCCGAAGAGGTGATAGGACATACTGGTTTTACCGGAACTTGCGCTTGGGCAGATCCGAAAAATCATTTGGTTTTTGTTTTTCTGAGTAATCGGATTTATCCGCGTCCTTTTGACCATAAACAGTTGATGCGGTTAAATATCCGTCCTCGTATGCAACAGGTTATGTATCAGGCTTTGATGAAATGATCATATTTAGATTAAATACAAATTAGTGCATTTTTGTAATCTCTATGTGACAACTAATAGAGAAAAGCTGTATATTTGCTCCATCAATTAGTACTAATAATTTAATAATTAACGAAAATGGCTTACGTAATTAGTGACGATTGTATCGCTTGCGGTACTTGTATCGATGAATGCCCGGTAGAAGCAATTTCTGAAGGCGATAAGTATTCTATCAATCCGGATCTGTGTACAGAGTGCGGAACTTGTGCTGATGCTTGTCCTTCTGAAGCTATTCACCTTGGCTAAGCAGTACAATTTTGTTCTTTAAAGTTAATAACGATCGTTTCCGTTGATGGAAACGGTCGTTTTTTTGTTTATCTAAATTTTGTTTTGATTGGAAGCTCGTATGTCTGCTTTATGAATAAAAAAACAGGCATCACAGAAAAAAACGGATGCCTGTTCTTTTTATAGAGAAAGAATATTTTATTTTAATAGGGCTAATGCTTCTTTGATGCGGCGCATAGCTTCTATAATATTCTCATCGGAAGTTGCATAACTCATACGGATGCATTCGGGGGAACCGAATGAAGTACCACCTACACATGCCACATGACCTACTTCAAGCAGATACATTGCTAAATCGTCAGCGTTATTGATGTTGCGGTCACCTGCTGATTTGCCAAAAAAGGAATCACATTTCGGGAATAAATAGAATGCTCCTTGAGGATTGTTTACTTCAAATCCTGGAATTTCTTTTGCTAATTTTACAATAAGGTCACGGCGGCGCTGGAATGCTTGGCGCATTTCCTCTACGGGAGCCTGAGTACCTGTATAGGCAGCTTCGGCAGCTTTCTGAGAAACAGAGCACGGACCTGAGGTATATTGTCCTTGCAGCTTATTTACAGCTTTTACAATCCATTCCGGACCGGCAATGAACCCGATTCTCCATCCTGTCATAGCATATGCTTTTGAAACTCCGTTTACAATAATTACATTGTCATGAATCTCAGGGAATTGGGCAATGCTTTCATGTTTGCCACTGTATGTGATATGTTCGTAAATCTCATCGGCTATAACATATACTTGCGGGTGCTTTGCCAAAACAGCGGCCAAGCCGGCCAACTCTTCTTTGGTATAAACGGAACCGGTGGGATTTGACGGTGAGCAAAGAATCAATGCTTTGGTTTTAGGAGTAATCGCTGCTTCTAGTTGTGCAGGGGTGATTTTGAAATCCTGATCAATACCCGCAGTGATAATAACAGGAGTTCCGTCTGCTAGTTTTACCATTTCAGGATAGCTTACCCAATAGGGAGCAGGGACTATTACTTCGTCACCGTCGTTAACTAGAGCCATAATCGTATTACAAACAGATTGCTTGGCACCGTTTGCACAGGAGATTTGTGCAGCTGTATAGTCTAATCCGTTTTCATTCTTCAGTTTGGCTACGATTGCATTGCGAAGTGCAGGATATCCCGGAACTGGAGAATATCTGGAAAAGTTATCATCTACTGCCTTTTTTGCTGCTTCTTTGATGTGGTCCGGGGTATTGAAGTCCGGTTCACCTACGCTTAAATTAATGACATCAACTCCTTGGGCTTTTAACTCATTACTTTTTTGGGACATGGCCAATGTTGCTGAAGGAGACAAACGATTCAGACGATCTGATAATTGATTCATTGCTATTATTTTTTAATGTGTTTAAGTTTACTTGCTGCAAAATAAAGGATAATATCTTAATTATGAAAGTAAAACAGACGAAATCGCATAAAAAATGATGTGATTTCGTCTGAGTTATAGCTTTTTTATTTGTTAAAGTGCAATGTGTGTCCCATTCTGTCTTTTTTGGTTTTTAAATAACGCTCGTTATATTTGTTAGGCGTGATTTCAATGGGAACGTTTTCAACTATGGACAAACCGTATGATTCCAATCCTACACGTTTGACAGGATTATTTGTCAGCAAACGCATTTGGGTGACGCCTATACTGCGTAGTATCTGTGCTCCGACTCCGTAATCACGTTCATCTGCCTGATGCCCTAAAAGGATATTTGCTTCTACAGTATCCACACCATTTTCTTGCAATTTGTAGGCTTTCATCTTTTCCATTAGTCCTATGCCTCTTCCTTCTTGGTTTAAGTAAACAACAGCACCTTTTCCTTCTTTTTCGATCATTTGCAATGCTTTGTGCAGTTGTTCTCCACAGTCACAACGCATGGATCCGAAAATATCACCGGTGGCGCAAGAAGAATGTACGCGTACCAAAACGGGTTCTCCTTCTTTTATGTCACCTTTTATAATAGCGATATGTTCTAAACCATTGCTTTTCTGGCGGAAAGGTATCAGACGGAAATGGCCGTATTCAGTCGGCATGTCCACTTCCACCCCTTTTTCTACTAATGACTCTTGCTTCAGACGATAGGCGATCAAGTCACGGATTGAAATTAGTTTCAGCCCCCATTCATCGGCCATTTTTCTTAGTTCGGGCAGACGTGCCATGGTTCCGTCCTCACTCATGATTTCCATCAGTGCGGCGGCAGGGTATAGTCCTGCCAGACGCGCCATGTCGATACAGGCTTCTGTATGGCCTGCACGTCTCAGCACCCCTTTGTCTTGTGCATATAATGGATTGACATGCCCCGGACGTCCGAATGTTTCGGGAGTGGAGGTGGGATCGGCAAGAGCACGGATGGTAGCGGCCCGGTCGTGGATAGAAACTCCGGTACTGCAACCTTCCAGCTTATCTACAGTTACAGTGAAAGGAGTACCTAGAACTGACGTGTTTGTATCTACTTGATGAGGTAATTCCAATTCTTTGCAACGAGAAATGGTAATAGGTGCACAAAGCACGCCACGTGCATGTTTCAACATGAAATTGACTTGTTCGGGAGTAATTTTTTCCGCAGCAACAATTAAATCGCCTTCATTTTCACGATCTTCGTCGTCCACTACAATGACAAACTTACCTTCACGGAAGTCAGCTATCGCTTCTTCGATGGTATTTAGTTTTAATTCTTCCATAGTCAAATTATAAATGATTTATTGTTTATTCTTTCTTGAATTTCACGGTTGGTCTTGATTATGTTTTTTAAATCTTTATCCAGCCGGATACTGAACCGCCAAATGCGGAAATAGAAGAACAGGCCTATTGGTACAATGATTCCTGCAAGTAAATTAAGCCATTGGTTGTCAAACGGACTTTTGTGAGCTTTGGTGGACAAAATGGGATATTTATTTAAGTATTCCAGTAATACTCCATCTTTGCTGTTGGATAATTCTTCTATGAGTAGTTCCATTTTGGCACTGATATCGGCTATGACGTCGTCATGTCCTTTATTGGCGAAGATGCGGATATAATTAGGTGCATCGGCCAGTCTATGCTTGATGGCATATTCGTTACAGATGTTGCATAGTTTCTCCAATTCCGTTTGTATACGTGGATAGTCCGGATCTTCTATAATAACTTCTTTTTTGAATACATGGCGCGAGGGGCGCAGACCTAGCAGCATACGGAAGAAATTGATATACACTTCGGCATTGAATACCACAGAGTCATTATTTGACTTATAAGTAAAGAAGGCTCCGATAGGTGCCAATACAATGGTACTCATCCACACGCCCAATACCATATTCATTTCACCGCTTTTTGCTACTCGGGTAGCTCCGGAATCAATGATATAATAAATTACGAAAATTAAGACGGATACCACTACGGGCATTCCTAAACCTCCTTTGCGGATGATGGCTCCCAAAGGCGCACCGATGAAAAAGAAAATCAAACAACTGAGAGAGAGGGTGATTTTTTTGTGCCAGTCGGCTTCGTGTTTCCGGATATTGTTGTCCGCATCTGTAGTTTGATAGCTTTTCATGCTCCATTCGCTGGCCAGTGCCTCGGTACGATCCGCCGCACTACCCAGTGTCTTATCTTTTTCAGCTAAAGTATAGGAATTGAACAGGCTGTCCACATTGATTTTGTTGTTTGTTTCAACTATTTTTGCGGAGTCTGTTTTCGATAATACGATATTGCGATAAGTCGAGGCTTTTATTTCATTATACATACTTCTTCCCAAGCTGTCGGCACGGTGGTTCAGTGAGTCGATGGACTGGCTGATTTCAATCATGTTTTTGCTGTCCGAACGGTCACTTAAAAAGCTTCCATCTACCATGTTGAATCCACCGTCAAATTCGATAATGGTATGTTTCTCTCTGAAGGTTTCACGTCGATAGGGGACATTATTGGATGAAATGGTCTGCGATTTCAGATTTTCGAACTGTTCTCCGTTATACAGATGTAGATAAAGATGTTGTTTGTCTGCTGTCATCTCCATTTTTCCTTCGGAAGCCCATATAATGTGAGCGTTTTCAAACCCATCTGAAAAGTTGTAGATCAGTACATCTTTTAGCATTCCTGTTTCACGGTCTTTCTGTTTTACATATATATTATACCCCTCAATTTCGTCGTAAAATACACCTTCCGGAATATCCAGTTCTGGTGAAGTTTGCTTCATGGATACAAGTAAAGTAAGCAGTTTGATCTGCGCTTTGGGAGCTATGACATTTTGAAAATAAAACGAGGTACAACACAGGAAAGTACAAAAAATAATCAGTGGACGTATGATCCTCAATAAGGGAATACCCGCTGCTTTCATTGACAGCAATTCATATCTTTCACCAAAGTTACCGAATGTCATTAAGGCAGCTAATAAAATTGCCAAAGGTAGGGACAAAGGTATTAAGGTCAGAGCAGAATAAAAGAAGAATTGTGCTAAAACACTCATTTCCAATCCTTTTCCAACCAACTCGTCTACATATCTCCATAAAAATTGCATCATGAAGATGAAGAGACAGATGAAAAAAGTACCTATAAAGAGCATCAAAAAGCTCTTTAGGATAAATATATCTAATTTTTTTATGCGTAGCATTATTTCATTTTGTGCAACTATCAAGGCACAAAAATAGCATAAAAAACGGAGAGCAAAGACAAGTTTTGCATATTTTTATAGAATTACAGTCCACTTACCCTTTTTAGCTTCTCTATTTCGGAATCCCAAAGTTCTTTCGTATCTTCTACTTCATCGGGGGCTGCCCAGTCAATCACTTCCAGCATATAGTCAGAGGTTAGTTCGTTATAGACCATTTTCAATTCAAAATAGGCTTTAGGATCTTCATCATCCAGCCATCGAAAGCGTATAAAACTGTTAACCCGGAAGTTTGTAACTTCAGCTTGCCGTGTTTCTGTTTTTCCCCAATAAAAGGTGAATACTTTGTCTTTGAATATCACCTTGTCTGCAAACCATGTTTCCAGGCCGGATGGAGTACTGATAATAGACCATACGATGTTACCGGATCCGGCTTTCAACATGTACTCCAAGCGAATTTTTTCTTTTCTCATAGGTTAGCTTTTTAAAGTTTCGGTGGCAAATTAAGCCAAATTTTCTTATTTGCCATAATAAATGCTATGTTTTTTGAAATATTTATTAGCCATATACTAAGCTGTTTTTCTTTTAAAAGAGCCAGACAGGAAAAATAACTAACAAATTTCTCATCATCCTGATATGTATAGACTTTCGATTGACCGGTTTCAATATTATATTCAATCAAACCACCTTGTGAAGTCAGCCAAAAAGTATCTTTATATCCTTCAACAATGCCAGTGATAAAATTGATAGAAGACAAAGCATTTGACCCGAAAAGCACCTTCCTGAAAGCACTCTCTTGATAGATAAAAAGTCCATGAGTGGTTCCAACCAGCAATCGACCTGTCTGGCTTACAAAGACTGATCTAACTTCCAACGATTTTGTATCTAAAGTGACCGATTCCACTTGGTCTGTTTTCCTATCGAGTTTCCATAATCCTTTATCTGTACCCACCCACAAATAAACAGAATCTGTTTCGGCTATGGAAAAAATGGTACGTCCTGAAAACTGAAGAAAACTTTTCACATTGATACCGTCAAAACGATCTAATCCGGTCTGGGTACCCAACCAAATAAAGCCTCTTTTATCTTTATAAATAGTATTAATAATATTGTTAGACAGGCCGTCTGAAATAGTAATAGTACGAAAAGTTAAATTCGGAAGGTCAACGGCCGATAAGGATACAGGTAGCCATAATAAAATTACCACCCTAAAATATAATCTATATAACCACAAATTCCCTTCCATATAGGATGCGTTTTTCATAATTCAGCAAAAACTACAACTTTGATTGATTTGTATCTACAAATCTACATAAAATTATTCAAATGTGATTCTATATGAAAAGAAAAATAAGTCCAATATAAATAAAAGAGAAACAAGATATCCATGAAACAAATTCATAAATACCTTGTTTTGTGTAGCGGGACCCGGGATTGAACCGGGGACCTCATGATTATGAATCATGCGCTCTA
>OGQF01002539.1_pt1 | contig 10245 bp, 6 predicted proteins | sample 1553141 | NCBI WGS metagenome assembly OGQF01 (sample SAMEA2580005, study PRJEB22360) | human gut metagenome | biome: human gut; feature: human-associated habitat; material: faeces | place: Denmark | collected 2008/2010
CGCGGCCTTTAAAGTGCGTGCAAAAAAAGCAGGCACGACGCCTACTCGTGTGATTGCCATGGGGGGCGACGGCGGCACGACCGACATTGGCTTTGGTTGCTTGTCTGGGATGTTCGAGCGTAATGACGATGTGCTCTACATCTGTTATGACAATGAAGCCTATATGAATACTGGGGTTCAACGCTCGTCTGCAACGCCACCTGCGGCGCGCACCGCTACAACGCAGATTGTCGGTGAAGAGCCAGGCAATGCTTGGGGACAAGGTAAAGATGTGCCCTTAATCGCAATGGCTCATGGTATTCCGTATGTGGCAACTGCAACCGTTGCTGATCTTCGTGACCTTGAACGTAAGGTAACTAAGGCCATGAGTATGAAGGGGGCCCGCTATATCCATATTTTGGTGCCGTGTCCACTGGGTTGGGGGCATGCCTCTGGATTGACGATTCAAATGGCTCGTTTAGCACATCAAACAGGGATCTTCCCTGTTTTTGAAGCTGAATATGGCGTTGTGACTCATGTCAATAAGATTCGTCGTAAAGAACCTGTTGAAAGTTATTTGAAACCTCAGAAGCGTTTTGCCCATTTGTTTGGTAAAGCGGCAAATCCTGAAGTGATCGCTCGACTTCAAGCGATGGCAGACCGAAATATTAGTGATTACGGTTTGTTGGATGACGAAGAAGTAGAAACGCATCCCACGGCAGTTCAGGGCGATGAACGCGCCCATCAGTTTTAATCATTTCAGGAGATATCAGTGAGCAGCAAACCTTTTGCGATTACGCTTGATGTCGGTTCATCCTTAGCCAATCGTACGGGCACGTGGCGCACCTTGCGTCCGGTCTATGTCAATCGATTGCCGCCCTGCAATGCGAAATGTCCTGCGGGAGAACAATGCCAGGCTTGGTTGTTCCATGCTGAAAGCGGGGACTATCAGGCGGCTTGGCAGAAAATTGTTGAAGATAATCCGTTCCCTGCATGTATGGGGCGTGTCTGCTACCACACGTGCGAATCTGCCTGTAATCGTGGCCAGTTAGATGAGTCTGTCGGGATTAATGCTGTTGAACGATTCTTAGGTGACTATGCCTTAGAAAAGGGTTGGCAGTTTGAAAAGCCTGCTCAGTCCACAGGGAAGCGAGTATTAATTGTTGGCGCGGGTCCTGCGGGTCTTTCTGCAGCTTACCACCTGGCTCGTATGGGTCACACGGTGTGCGTGAAAGAAGGCGCTGAAGCCGCGGGTGGCATGATGCGTTATGGCATTCCGAAGTATCGTCTGCCTAGAGAAGTATTAGATCGCGAAATTGAACGTATCAAGGCTTTGGGCGTTACGATCGAGTTGTCTTGCGAAGTAAAGGATCTCGCAACGGAAATGCGTGACGGCCACTTTGATGCCGCCTTCCTTGGGGTTGGTGCCAGCTTAGCTCGACGTGCATATATTCCAGCGGGTGATGCGGCTCATGTGCTTGATGCAGTGTCCGTTTTACGTTCCATGGAAGGCGAAGAACAGCCAATGTTAGGGCGCCGTGTTGTGGTTTATGGTGGTGGTAACACTGCTATTGACGTTGCACGTACCGCTCGTCGTTTGGGGGCAGAACCTTTAGTTGTGTATCGTCGAACGCGTGATCGTGCGCCAGCTCATCAGTTTGAAATCGAAGAAGCCATTGAAGAAGGTGTGTCCATGAAGTGGCTTTCGACGATTGCTCACGCGGACGAAGGCGAAATTCGCATCGAAAAGATGGCTTTGGACGAAAATGGTCAACTTCAGGCAACGGGTGAATTTGAAACCGTGAGCGCTGATAGCGTGGTCTTAGCTTTGGGTCAGGAAACTAACCTCAAATTCCTTGAAGGGATTGAAGGTTTGGTGATGAAGGATGGCTCTGTTGAGGTTGATGCTGCGTTGATGACTGGGTGTCCAGGCATTTTTGCTGGTGGCGATATGGTGCCAGGTGACCTTAATGTCACCGTTGCCATTGGCCATGGCAAGCGCGCAGCCCGTCATATGGATGCGTGGTTGCGTGGCGAAGTAGGTGTTGCAACTGAACCGGCTCAGCCTGCAACCTATGCACGCCTCAATACTTGGTACTACGCAGATGCACCGAAGTCCGTACGTCCGCAACTTGACATTATTCGCCGTCAGACGACGTTTGATGAAGTTGTGCTGGGTTTGACCGAAGAGACTGCCTTGTTTGAAGCACGTCGTTGTATGTCTTGTGGTAATTGTTTCGAATGTGACAACTGCTATGGCGTTTGTCCAGACAATGCGATTATTAAGTTGGGTCCAGGCAAGAAGTTTAAGATCAATTATGAGTATTGCAAGGGCTGTGGTATTTGTGCCAATGAATGTCCTTGTGGTGCCATTGATATGGTGCCTGAATCGATCTAATACGCGTATTTTGAAGTGTAATTAGTGCAAACTCTACGATCCTCCATTAAGATACCTAATGGGGGATCGTTTTTTTGCGAAGTCAATTTTCGCTAGAGATAAATCTTGTTGTCAGTAGGGCTATGAATACAAGACTTGCGGCAACAAAATAGGGGGTCCCTGCCAAAAAGGGATTGCTCGTGTTGGCAGAGGTCACCATGAGTAAAGGGGTGCCTATGATCGGTGAAATGGCACTCATAAAGCTATTGAGTGAGCTGACTGCGCCCATATTGACGCCTTGATGAGAAGCTGCGCTTCTTTTACTGATTAAGCCCTGAATGGCTGGTGCGACCAGCCCCATGACGGCACAAGTACAAACAAATGGAAGTGTGATCCATCCGACGGGGGCTAGTCCAATGGCGGTGAGAGAAATAAGCCCAACTACCAAACCAGTGAGGATGAGTTGCTTAGCGTTAAAACGATGACCGAGACGAGGTAACAAAACGCCTTGTGTCAGACTAATCGATATACCAAGCGCAAAGATGGATAATCCAATGCTTAAAGGCGTCCATGCGTAGCGATATTCGGTATAGAGCGCCCAAGTACACTGCATGAGGCTCTGCGCCAAGGTGAAAAGTGTGATGATCAAAAGGTAGGGGCGCAAGCCTTCTAGTTTGCCTAAAGAGGCAATTGCCGACAGTGGATTAAGTCGCCGAATGGTGAGTGGCGTTTGATCTTTATGGACGAGACTTTCTGGCAGGATAAAGAGCCCGTACAGGAAGTTAAGGGCACAAATGCCACTAGCTACAAGAAAAGGGATCGTGGGATCGCTGTGTCCCAAAATGCCTCCGATCGCGGGCCCTAACACAAAGGCGATACCAAAAATGGCACCGATTTTGCCAAAGGAATTAATGCGTTGAGTTTCTGGTGTGACGTCCGCAATGTAGGCTTGGGCAACCACGATGTTAGAACTCATCATTCCACCCACAAGGCGTGATCCTAAGATCATGGCTAATGATTGTGAAAACGCGGGAACGAGCATCATTAAAGAGAGCCCAAAAATCCCAGTGAGTAGAACAGGACGACGTCCAATACGATCGGAGAGTGCACCGAGTAGAGGGGCAAAGAAAAACTGCATAAGCCCGTAACTCACCATGATGAGTCCATACCACCCCGTCTGCAGGTCACGAGTCTCTGCGAGCGTACCAATCAACCTCGGAAGTACAGGCACAATCAAGCCAATGCCAAGTGCGTCTAAAAAGACGCAGGCAAGCACAAATCCGATAGCTGGCTTTTTGATCATGTGAAAGGCGGAAAAAGAGGTCAGTCAAATGAGAATAATCAATCTTACCGCGTGTTGTCTTAAGTGGGCTGAAGTCTTCTCTCTTAGGCTTATCAGCGAAATCCCATTAAGAGGAAGAGGATAGACATATTGATTTACATCAATAGTAGCAAAGGTGGGGCATTTGTAATGGGGGATCAGGTGTGAGGTTTGCAACCTGATTCGGTATGGTTTTTGGTAATGTAAATAAATGTCGCGCATTGTCAAAAAGTGCGCCCAATAATAGCCTGGAGTTCTTCAATGAAAAGAGTCTTTAATTTTGCGATGCCATTCCTACAGGCTTCGCTAGTGAAGCAGATTTTGGTGGCTTTGATTCTCGGTATTGCAGTGGCCTACGTAGCTCCTGATCTGGCCGTGAAGTTTGGTTTCTTGGGTACGGTTTTCGTGACGGCTTTGAAGGCTGTGGCTCCCGTGTTGGTTTTTGTGTTGGTGATGAGTTCTATTGCTAACCAGAATCTTTCGGGCGAAAGCTTACACATTAAGCCCATCTTGGTTCTTTATCTTGTCAGTACCTTCTCTGCTGCTATCGTGGCTGTTGCTGCGAGCTTCATGTTCCCCACGAAGTTGATTTTGCACGCAACGGATGCTATGACGACGACGCCTGGTGGCATTACGGAAGTGTTGGGTAACGTCATTCTCAATGTCGTTGATAATCCTGTGCATGCCATTGCTTCGGGTAACTACATTGGTATTTTGGCTTGGGCCATCGCAATGGGGGTCGTTTTGCGCCACGGGACGGCTGCGACGCGTGAAGTGTTGAATGATGCTGCGAAGGGCGTTGAATTCGTTGTTCGCCTTGTTATTCGCTTTGCGCCAGTTGGTATTTTTGGTTTGGTCTCTAATACCTTTGCGACGACGGGTGTTGAAGTCTTTGCTGGCTATGCTCAGTTGCTTGCCGTTTTGCTTGGCTCCATGTTCTTTGTTGCATTGGTGATCAATCCGTTCTTGGTTTGGTTCTGCACGCATCAGAATCCGTTCCCTGATACGTTTTTGACGCTTCGTGAATCTGGTGTGAGCGCCTTCTTTACGCGTTCGTCTGCTGCCAACATTCCTGTGAATTTGGAAATCTGCCGTCGCCTTGGTTTGCCTGAATCGACGTATTCGATTTCGATTCCTGTTGGTGCCAATATCAACATGGCTGGTGCTGCGATCACGATTACTGTGCTTACCCTGTCCGCTGCCTATTCCTTGAATGTACCGGTTGACATGGGTACGGCCATTTTCTTGTCGTTCGTTGCTTCCATTTGCGCTTGTGGTGCTTCTGGTGTGCCAGGCGGTTCTTTGATGCTTATTCCGTTGGCTTGCGGTCTGCTTGGTATCGATCAGAACACCGCTATGCAGGTCGTGGCAGTTGGTTTCATCATCGGTGTGCTCCAGGACTCCTGTGAAACTGGCCTCAACTCCTCTAGTGACGCGCTCTTCACAATCGCTGCTTGCCGTCGTGCAGAACGCTTAGCCAAGGGCGAATAATTCTAGACACCAGACAATTCTTCTGAGTGTCTACTGCTTTAAAATGCCAGACTTCGGTCTGGCATTTTTTTTCATGAGCGCAATGCAACGGTATTCGACTGCAAAAGAAGTCTTAAACCAAGTGTTTGGTTATGACACTTTCCGTGGATTTCAGGAACAGGTGGTGACATCTGTAATCCAAGGAAAGGACGCGCTTGTACTCATGCCAACAGGCGGAGGAAAAAGCCTTTGTTATCAAATCCCCGCTTTGCTTTTGGATGGCGTGGCCATTGTAGTGTCGCCTCTGATTGCGCTCATGCAGGACCAGGTGGACGCTTTAGAAGAAGTGGGAGTTCGAGCTGCGTATTTAAATTCGACGCAAACCCTCGAAGAAGCCGATGCAGTGCGCCAACGTCTTACGTCGGGAGATTTAGATCTGCTTTATGTATCGCCAGAACGTTTGATGATGCCGGGCATGTTGAACTTCTTAGGACGCATCAAGATCTCGTTATTTGCTATCGATGAAGCCCACTGTGTAAGTGTTTGGGGGCACGACTTTAGACCTGAGTATGGGGAATTGGCTTTGTTGAAGTCGATGTTTCCTTCGATACCACGAGTCGCTCTAACAGCAACAGCCGACGAGAAAACACGAGTTGAGATTGTGTCTAAGTTGCTCAATGACCCGCAGCTCTTTATTGCCAGCTTTGATCGACCGAATATCTTTTACCGCATTGTGGACAAGCGTCGCGTCAAAGAGCAACTATTGGAATTCATCCGATATGAGCATTCTGGGGATAGCGGGATTGTTTATTGTCTTGCTCGAAGAACCACAGAAGAGTTAGCTGACTATCTAACGCAGTGCGGTATTGACGCGTTACCGTACCATGCGGGGCTCAGTGCAGAAGAACGCGCTCGTAACCAATCACGATTCTTGAGAGAGGACGGTGTAGTCATGGTGGCTACCATTGCATTTGGCATGGGGATCGATAAGCCGAATGTTCGATTTGTGGCGCATGTCGATATGCCTAAATCGATAGAGAGCTATTTTCAAGAAACGGGGCGTGCAGGACGTGACGGTGAACTTGCTGACGCATGGATGGCTTATGGCTTAAATGACGTGGTCAATCAACGTTTTTTGATTGATGCAAGTGAGGCCGACGATGTGTACAAACAACTTTGTACTCAAAAGCTAGATGCCATGTTAGGGCTTGCAGAAGCACCGGATTGCCGACGACAAAGATTGTTGGCGTATTTTGGCGAGGCCTCAAAGCCGTGTGGCCATTGCGATAACTGTTTAGCGCCTCCAGCCCTCTTAGATATGACAGTACCAGCGCAAAAATTTGTGTCTTGCATTTATCGGATTCAACAAGCAAGCCAACTGAGCTTTGGCACTCAACATGTCATTGATGTCCTAATGGGGAATTTGACTGATCGTGTTGCTCAATATAGCCATGACAAACTTTCTACTTGGGGTATCGGTACAGATTTATCAGCGGCTGAATGGCGTATTTTGCTACGGCAATTGATTGCTCGACATATGGTTTGGGTGGATTCACAGCAACGTGGTGCTTTACGATTGGGTGAACAGGCCAAGGCGTTACTGCGAGGTGAGTTGAGCGTTCATGTCAGAAAACGCGTCACTGAAAAGCGGAAAAAACAGAAGGAGCGATCTAGCTTAGACGGTGTGATTGAGTCCTTTACCAAGCGAGATCGTGCGCTATTTGATGATTTGCGACAATGGCGTAGCGAAAGAGCAAGAGAAATGGGCAAGGCGCCCTATGTGATTTTCAAAGATGCAACGTTGATTGAAATTGTCGAAAATAAACCGACAACGACAGAGCAACTGCAAGAAATTTCAGGCATTGGTGAAAAGAAGATCCAAAATTACGGCGACGAAGTTTTGGAGATTGTCCAAAACCATACATAACAAAAACCGCGGATTGTTGAACGCTCCGCGGTTTTTCTAGATGTTATTTCATCAGGGTTGTTTTCACGCCTTTTTGCTTAGCATCGTTTTGAGTCTGAAGCGCTTCTTCGCGAGAAGCGAAGGGGCCAATGCGCACACGCCAAAGCTTGTTGGCTTCAGAAATGTGTGCGTCACCGATGGCATTCATGGCGAGTGCTAATTGACGCTCTTCAGCAGCTTCTCGGGTTTGATAGGCACCGACTTGAAGCCAATAACGACCGTTATCAGCGGTTGATGTGACTTTTTTTTCTGAAGGTGTTTCAGACGAGGTAGTCACAGTTTTAATATCGACGTCCGTCGCAGCCACAGTGTCTTGCTGTTCATTTAAGCGACTGTTTGGGTCAATGGAACCTTCCAATTTTTGAGAAGGATCCACGTCAGCAGTCACCTTTTGAACTTTTTCGACAAAAGGAATAGGGCTATTGGTAATGAAGACAGCAGCACCTGCAGCAATCCCTAGGCCAGTCACGACGCCGATTAAAAATCCAGCAAAACCAGAGGCAAAAGAAGATCGAGCCACGATTAGCAATCCTTATGATTAGGCTTCTTCACGACGAACCATGTACTCGGGGGCGCTAATGCCCAAAAGGGCTAAACCATTACCAAGCACCTGGCGGGTAGCGAAAAGAAGGGCGAGTCGAGCATTACGTTCAACATCCTGATCGATCACGACACGTTCAGCGTTATAGAACGTATGGAACGCGGCGGCGAGCTCCTTGAGGTAGTAGCACAGCATATGCGGTGCATGTTCCTTAGCAGCCATCGTCAAGAGCGTCGGGTATTCCGTAATCTTAGCCATCAAGGCGGATGCCTGTTCGCTCGTCAAACTCGAGAGATCAGCATTGAGGAACTCTTCTGCGGTCGGAATGTTGAAGCCCTTTTCTTTGGCATTAGCAAAGACGGAGCAGATACGAGCGTGAGCATACTGCAGGTAGTAGACGGGGTTTTCGTCACTCTTTTGTTGGGCAAGGTTAATGTCAAAAACAAATTCAGCATCAGCCTTACGAGCAACTAAGAAGAATCGAGCGGCATCCTTACCGGCCATGTCAACCAGGTCACGAAGCGTGACATAGTTACCAGAACGCTTACTCATCTTGACGGGCTGACCGTCTTTCACAACAGACAACATCTTGTGCAAGATGTATTCGGGGAATTCCTTCGGAATTGCCATGTTTAGAACAGAAGCACAACACTGGAGACCGCAACGAACGCGAGCAATCGTACCGTGATGGTCAGAGCCCTGAATATTGACAGCCTTGGTAAAGCCTCGTTCAAACTTTGCCAAATGGTAAGCAACGTCAGGCACGAAGTACGTAAAAGTACCATCAGCCTTACGCATCACGCGATCCTTGTCGTCATGAATGCCGAGGTCTTCACAAGCAGAGGTGTTGAGCCAAAGAGCGCCGTCACGTTCGAAAGTACGGCCAGAGTCAATCATGGCCTGAACTGCATTCTGAACGCGACCAGAAGCATAAAGCGAGGACTCTAAGTAGAAGTTGTCGAAGTGAACACCCAAGGCGGCGAGGTCATCGTCTTGTTCGTTACGAAGATAGGCAACGCCATAACGACGGATGCAATCAGTGTCAGTAATGTCACCCTTGGATTCAATCACAGTACCGTCATGAGCATGAACGGGCTTCTTGTTCAAATAGTCACGGGCGATAGAAACAACATATTCGCCATGGTAAGCGTTTTCAGGGAGTTCAATTGTTTCGCCCTGAAGTTGCTTGGCACGCAAGCGGATAGATTCAGCGAGATTGCCGATTTGAACGCCAGCATCGTTGTAGTAGAACTCGCGCGTGACCTTCCAACCTTGGGTGGTTAACAAGTTAGCAAGCACGTCACCGAGCGCACCCTGACGGGCATGACCTAAATGAAGAGGACCCGTGGGGTTAGCGGACACAAATTCAAGCAGAACGGACTGATTCTTGTGGGAATCATTGAAGCCAAAGCGACTGCCAGTCTTAATGACCTGACGAACGATTTCTTGACGGGCGCTATCTTGGACACGGAAATTAATAAAACCGGGGCCAGCAATCTCGATGGACTTGATCAACTTGTCGCTTTCCGGATTACTCTTTAACGCGTTGACAATAGACGTTGCAATTTCGCGCGGATTTTTCTTGAGGGCGCGAGCCAACTGCATCGCGACGGTACAAGCAATATCGCCGTGATCAGGATCTTTGGGTTTTTCGAGGACCACCTTAACGTCTTTAACGTCGAGGGTAGCTAGAGCATCGGTAATGAGAGAGGTAAGAGCCTCTTTTTGCTGAGCAAGCATAGTTTTGTCTTCAGTTAAAAGGGTTTTAGTCGCTTCAGTGTACCCGTTGACGTCTTTGGTGTGTAAGAAGTATGCGGGTTAAAAATGTTTCGGCCTGTCGTCCCTTCAGACAACAGGCCGACGATGCGATTCAAGAGAAATTCATTGAATTACTTGGTGCGTTTGTCGTGAGTGATATAAGCGTAGGCTGAATGATTGTGAATGGATTCAAAATTTTCAGCTTCCACGCGATATGCCACAACACGTTCTTCTTGATTGAGTGCTGCGGCCATGTCACGAATCAAGTCTTCGACAAACTTGGGATGATCGTAAGCGTATTCGGTGACATATTTTTCGTCAGAACGCTTTAAACGAGCCCAAAGCTGACAAGAAGCAGCTTGTTCGCTATAGGCAATCTGCTCTTCAAGACTCATCGGAGCGTTGAGTTCAACGCTCGCAGTCAAGCGAGAGCGTTGGTTGTGAGCGCCATAACGAGAAATTTCTTTAGAACAGGGGCACAGGCTAGTGACTGGCGTAGCGGTTTCCTGACGAACAGTAATGACGCCATCCTTGGAATCAGCAATCCAGGCGGCTTCATAGTTCATCAAGCTAGTCAACTTACTCACGGGCGCGCTCTTACGAATGAAGAACGGGAAGCGCATTTCGATCGTGCCGTCAATAGCGTCCAGGCGTTGCAACATGTCAGCCATCAACAGACGAACGGTTTCGACATTTAATGGCTCATTGTGTTCTTCCATAAGCGCGACGAAGCGAGACATGTGTGTGCCTTTCTTGTCAGCAGGGAGAGAAACAGTCATGCAGACAGTTGCTACAGTGGAAAGATTGCCTTGTGCGGTTTCGACAGTGATGGG
>OGQF01002555.1_pt1 | contig 10182 bp, 7 predicted proteins | sample 1553141 | NCBI WGS metagenome assembly OGQF01 (sample SAMEA2580005, study PRJEB22360) | human gut metagenome | biome: human gut; feature: human-associated habitat; material: faeces | place: Denmark | collected 2008/2010
TTTGGATGCCATTTTTGACCTTTTTTTCAGGCCCCCCCCCCGCCACTCCGGCACGGGTGAAACGATCGACCACAATGCCGCCCGTTGCAGGGACGTTCACTGAAATATACAAACGAGAATTTTCAGTACTTTCACTCAGAGACTGCTCCGCGAATTCCTCGCTGCTGCATGCACAGAACATCAACAATGCGATTCCTGCCTGGAGTGCCGCTGTTAAGAATTGCTTTCTTTTCATTTTGCTTTTTTTAATTAAACATTCATTTATCTGATTACAATCATTTCCTTATTTATCCGATAACTCCTCCATCCGCCCAATCCTTCACGCCGGCTTCCAGATTTTGGCTGACAACCACTTTCCCATCAGCCCGAATCAACAGACGAATGGAATACTCCTGAACAGGTGTACGCTCTGGATGCCAATTCCAGCGGTGGAAAACATCCTGCAAATCAATAGCTTTACAAACAGGCTCATCCTCATGCCAAAGCTGCAATCCGGGAATGTGGTCATTGTCCCAACGAAGCGTGACAAGCTCCGAGCGCAACACAAAACGGCGAAGCTCGCTGCGCTCGGACATACGCCCGGAAAAAGCCGTCACCGGCGGAAACCGATGCACACCGATGGCATCCGCCCCCTCACCACAAAGAGACATTCCCACACCCACTCCGTCCAATGTGAAACGGTAACCATCCGAATACTCCGGCACAAGCTCCCATTCCACACGAATCCGCAACACACAATGCACATGCGACATTTCTCCCCTGAAGCGGTTCGAACCGCCGGCAACCACCGTAAAACGACACTCGCCCCAATAGAGGCGGTCGCCATTAGCAAAAGTGCCCTTCGTATCGAATCTCTTGCCCACCTGCAGCCGGAAAGAATCCAAACCAGAAACGGTATGTCCCTCCAATGTTCCATAATCTGTCAGATTACCCAAACATATCAGGGTGTATTCTCCGGGCCGGAGACTGCTGATATCTACACGCTGCGGACAACAAGACATCCGCTCCATCTCCTGCACATAATCTCCGTCCTCATCAAAGAGAAACCAACGGGCTGTATGTATATACTCTTGAAAACAATCCTTTCCCTCGTACTCGTAACGAAAGAACACCGTGTTCTGCCAACAGCATTCGTCACGTCCATCTTCCAACGAGCAGGATTTGAAAATCACCGGCAGCAGCAATAAAACAACAAAAGCTCCAACAATCCTTCCTGTCATTGCACTCTGCCCTCCTTATCCAATCCGGATACAGCTTTCCACTTGTACAGCTGCTCCAAATTATATTTTGCCCGCTCCGGCTCGATTGCCATCGCTTTCTTAAAATAACATTCTGCCTCCGACAACCGGTTGCAAAGCCAATAATACACCCCGATATTGTTAGCTGCCAACGGATTGTCTTTCACCCTATTCAAATACAGCCAGGCTTCCTCCACCGCTCCACTCACCAAAGCTACCGACGCTGCATTGATATTGGCGATATCCTCATCGGAATGGAAACTCCGCACACGATAATTGACAACAGCCTCCATACGCCGCAACTGCGGAAAGAAATGGCACAGCATATAACGATAAGTACTACCCTGACCGACAGACATCAGCCGCTTTTCCCGCCCTTCAAAAACATGGGTGCGGTCTATGATATCAAGAATTGTCGTCTTGTCGATAAGATCACTCTGCTCCACAACATTACGAAGGCCGAACCAATCTTCTCCCATCCCCTCAATCCTGATAATCTCATCCGAAACACCATATTGAGAACAAAGATACTCCTTCATTCCATCAGCTCGCTTATGAGACAAATTCTTATTATAACTCCAAGTGCCTTCAACAGAAGCATATCCCTTGATAAAGACAGACTGCAGCGTATAAACATCCGGATTGTCTGCAAAACGCTTGAAAAAACGATTATAACGATCCAATTCCACAGCATTGTCTCCGAATGCAGGCAATACCTTCCATTGATTCACCGGATAAGAGAGATACAAGATCACACTTTCCGAACGCTCCTTCACTTTTTCCAAGACAGGCTTTATAGAGGTCACATTCGCCTCATACAGCGGAACGCTCACCACTGCCACTGGCAGAGGCAAGCCCACTCCGAAACCGGACCTCAAACGCTCCTCCACATATACATCTTCACCTCCCAAACAGCTTGAACGGCAACACTCGGCAAGCAGATACTGCAGCCGAATCTTCCCCTGCATGGAGGATGAAATGTTCATACTTGCCCGATAGTCAATGCTTTCGCATTCATCCCCAAGTACAAACACTCGTTCGTCAACCGCTTTTTTCTCGGAAAGAGCGACACGCCGTTTCCGATAATTCGCCCCCGACGGAGTGTAACAGGAAAGCACAGGAAAACGAATGGTGTCATCTCCCGATATAAACAACGGCTGTATATGCAATGAGCGGGTGGATTTCAAACGCTTCCGCATTTCACCACGGATACTCAGCCGAAGACTATCGCCGTGCCATTCGGCAGCGGCAGTATCAATATGAAACAGCCCGCTACAATCCGGACAGACCGTTTGCGAAATACCACGGAAGCTGACACTCACGCTTAATACTATCAATATGATAACAAACCGTATATTCATAATCATCGGATATAATAAATAAAAGATACAGCCGCCTTGGTCGGGCCAAAATAGTGGCGATCATATCTGCCTGAAAATTCTCCGCAAGCACCAGCAGCATACTTGTCATACCTCAAACACACATACCCTACCCCCATGGAAGCTTCCAATCCCCACCGTCTGCCCAAAAACCACTGGTAGCCATAGCTGCCCCCCACTCCTACAGCCCATCCCTCATAACGATACTTTTCCAATGCAGACGGGAATCTCAACCCTCCGACATTATAACGCCCATATAATGCATGCAAGCCGACAAAATGACGCTCAAAGGTGCAGCAAAACCAATATTTTGCTTCCGGCATAACGAGCCAATGATGCAACTTGGGATTGAGACGGACACCGGCGGCAGTCTGTCGGTTAGGAAAATCAAAAGCATTATAGCCTACTACCACCGAAACGGTATATTGGGGCGCAAGAAACAATTCCACTCCGACATTAGGGGTAGAAGTTGCCCAATAAAGCGCATTTGTCTTGATACCCAACTGTTGGGCATCTACCATTCCGACAGACAAAACAAAAAACAGCATCACAAAAAAAAGACGCACACAAGACCACATAGCATTAATTCCCAATAACTCTATTTTTTATTTAATACCGTTTCTAGGCAAGAGACGGTATATTCTGCTAACCAAAAGAATTTCAGTTAAAATAATATATCTAACAAGCCTGTTATTCAAACTTTTCTAATATTGTTTGAGTTTTCTGGTGTAAAAAATGTGAATAATTCGGTAATAATAACTACTTTTGTAGCCGATTTTGTCCGTCTCTTGCCTAGAAACGGTATCCGTTTAAACTTTCAAAACTCCTTTATCTAACGAAGCCACTATTTTTGCATTTGCATCGTCAATAATATCCTCATTCAATGAGGCAAGATAAATTTGAGTAGTCTTTTCTGAATCATGCCCCATAGCATCACTAATAACTGCTATTGGCACATTAAGCTTCCGAGCTGTACTGGCCCAACTGTGTCGGCTAACATATGATGTCAATACAACTTTGTCCCCTAGCATTTTCGCTAACATTTTCAAATGTTTATTATAATAACGTAATTTGGTTTGATATTGCCGATAAGCCACCGCCTCATTATCCGATCTAATAATAGGCAACAAATAGCTCCCATAAACCGTTTGCTTATAATGTTCCATAATACACCACACATTCGCTTCTATACGAACAGACAACATTTGTCCGGTTTTTCTCCGAACATAACGGATACTGCCATCAACTATGTTCTCCTTTTTCAAATAAGCCATATCTACAAAAGACATACCCCGAGTACAATAGCTGAATATAAACAAATCCCGAGCAAGCTGCAACCACTGCATTCCCGATAAATCCAACGCTTTCAATTTCGCCAAAACCTGCTCGTCAACAGCTCTTTTCAAAGTCTTGTCAATACCGACATAGACATTCCTAAATGGATATGTCTGCCTTGCAAACCCATACTTCACAGCCCTGTTATAGACAGAGCGCAGATTACGCATATAAAAAGAAGAGGTATTTCGTTTCACTCCTTTGGCTTTCAACCATTCTTCATAATCCGATAATAAAACACCATTCAGTCTTCCCAATGGAATGTCGACTCCACCAAGATATTCGGAAAAGCTATTCAAAGTGCTATGCCAATTCTTGGCAGTACTTCGCTTTCCTTTCCCTTCCAAAAGAACAACCTGTTCTTTCAAATAATCCAATATATACACCGCCCCCCTAGTATTAGAAAACCTCTGCACAATATCTTGTGTAGAGAAACTCGCTCCGGACAACTCCAACGAACGTATAATCAATTGTATTCGCTCTACATCTTCATCAATCATCCGCTGCAAAGTTGCCAAACGTGGTATTTTCATCAACGCCTCCATTACAATTCTTTCCTCAACTTTGTTCCACTCTTCTGCCAATAGATGAATACCCGTTGTCACTTGTTTCACAACCTTTTTATGTGCCACTTGATAATAAATTGTTCCAGGTTTTCCAGAAACCGTTGATGCACGTAATTTAATTCTAATCCTAGCCATCTTTTTTAAGGCAAACATACCAATATATTATCATCTCCCCTCAACAATATCAAAACCCACTCAAATCCATATCACCTTCAGAAATAGAGCTGTTATTACCTTATATATTACTTATATGAATCCTATCTATATAGGATTTATATAGGATTCATATAGCATTCATATAGGATTCAATATGGACTTGATATAGATTTGATATGAATTAAACATGATTCAGACTATTAGAGATTCATGAAAAAACTAATACAAGAAGAATCTTACACTTAAAGGCCACAGCATTTTTTATTTTACCATTAAGCACTATTTAACCATTATCATACGTATCCCTATTTCTTAAAGGAATAAAAAACAGATATACACAACAAAAACCTCGCTAATTATAGCAATGTTTTTTAATTATTTTACTAACTTCGGCACAAATTTAAAAGCCAAATCTTAAACTATCATGAAAAGTTTGTTCATTCTTAGTATGTTGCTATTGACCGGCATGACTATATGCCGCGCCCAAAACAACAAGCCTTATTGGCAAGATGTTAAAACGGTTGCCGTCAACAAAGAGTATCCCCGTAGTGCCTTTATGACCTATCCGGACAAAGCTACGGCGCAAAGTATGAAATACGAAAAAAGTCCATACTATCTGCTGCTAAACGGAATATGGAAGTTCTATTTCGTAGACTCGTATAAACAACTGCCCGAAAACATTACAGACCCTTCTGTCAGCACAGAACAATGGCACGATATCAAAGTACCGGGCAACTGGGAAATGCAAGGATTCGGAACAGCAATCTATACCAATCACGGTTATGAATTCAAGCCTCGCAATCCACAACCGCCCCTTCTCCCGGAAGAGAATCCTGTCGGTGTATACCGCCGCGACTTTAAAATACCGGCAGGCTGGGAAGGTCGCAACATTTATCTGAATCTGGACGGAGCCAAGGCCGGTGTTTATGTATATATCAATGGTAAAGAAGTAGGTTATAGTGAAGACTCAAAAACAACAGCTGAATTTTATATCAATCCCTACCTACAATCAGGAAACAACGTATTGACTTTGAAAATATTCAGATGGTGTACAGGTTCATATCTGGAATGTCAGGATTTTTGGCGCATGAGCGGTATCGAACGTGATGTTTATCTATGGTCACAACCAAAAACAGCCTTACAAGACTTCCACCTCGTTTCAACATTGGATGACAGTTACCAAAACGGTATTTTCAAATTAGCTACCGATTTAAGGAATAAAGGCAAGCAAGACGAGGTGATGACTGTACAATATGAACTTTATGACCCTGTTGGTAAAGTAGTAGCTACAGAGCAAAAAATCATACCAGTAAAAGCAGGGAAAACAAACCGTGCGGAATTTTCTGCTACACTTCCAACTGTTGCAACCTGGACTGCAGAACATCCAAACCTCTATCGATTATTCATGTATGTCAAACAAGGCAACCAGACGACAGAGGTCATTCCGGCACGAGTTGGATTCCGCCGTTTCGAAATGAGCACTACACAGCAGCTCGATGCTCACGGCCGCCCCTATCATGTGTTCCTTATCAATGGACAACCAATCAAGCTGAAAGGAGTCAATATCCATGAACACAATCCAGAAACCGGACATTATGTAACCGAAGAACTAATGCGCCGCGACTTTGAACTGATGCGGCAAAATAATATCAATAGCGTCCGTTTGTGTCATTATCCGCAAAGCCGCCGATTCTATGAACTTTGTGACGAATATGGTCTGTATGTATACGACGAAGCCAATATTGAATCGCATGGTATGTACTATGACTTACGTAAAGGAGGCACTTTAGGCAATAATCCGGAATGGCTTACTGCCCACATGGATCGCACAATCAATATGTACGAAAGAAGCAAGAACTTCCCTTCTGTCATCATCTATTCTTTAGGAAATGAAGCAGGAAATGGCTACAATTTCTACCAAACTTATCTTTGGGTAAAGGAGAGAGAACAAAAGAGCATGAATCGTCCAGTATGTTATGAACGAGCTCAATGGGAATGGAACTCTGATATGTATGTACCACAATATCCCAGTGCAGCCTGGCTGGAACAAATCGGAGCAAACGGCAGTGATCGTCCAGTTGTACCCTCCGAATATTCTCATGCCATGGGTAATTCATCAGGCAACTTGCAAGAACAATGGGATGCAATATACAAATATCCTAACCTCCAGGGAGGATACATTTGGGATTGGGTAGACCAAGGACTTTGGGTAAATAAAGATGGCGGTTATTGGGCATATGGCGGAGATTTCGGTAAAAATGCACCGAGCGACGGTAACTTCCTTTGCAATGGAATTGTCAACCCTGACCGCAATCCTCACCCTGCAATGGCAGAAGTAAAACATGCATACCAAAATGTCTCTTTTGCAAGTACGTTATCAAAAGAACAGATTGCTGGTAAATATACCGATTTTCCGATCATTGTTACCAACCGTTTTTATTTCAGTGACCTTTCCGAATATCGAATTGAGTACAATCTATTGGCCAATGGGAAATCCATTCGCAAAGGTAATCTGGCATTAACAACAGCTCCCCAACAGACTGAAAATATCAATATCCCTCTCAAACTAAAAACAGAAGCAGGCAAGGAATATTTACTCAATCTGACGGTTTATACGAAAAAAGAAGAACGGGGAATTCCAGCAAACTATGCCATTGCACAAGAACAACTTGTTATACCGACACTCAAGCAAGAATCAGCTACACGATTCCCAATGGTAAAAGGTAAAGTTCCAAATATAGAAACACAAGAAAACGAAATCATTGTAAGCAATAGTGTACTTAAATTCGTTTTCGATAAGAAACAAGGTATCGCCACTTCCTATCAGGTAAACGGAATTGAATACTTCCAAGACGGATTTGGATTGCAACCCAATTTCTGGCGCGGACCGACAGACAATGATTATGGCAACGGAATGCCTGAGCGCCTGCAGATTTGGAAAAAATCCAGCCACGATTTTCAAGTGATAGAAACCTCTACCCATACAGAAGAAAACGTCGCTATTTTAAAGGTGGTCTACCTGCTAGCTGCCGGCAATCCTTATACAGTAGAATACTCTATTCGCCCCGATGGAGCCATCTATGTAAAAGGACACTTCAGCTCGTTGACCGCAACAGAAAAGGAAATCGAACTTTCCGAAGAAGCGCGTACAGCCACTTTCAGTCCGGATGTCGCAGCTGCACGCAAAGCTGCAGTAGGCTTGAATGTTCCTCGTATCGGAATGCGCCTACACCTTCCTAAAAACATGAAACACATAGAATACTACGGACGTGGTCCGTTGGAAAATTATCCCGACCGTAATGCAGGTTCAATGCTTGGAATTTACAATTCCACAGTTGCCGACATGTATTTCCCATATGTCCGTCCACAGGAAAACGGACATCATACAGATACTCGCTGGATTTCATTGAAAGACGAAAACGGACATGGTATCTTGATTAAGGGAGATGCTCCCATGGGATTTAATGCATTACATAATTCAGTTGAAGATTTTGACTCAGAGGAGGCAAAACAACACGATTATCAATGGAACAATTTTACTCCTAAAGAGATTGCTGATCACAATCCGGCAAGGGCACACAACCGTCTTCGCCGTATGACCCATATCAATGATATACAACCCCGCAATTTTGTCGAGCTATGTATTGATATGAAACAACAAGGAGTTGCAGGCTATAACAGCTGGGGAGCTCGCCCGGAACCGGCTTACACAATCCCAGCCAATAAAGATTATAGTTGGGGATTTATGATTATACCTATAACGAAATAATGTAATCCTACAGAAAATCCCACATTCTAAGTTTTGTTGAATGTGGGATTTTTACTATAATCAATAGACTATTCTTTACTTTAAAGGAGTTATCACATAAAATGGCTTATTAGCAATCTTCCACCGTTCAACACTTTTTCTTGATACAAAAAATAACATTTCGTCATTAAAAGCAATCATTGGTTGTTCCGGAAAAATGTGTCTGTTATCACTGATAAATGAACGTAGCGGAGCATTAAATGCACGATTGAAAAAATCATCTTGAGAAACTTCTATCAGCATTCTTTTTCCGTCTACATCCATTGAAATGCATACTGTATTATTCTTATTATCAGGGACAGCTGCAAACACTTTTTCGCCTGCAGGCAGAGAGGTCTTTGAAGGGAAGACAACTGCATTCTGTTTTACCTCATCCAATGAATAAGCATATATCTGGCCTTGAACATGTAAAAAAACATACAACGAATCTCCGATGATTTCCATATCATAAGAATGATTTAGAGGTTCCGCACCACTATTGATAAAAAAACCCTTTGTATCCAAACGTGCAAAAACAGTGTTATTATCCGTTTTATCTACAGAAATCGCCTTCCGCTCAAAAACACGAATATTCTGTTCTTTTGAATCTCGAACAAAAACAAAATCCTCATTCGCAGCTACACAACCGGATTTTGAAACATTACCACCATACCCTCCTGTACCTAAACGAGTCAAATATTTTCCACTTGCCTTATCGAATATCTGAATAGCACACATTTCACCTGTAGCAACAAATATATGTTCGCCATTTACATATACATCGTGAGCAACTGTACGACCATCATGTTCCAGGCTATTTTTGTATTTCATGGTTTTAGCATCAAATACATCGACACATTTACCCTTTTGGTTGGCAACATACAGATTATCACCATCCAAAAATAAATTAAACGGAACAAAATCCTTTTGGCTATCGAAACTATCAGCAGTACAAAGCATCGGTTCGGCCAGATACCAATTATTCTTTATTTCAATTGTATCCAATTTGGGCTCTACATAACAGTCCGCCCATATATCTTTGTACTCTGTTCTTTCACAAGCTACCAATAAAGACACTAAAATCAATGCAACAAACAAACGTGAAGCAGACAATAAGGAGTATTTTCTATTTTTCATGCTTAATTATTTTTCTGTCAATGGATTTCCTTTAAAATATTTTCTTTAATTGCAAACCACAAATAATTATTTATCCATGGGAAGGAGGGCCCTTCAAATAAATCGTGATGAGAATCGATATGAATAATCGTTTTGTTGGATATATGCATATTTCGCCAATAACCTAGTGCCTCATGATGATTTTCAATCAAATAGATATTTTCCACATCATCCCCCCTTAACATAAATTCAATATATGGTAAGTATGATTTACCATTTAAATTTGTATTGTGAAATTTTGCATTTGCTCTGTATCTACATACTGCGAACCTACTTAACTTCACCTTCGCTGCAAACCATGAGTTTTAAATCATATTTAATACTCACTCGAACACAAAAAGCGACACAAGGCGCAGCTAAATACTGCGGCTCGTGTCGCTCATAAGTCTTATAGAAAATGAACAGAATAAACCCAAGGAAATATAGCTATCATTATATGATAAAATTTGAACATATTTTGACGTCCCATTTGTTGTCACGTCCTTTTGTCTTTTTTGTTCATCTCCCATTAGAATATTGCGTGTAATATATTCACTGTTTGTGTT
>OGQF01002562.1_pt1 | contig 10160 bp, 9 predicted proteins | sample 1553141 | NCBI WGS metagenome assembly OGQF01 (sample SAMEA2580005, study PRJEB22360) | human gut metagenome | biome: human gut; feature: human-associated habitat; material: faeces | place: Denmark | collected 2008/2010
AGTAATAATATTTATTATGCAAAAGCAATAATGGATATATTAGACAATAAGTACATTAAAGTATCTAATTTGGCCCTTGATGGAATAGAGACTCTAGGATTAATAAGAACAAAAAGTAATATAGATATAGTTATTTTAGAATTGGAATTAGCAAATTATAATGGAATTAAAATAATTAATACACTAATAAAAAATAATATGTTAAAATATAAGAAACATTCTGGAAAATGTGATGATGAGGGAAAAAATATAGCCGGACAATTATCCGGCCATACATCGGTTTTATTTTTTTCTCATGAAAATCTGAATCGGGACTCCGGTGAATGTCCAGTTTTCACGGATTTTATTTTCCAAAAATCGTTTATAAGGCTCCTTCACATATTGTGGCTGGTTGCAATAAAAGGCAAACGATGGGAAATGAGTAGGCAATTGTGTTGCATACTTGATTCGGACATATTTTCCCTTGGTGCTAGGTGGGGGATAATTCTCGATAGCCTCCAGCATGATGCGATTGAACTCTGACGTCTTTAACTTCTGTTGGCGGTTTTCATAGGTACGCAATGCAGCTTCCAATGCCTTCAACAGACGTTGTTTGGTCAGTGCAGAGGCAAAAATGATTTCCACATCTTTAAACGGGGCAATTTTGTTGCGTAGATTCTTTTCATATTCAATCAGGGTTTTGTTGTCTTTCTCAATCAAATCCCATTTATTCACAACAATCACCACGCCTTTCCTGTTGCGCTCAATCAGGTGGAAAATATTCAAGTCCTGTGCTTCCATGCCGCGAGTGGCGTCAATCAGCAACATGCAGACATCCGATTCTTCTATCGCACGGATAGAACGCATGACAGAGTAGAACTCTACATCTTCATTGACTTTGGCTTTTTTGCGCACACCGGCAGTATCCACTAGAATGAAATCGTGACCGAATTGAGTGTAATGGGTATGCAGGGTATCGCGGGTTGTGCCTGCAATATCTGTTACAATATTACGATCTTTTCCTATTAATGCGTTGATGGTGGATGATTTGCCCACGTTCGGACGGCCGACAATTGTAATACGGGGAAGATGGTCTGTATCTTCTATTGTATCTTCCTTAAAATGTTTCACTACTTCATCTAACAAGTCTCCGGTACCCGAACCGGTCATTGAGGAGATACAAAACAAGTCGCTTTTTACGCCCAGACGATAAAACTCCTGAGCTTCATAAAGGCGCTCGCTGTTATCCACTTTGTTAGCCACCAGATAGACCGGTTTGTCGATGTTGCGCAGTAATTGGGCAAAATTCTGATCCAAGTCAGTGATTCCCATTTCTGCATCCACCAGAAAGATGATGACATCTGCTTCGTCCATGGCCAGCATAACCTGCTTGTTGATTTCTTCTTCAAAAATATCATCACTGTTGCAGACATATCCTCCTGTGTCAATGACGGAGAATTCTTTGCCGTTCCATGAAGATTTTCCGTAGTTCCGGTCGCGAGTCACTCCACTTTCTTCGTTTACAATGGCTTTGCGAGTGCCAATCAAACGGTTGAAGAGAGTCGACTTTCCTACATTCGGCCTTCCTACTATCGCTATAATATTACTCATTGTATTAAATTTATGCTATTTGTTTGCGTAACCGAAGTTTTTCAGTTCGCTGTCTTTGTTACGCCAGTCTTTCAGTACTTTTACATATAGATTCAAGAAGACTTTTTTGCCAAAGAAGGCCTCGATGTCCAGACGGGCTTCGGTGCCTACCTTTTTCAAGGCTTCCCCTTGGTTGCCTATGATAATGCCTTTTTGAGAAATGCGTTCAACATAAATGACAGCCATGATGTTGATACGTTTGTCTTCCTCTTTGAATTCCTCCACTTCCACTTCCACGGAATACGGAATCTCCTTATCATAGTTTTTCAATATTTTTTCGCGGATGATTTCATTGACAAAAAATCTGGCTGGCAAATCGGTCAAATCATCTTTAGGAAAATAGGCTTCGCCTTCCGGCAGCAGTTCTACAATCCTTTTATATAAATTGTCGACGTTGAAATTTTCTTTTGCCGACATCGGGAAGATCTCCGCACGCGGAATCAATTCTTTCCATTTGTCATACAAAGCCTCCAGTTTTTCCTGATTGGTTAAATCTATTTTGTTTAACACCAATAAAACCGGTACTTTTGATTTGCTTACTTTTTCAACAAAATCCATATTCTTTTCAATATTCTCCACGACATCGGTGACATAGAGAATAATATCGGCATCAATCAGTGCCGATTTTGAAAATTCCAGCATATATTCCTGCATCTTATAACTGGGTTTCACAACCCCCGGAGTATCGGAAAAAACGATTTGATACTCATCCGTATTGACGATGCCTTTTATTCTGTGCCGTGTTGTCTGCGACTTAGAAGTAATGATTGATATTTTTTCGCCGACCAATCGGTTCATCAATGTTGACTTCCCTACATTGGGGTTGCCTACAATGTTGACAAATCCTGCTTTATGCATACGAGTGTATTAATAAATTATTTTCTTGCTGCAAAGATAGTGATTTTCGCGTTAATATTCTTACTTTTGTTGTTCGCTAACAATAAATTTGAGCAAGATGTTTATCGGGTCGTTGAAAAATACAGAAAGAGCAGAGACTTTACACCCTCTTTTCAAGAAGGTGTTTGACTATATCAAATCACATGACTTAAGTCGGATGCCGGCGGGAAGAATCGATATTGACGGCGACAACGCTTGGATCAGTGTCAGTGATGTGCAGGGCCGCGAAGCGGAGGAAGCCAAGCTGGAGACGCACAACCGATATATCGACATTCAGATGCCGATGGTTGGTAGCGAGACTTTTGGGTGGAAAGAAAGAGGACTTTTGAGTGAGGAGTGCAACGGTGGTTACGACACAAAAAATGATATTACTTTTTATGACGATAAAACTTTTTTTTATTTTACGCTCAAACCGGGAGATTTCGGTATCTTTTTTGCTGAAGATGGGCATGCACCTTGTATTGGCCAAGGGTTGATAAAAAAGGTGGTTGCTAAGGTGAAGATTTAATACTCACAATGTTAAGAACAATTTTAATAACTAAAAACTAAAAAACATGAAAAAAGTAGTTTTGATGGCTGTAGCGCTTTTGATGGTATGCGCAGCAAAAGCACAGTTTAGTGCCGGTGATTTTACTTGGGGTGCTAAGGTTGGTTTGAATGCAACAAACATTTCAAACTTTGATATGAAGAACAAAGCAAGTATTCATGTCGGAGCTTTTGCAGAATGGAATCTGAGCGACTTTATCGGTTTGTCTCCTGAGTTGGTATATTCTCGTCAGGGAGCAAGAGAAAAAGACGGTGATGTAAAATTCAAATTGCGTGTAAACTATTTGAATATTCCGGTATTGTTTAAATTTTATGTACTGGAAGGTTTGAGTGTTGATGCAGGTCCTCAGTTCGGTTTTGCTTTGAATTCAAAGGTTAAAGTAAAAGATGGCGATAGCAGTTCTAAGACTAAAGTGAAAGACGTAAATACATTTGATATGAGCTTTCCTATCGGATTGTCTTATACTTACGAAGGTTTGATTTTGTCAGCACGTTACAATATCGGATTGACAAATATGTGGTCTAAAGATGATTATGGTGTAAACACTAAAAATCACGTATTCCAGTTCTCATTAGGCTATCGTTTGAGCGATTTGTTCTAAGAAATACAGATTCATTAGATAACGGTAAGGAGGTCTTCGGATCTCCTTATTTTTTTTGTCTTTTCATATTCTTTTCCTCGCCGTTTCTCCCTCTTTTCTTTATGTCAAAACTATGTCATTCTTATATCAAAGATAATGGTTTGTTATCTTTGATATATAGTTGTCTTATTTTTGATATATGTTTGAGATAAGAATAAGTGGGAGGAAGGAGGGTGGGGAGAGGGGGAAGGTGTGTTTAAAGTATCTGTATGATTGAGAAGAAATGATTATATTGCTTGGAAATAGAATTAGATTTTTATAATTTTACAGACATAAGCTAGAATATATTGGTTTCATTTTTTTTGAGATAACCTTGTTGATAAGCTTCTTGTTAGATTGTGTGTGAATTATTAATTTCCAGTAGGAAAATATCTCTGTTTATAGGAATGAATTTTGAGGATTATGCGATTTAAATTAATTTTAGAAGTCAATAAAAAAGCATTTGGAAATAAGCTTCCTATTAATTATCAATACGAACAATCTGCAGCCATTTATAAAATCCTTGGTTCTGCGGATGAGAAGTTTGCTAATTGGTTGCATAATAATGGATTTCAATTAACAGATGGTAAGCGCTTTAAGCTTTTTACCTATTCGCGTTTCAAGATAGAAAAAAGAACTCTTCTTAAAGAAGAACGACGTATTTTGATTCACTCAGATACTATTGAATGGCAAATATCATTTCTCCCGGAGATTAGTACGCAAAGGTTTGTTGAAGGTCTTTTTAAACATCAGACTTTTGAGATTGGAGATAAACGATCTGCAGTTCAGTTTTATATACGTTCTGTTGAAGTTTTACCTTCTCCAATTTTTAAGGAAGAAATGGTATTTAAAACGATGTCACCTATTTGTCTTAAGTTAAAAAATGAACAGCAGCGTATAGATTATTTAGCCCCCTCTGATGTTCGTGCAAAGTATTTGCTAATTAATGGTCTTTTGGATCGATATAAGTCTTATTATTATGAGACATTAGAATATTCTGCAGAAGATTGTTTCTTGGAAGTTCTTAATGAGCCGAAACCGGTTTTGGTAACTATTAAAGCTGGAACAATGCAAGAAACTCGGGTAAAAGGATATATGACTCAGTTCAAAATAAAGGCACCTATTGCTATACTTCAGATTATGTATGAAAGTGGTGCGGGAAGTTTATGTTCGCAAGGATTTGGTTGTTTGAAAGTTGATGGATAATTTTTTTGTTTATATGGTTAATTTGAATATATTTGTAAAATAATAAGCTATTATTTTAATTAATGGATGTTGTGTAAAATATAGTCTATGAAACAAACTTACACTGCTTTGGATTATGATGCATTGACTTGTCTGACTGGAGATCCGTTCGTAGATGCTGCTGGATATGCGTTAGAGGAGTTATCTAATCAATATCCGGATTATGATATTATGGATTTGATTATGTTTGCAACCAATATTTATGTCGATTATTGGGGAGCAAAGATTAATACCTTTTTTTTGAATTCCAAAATAACACAACCGGCTTTTAATACTCCAGATAAAAAGAAAAAAGAAACGAGAGCTTATTTTATGAAACTTCTCAATGAAACAGAACCTCATATTGAAGGATATTGTAGAATAACTGGAAAAAAAGCTAAGTTATTTGCTGCTGGTCGTGATAATTCAGTGCTTTCGGGCTCTAGTACGTTTGTTAATTTTCATCATTCGTTTGAAACAGGATTGATGTTCTCAAAAGAAGCACTAATTCGATGTCATTTCCTTCCATTGGCTTGTGAGCAGATGCAAGGTAAGATAGGAGTTATTAGTAGTAATAATCCAAGAAGTGCCAGTTTCTATGCTAAAGAATGTTGTAAAAAAACATTGTATGCCATGGGGCAGAATACCTCCCTAGGAGTGTTGAAGAATGAATCTCGTTCTCCGAGTACTGCATTGTTTCGTTTTTTGGATACATTGCTTATACATCTGAATGTAACAAATGATGAGCAACTGACATTGTATCACTTTACAAATTTTGGTGCATCTCCAGAAACACAGATTTATATCTTGCCTTTCCCGGCCTTTCTGTTTTATCGTGAAACAAGGAGACCTGTTTACAAAAACTGTTGGGATCGATTTGTCGCTTCAAATTACAAATGCGCTAATTATAAGAATGCTAAGTATCAAATTGATCAAAATATTTTTGTAGTAACTGATAAGAAGGGGGATTTGACTCTGAATGAAGGTGAGTTTCAATTTTGGTATAATCATATTTATGATAAATTGATGCAGGGAATTAGCATCGTTCCCAATATTCGGAAATGGAGTATTCGTCAGTTATTTGATTTAAGTCTATTAAAATGTTACCTTATCAATATTCGTCATATGAAAAATGAAACGATAGAAAAAATCGAACAGATAGCAGATTTTATTCTTGACTATCATGGAGAATCAAATATGAAAAAAGTGCTTACCACTTTGAATGCAGTGAAGAGTCCATTCATGTTACGTCGGTTTATTCTTCGCACTGTGGCTGAAAATTATCAACAAAATGGAAATGTGTTGGTTTCAGTTAATGACTATGTTAATTATTTGTTTCCGGATACAAGTTCTTGGGCTGAAACAAGAGATGTTTTACTGATTGCTCTTTATCAGAAATTACATGAATTACATTTGAATGTCGATATTAATATGGATGATTTCGACAACGAAAATTTTGCAGATGATTTAGATTAATATTAAACGAACCAATAGTATGAACAACATTCTTATTTCACAAGGCTTCTATTTAATAGATGTGGATGTGGTGGCATTGAATAATGCCGGTAAAAATACATTGTCTAATTTTGACAATGCAGTGGCTACTAAATGTATAACTAAAAATGGGCGTATATATCCATATGTTTCAGGACAGGCAGTTCGTAATTGGCTGCGTATAGGGTTGCAAACGATATGTAATTGGAAGCTTTCTCCGGTTATTCGTGAAGATAAAATAGCATTTACCCAAGCGAATCCTTTGGAATATCCGGATGATGACGTTTTTGGTTACATGAAAGCTGCTTCAGAAGAAATAGAAGATAGTAAAGGAAAGAAGAAAAAAGTTAATGTAACAGTTACCCGTATTTCTCCTTTGAAAAATTCAGCTATTGTAGCAGCTTGTTCTGTCCGTCCTGTAGAAAATTGGTCTAGTATGGCTAGACAAGAAGGGGATTCAGTTCCTTATGGCAAACAGGAGTATAGTGCAGTTATGAAAGGTATGTTTAGTTTGGATTTAAATCAAGTAGGAACTTTCTCAAATTATAATAAGACAGGTTACCAAAATCTATCTCAAAAGCTGAAAGAAACGGCTATGGAGAATGGTTGTACAGAATTGGATGACCCTTTTGTTTCTGGACAAAAGCTGATTCGCCTTCCCTTAGCGACACGTGTTCAACGAGCAACTGATACGATAAAAGTTTTAAAGAATATTTCAGGAGGGGCGATGCAAACAAATAATATGGGGGATGTAACTCCTAAGTTTATAGTATTAGCTAGTACAAATACTGGTAACCATCCTTTTTCGCACATTGTAGTCAGTTATGGAGAACGTGACGAAATGGTGAAGTTGAATATAGAGGCATTGAAGGAAATCATTGATGAATATAAAAAGAATTTTATTGGTAAAATTTTTATCGGTAAACGTAAAGGTTTCTTTGATGAGATAGAGAATGAACTGAGTGATTTGCAGAAAGAATATTCCGATAAGATTGTTTATGGTCCGGTCAATGCTGTGATTGATGCTTATTGTGAACAGATAACCCAGCAAATGAAGTAGGAGTATGAAATTATACCGTATTAAAATTTCGGCATGGACATCTAGTTTTCGTTATCCGAATATTTTATCTGGATTTCAACCGACGTTGCCTGTGCCTCCCATTAGTACGGTCTTAGGGATAATTAATGCTTGTGCAGGAACATATATTTCGCACACTGAAGTTGACTTAGGTTATTATTTTGATTATGGAGCCAAGTCTATCGATTTGGAAACTATCTACCAAGTAGAACTTGACAGTAAGAATGTTCCGAAAAGCCAGATGAAGTCAAATGTGATTCGTCGAGAGTTTTTGTATGATACGCATTTATATATTTATCTCTTGGACCCACAACTTGTTTCATATTTCAGTTCTCCTGTATATCAGATATTGTTAGGAAGAAGTTCTGATTTGGCTACGATAGAAGCTTTTGAAGAAATAGAGTTGGAAGAAAATAAAAACGCTTCTAAGCTGAAAGGTCAATTGATACCTTTTAGAGATTATCATTTGCCTGGATTGATACAAGCTCTGCCGAAATATTTTACAGACGGAATACCTCGTAATAATATAGGTACTGAAGCTTATTCTGTAATTTCTTTTGATGCTATGGATTTTCCGTCATCCGTAACTGGATATCGGGATTCTATTGGAGGAAAAGATTTGGATATCTTTATTCATCATATAAAATTTGACAAATAAGGAATGATGACATCCAAGACTAAAAATTTTCAGGTTTTGGCAAAGTCCAAACCTGAAATTTCTTTAGCACAACATATTGATGATTGTCTGAATATCTGTGAACAATTGTTGCTTTGTTTCAGTCATTTACCTGTGCAAAATTATTATTTTGGAGTACTTTGCGCGATGCTCTTATTTTTCATGATACGGGGAAGTCGCATCCAGAGTTTCAGCGTATTTTATATGGGATGAAAACTGCTTCAAATGCCTGGCACTACCAGCGTCATGAACTATTTTCCTTATTTTATATTTATCAGTCTTTTGGGGAAGAAAAATATAAGAAACAGCTTTGTTATATTGTGGCAGGTCATCATAAAAGTATTGAGGATGTTTTACATTTTTCTGAGCAGGCTTACGATGATAATTATTCTGGTTTTTTTGGTTCTGATGGTATGTTATCATATGAGCAAGAATGTAATAAATTATGGAAAAATAAGACGTGGAAAATACTTGCTGGTTATGGTTTTAGTAAAAAGACTGATGCTAATATCCCTTTGTTAACAGTACTACACGATATTTATCAGGAGCGTATAACGTTAAAGAATGAGTCATTTCTATGGTATCTTTTATTGGTGGGGATGGTGAAACAATGTGATCACTTAGCCTCTGCAGGAATAACTAAATTATATAAGTTGTCCGATATTGACTTTTCTTTTTTATTTAGATACCCTTTATATGCTCATCAGCAATCTTCATTTATGACTTTAGGAAATGTGATTTTATCAGCTCCAACGGGGAGTGGTAAAACAGAAACGTCTTTGCTTTGGTTAAAAAAACAATTGGATGTAAAAGGAGAGGGAAGGGCTTTTTATGTTTTACCCTACACAGCATCCATAAATGCAATGTATGAACGATTGACTAAACAGTTTGAAAATCAAGTTAGTTTAGTGGGTATGTTGCATGGTAAGGTAGCTCAATACATAGAAGAAAAGTTTTCTGCTGACCAAAGTTTTGCCTCTTCACTTCGTAATCAGTTATTACAAGACTTTAAGACTTTAGTTACTCCATTTAAAATTGTGACACCTTTCCAGTTGTTGAAACATCTGTTTGGATTAAAAGGTTTTGAAAAAGGAATTGTTGAGTGGAGTGGAGGGTATTTTATTTTTGATGAAATTCATGCTTATGATAGTGCAACCTTTGCACAAATTGTCGTGTTGTTGGAATTTTGTGTAAAGCAAATGTCGGCAACAGTTTTTATTATGACAGCAACATTGCCTTCTTTTATGCGAATGAAACTTCAGAATGCTATCGGAGGAATGTCATTTATAGAGGCTGATTCAAATTTATATGATTCATTTGATCGACATCGTTTGATGATAGAATCTGGAAAGTTGTATGCATCGTTGTCTGTAATCCAAAGAGAGCTTGATTTAGGTTCTAAAGTGTTGGTGGTTTGTAATACAGTAGAACAGGCTCAAAATGTATATAAGAACCTTTTTGCAAAGAGTAAATTGCTGATTCATGGTTCTTTTAATGCAGAAGATCGAAGTAGAAAAGAAACTCGATTGCAGGAAGAGGATATTCAACTTTTGGTGGGGACACAGGCAATAGAGGTTAGCTTAGACATTGATTATGATACAATATATACGGAACCTGCACCATTGGATGCTCTTATTCAACGATTAGGTAGAGTGAATAGAAAGCGAAAAAAGGGCATTTGTATTTGTCATGTTTTTAATGAGAGTAACGATAAGGATCGTTTTATTTATGAGCAAGCAGTGGTAGAACGTACTTTATCGGTTCTTTTAGCTGATGTCGTTAATAGGAATGATGGTTATATTCATGAGAGAGAGTTGCAAGGTCTTATCGATAAGGTATATCCATGTTGGGATGAACAGCAGCGGCAAAAATATGATCTCACCTATCAATCTTTGTCTCAGGGAATACTCAATAATCTTTCACCATTAGCTTACAACGTAAAGAGCGAAGAGGATTTTTATAAGCAATTTAATGGTGTTAAAGTGTTACCGGTTAG
>OGQF01002573.1_pt1 | contig 10138 bp, 6 predicted proteins | sample 1553141 | NCBI WGS metagenome assembly OGQF01 (sample SAMEA2580005, study PRJEB22360) | human gut metagenome | biome: human gut; feature: human-associated habitat; material: faeces | place: Denmark | collected 2008/2010
ATACACTCTATGATTTCATCAAGCACGGTGTAACATATGTTTGACAAACCAACATTTTTAAAAGCCCATGACGCATATCCTGTTTCCTTCTTACAGGTTCATACGCTCGGCATGATCCTTGGAAAACGTGCAGCCTTCTCTGAAAACAGCAAAATTTATTTGACAAACCCCCACTCCATTTGTTACAATATTTCATGTCAATGCCGGTATAGCTCAGCTGGTAGAGCGGCGCATTCGTAATGCGTAGGTCGCAGGTTCAAATCCTGTTGCCGGCTCCAGAACATGAACGCCCATGTGTATGCATGGGCGTTTTTTGTGATCCCCATTCCGTCGGTTCTCCTCAGCTGAGCACCGTCCGGGCTTCCCCATGCTTTTCCCGCTTCCATGCTCATTCGCCAAAAGCATTTGGTATTGAAGAAAATACAGACTATGACTATACTAATGACGTAGATCGGAGCTGCCACAGGCAGCCCTAACCATCAAAGGAGGATACGATATGAAAACATACAAACAGGCTCCCGTCATCGGCTCGCGCCGTGTGGATGAGAGCGCAGAAGGCAGCCGCGCAAAGGTTTACTTCACCCGCGTGATCGATGCGGCGCACCTGATCTCGCTCTACACACGGATCAATGATGCCATCTATGGCAAAGTAGCCATCAAGCTGCATACCGGTGAAAAGCATGGGCCGAATATCCTGCCGCGTGACATGGTAGCCGCCTTTCAGAAGCAGGTGAAGGACAGCACGATCGTAGAAACGAATACGCTCTACCAGGGAGACCGCTACACGACAGCCATGCACCGCGACACCCTGCAGGTGAATGGCTGGACCTTCTGCCCCGTCGATATCATGGACGAAGAAGGGACTATCGAGCTTCCGGTCCGTGGCGGCAAGCATTTCAAGACGGTCTCCATGGGCAGCCACATCGTGAACTATGACTCGATGATCGTCCTCACCCATTTCAAAGGACATGCCATGGGCGGCTTCGGCGGCTCGATGAAGAATCTCGCCATCGGCTGTGCGGATGGACGCATCGGCAAGAGCCAGGTCCATGGCGTCGATGTAAACAACCAGCCGGAAGACTGGGACGCATGGCCAGGCAAGGAGCTCCTCATGGAGAACATGGCGGAATCCGCCAAAGCCACCATTGATCTCTTCGGCAAACACATCGTCTACCTGAATGTCCTGCGCCGCATGTCTGTCGACTGCGACTGCGTCGGTCTCATCGCTGCCGAGCCGACGATCCCGGATATCGGCATCCTCGCCTCGACCGACCTTCTCGCCATCGATCAGGCATCGGTCGACCTCGTCTATCAGACCGCCTCGAATCAGGATCTCGTCAAGCGCATCGAGTCTCGCCACGGTCTCCATCAGCTGCAGGCGATGAAAGAGCTCAAGATGGGAAATCCGCAGTATGAACTGATTGAAGTAAAATGATAAAGGCTCAGCGGGTTCTATAGGTCCAAGAGGTTCAAAGGGATTGGTGCGGCGCATCATAATCAGAAGCGCCGCGGAATTTTGATAGCGCTTCGCGCCGTCGTCATTTCGAGCGTAGCCGAGAAATCTCTATGGCAGTACGCTCATTGCCTGATGTGAGACAGCACCAAAACATCGTTTTCCCTCAGCACATACACACTGATTTTCTGCAGTGAAGTAAAGCCCCTCGGCTACGCTCGGGATGACGATGCCAGAGAACCCCTGTCACTAGTTACCAGTCACTCCTAATCCCTAGCCACTCCCGCTCCCCAGCCACTCATCCCTGCTTTCAAACTTGTGGTGGCGGCTCAGCCGCAAATAGAAAGAGGAACGATACGAGAATGCCACTATTTCTGGACTCGCGGCGCTCCCATATTATTTTGCGCCGCCCCTCGTTGAACCCATTGCCCCTTCAGAACCTGTTTGTTTTTCACCACTTGCCGGCCAACCGAGCTTATCGTTTCGGAAGCGGAGCATCGATCGGACGGATGGAGACATCGCCTGCGATGACGCGCTCGACCTTTTCACCGGTATCGACGAGGAGACAGCCATCCTTATCGATATCGACCGCCTTACCGGTATAGTTTTCATCCCCCATGATGACGCGGACATCCTGCCCTAAGGTGACGGAGAGAGCTTTCCAGTCCTCGAGCACCTTGTCAAAGCCCTGTGTCTGTGCGATTTCGTACTCCTTCTCCAGCTCCGCCAGAATGGCAGCGAGGAGATCCTTACGGGAAACATCGATGCCCTCTGCCAGGAAAGAGGTGGCACTTTCACGGAAGAGCTCCGGGAATTCGCTTTTCTTCATTCCCGTATTGATACCGGCGCCGATGATGATGTAGTCGATCTTTTCCATCGAGGCAGACATTTCCGTCAGGATGCCGACCAGCTTCTTGCCATGATAGAGAATATCATTCGGCCACTTGATGCCCGCATCCTGAAGGCCCAGACGGCGGATCCCACGGCAGACACCGACGGCTGCCATCAACGTACATTTGGACGCTTCCATCGGGAAGAATTTCGGACGGAGAATCAGCGTAAACCAGATCCCTTTCGCAAAGGGGCAGTAGAAGGAGCGCGTGAGACGCCCGCGTCCGCCTGTCTGTTCCTCGGCGACGACGATGGTCCCCTCTTCCGCGCCCTCGCGTGCGATCTTCTTCGCTTCTTCATTCGTCGATGTGGTACTGGAGAGATAGACCACGTGACGGCCAAAGGTTTCCGTATGCAGCGCGCTGTCGATTTCCAGCGGTGTCAAAAGATTTGGCGCATAGATCAGTCGATAGCCCTTGCGCGTGCTGGACTCGAAAATATAACCGCGTTCTTTTAAAATATTGATGTGCTTCCAGATGGCCGTCCGCGACACATGCAGATCTCGGGAGATCTGCTCACCGGAGATAAACTGTCCATTGGCTTTGCGGAAATAATCCAGAATTTCGTTTCGCATAGAAATGCCCCCTATACAGGAAATGTTTGATTGACCATTTTTTTATTATAATCAGTTGTAAACCATTGGTCAACTATTTTATAAAGTAGGATTGACATTAAGAAGGCAGGTTCAGGGGTAACCAATGGGGCGGGTCGTCCCTTGATTACGCTTGAAAGCCTCTCGCTTGCTCCTAATCCCTAATCACTAATCACTAATCACTAGTCCCTAATCCCTAGTCCCTAATCCCTAGTCCCTAGTCACCAGTCACTAATCCCTAGTCACTAGGAATAAGAAAAGGCCAAGCCATCTCATGATCGCTTAGCCTTACTCTCGTTATTTTGTTTTTCCTTCCATCTGCTTGAAGGCTTCCTGCATCTTGATATACCGGATGACTTTCTGTCCATCCTCGCTCCGAAGGTACGTCAGCGTGGTCTTCGGTACCATGCGGTAGACGGTCTCCCAGTCATCGGCTGCGAGAGCGCGGCGCACCGAAGAAGCGGAGACGATCTGTTCTCCCTTCTGCTCTCGGGGAATGACTTTGAGCTCGATCCCGTTTTCAGCGAAGACTTCACGCATGGCCTGGTTGTAGGCCAGCGTGGTCTTGTCGGTCGGTTCTTCGCCTACGAAACGGACAGAGATATTCAGCGCAGGTGCGATGCGGGTAGCAAAGATGGTCGCATCCAGTTTCGTCTGCGCAGCGAGCTCATCCGTGCCTTTAATGAAGTAAGTCGGGAAAGTCGCATTCGAAATGATGAAATCCCCGCCGGAAATGACTTCGACGCCCTTCATGTCCTTGACGCCCTGCTTGATGAGAGTGAACCGGTTCGAGAAGGGGAAAACGCTCCTGTCTTCCTGCACGGCAAAGATGATGACTTCGTCGCAGTTGTTGTGCGCGTACTCGACAAGGCTTCTGTGTCCCAAGGTGAAAGGATTGCAGTTCATGACGATCGCGCCGCGGTTCTTCCCCTCCCCGCTCCCCAGGAAGGTACGCACGCGCGAGAGGTAATCTTCGAGCGTATCCGTCCCCGACTCCAAAAGCGCCGCATAGGGCTCAGCAACAGCCACACACTTGAAGCCCATATGTTCAAAGACCGGTACATTCTTCGGCTTCGTGAAGATCTGATTTCCATTGATCCCGCGGCGGTTGGATTCCCCCTCGAGGTTTCTGATGATGCGGTGGGTCAGGCCTTTTCGCTGATAGTCGCTGCTGATCGCAATGTCTCGCATGACGCGCCCGCCGAGCGAACCAGTGCCGATGAGCTTGCCATCATCAAACAGCCCCATGGTATAGTCAATGATCCCCGTAAAGGTCAGATCAAAGCCTTTCAGAAATTCGACAACCTTTGCTTTTTCTTCAGGATCGGTCAGGAATATTTCACGTTCAGTAATCATATCGAGGTCCTCCTATAGGAAATCGCAGCCATGCCGCAAGTAGAAATAGTCTTCTATTTCGTGTTCCCATTATAACATATGAGCAGATGTATGTATAACTGTTTTAGATAAATTTATCTATTTTAGAGATGATAGTTTAAGGCTCTGGGTTCTGGGTTAGCCCGTGAGCGTGCTAGCCCTTGATTCCGTTTGAAAGCTCTGCCCGAATGAGGAATCAGAAATGAAGGTGGCGGCTTCGCCGCGAATATATATGGGGCGATGCCCGAAAGTTATGAAAAAGCGGCTACCACAACCCGTTGAACCCCGAAGTTTGAAAGCGGGGATGAGTAGCCAGGGATTAGGGATTAGTAGCTAGGAATTCTCTCGTATTGTCATTTCGAGCGTAAGCGAGAAATCTTTGTCATTCGCGGCTCAGCGGTCGATGTTTGGAAATCCCAAACGGGAACCTGTTATCCGCCGACACCTTGGCATCGCCACTATTTATACTCCGCGGCGCTTCCATATTTTATGCGCCGCACCACCCCCGTTGAACCCATAGAACCCGCTCCCCCCTTTTTCGCCTGCAGTCAATGGGACGGCGCGCCCCGTGGGCTAACCTTAAACCCCAAAACAAAAACGGTTACACCGCCCGCTGGCGATGTAACCGTTTCCCTTACTATTTTCAATTTCCGATCTTCTTGGCCATCCACTCCATGGCTTCGCCAAGGATGTAGAGGGAGCCGCAGATGATGACGACATCGCCATCTTTGGCTTCTTTCTGTGCCGCATCCAGTGCTTTCGTGACAGACGGCTCTGCCGTATGCACGGCTGCGATCTTCTGCTCATCGATCATGGCAGCGATTTCTTCCGGCTTCCTGGTGCGCGGTGTCGGTGCTTCCGTCAGGAAGACGCGGTCCCCCTTGCGGATGAGGAGCTGGATGACAGTCTCTGTATCCTTATCCTGAAGCGAGGTGAAGACGAGGACGCGGCGCTTGTCCGGGTACTGTTCTTCGATCGCTTCCTTCAGTGCTTCCGCGCCCGCCGGATTGTGTGCGCCGTCCATGACGAATGGGATGCCACCCAGATCATGGATCTCAAAGCGGCCCTTCCACTGGGCACGGGCAAGACCTTCACGCAGGTCATTCTCATTGACTCTCTCATCCTGCTTCATGATGAGCGTGAGCGCCATGGTCGCGACAGCCGCATTGACTGCCTGATGCGCGCCGACGAAGGGCACGAAGAGGAGACAGTTTTCGAGTTCCTTGGGCATGTCCTTGCGCTTGACAACGACGACCTGTCCGTGGCCGTACTTGCTGCGGGTATCGATCTCAAAGTCTCTTCCGTAGAAATAAAGGCGCGCTTTCTTATCATGCGCTTCTTTTTTCAGTTGTTTCAGCGGCACATGCTGGGCTGCGGTGACGACAGGAATGCCCTCTTTGATGATGCCGGCCTTCTGATGCGCGATTTCTTCCAGATTCTTGCCGAGGTATTTCTCGTGGTCCATCGCTACATTCGTGATGACGGAAACGACCGGGATGATGACATTCGTCGAGTCGTAGAGCCCGCCCATACCGACTTCCATGACTGCGTAGTCGACTTTCTGTTCCTTGAAATACCAGAACGCCACAGCCGTCAGAAGTTCAAATTCAGTCGGAGCTTCGACGCCGTCAGCGATAGCTTTTTCCGCCGCCTCGCGGACAACGGTCGCAGCCTTCGCGAAGTCTTCCTTCGAAATATCGTGGCCTGCGATGTGGATGCGCTCGGTATAGTCGATGAGGTGCGGGGAAATGTAGCGGCCGACTTTGAGAGTCGCATTTTCCAGCACGCTGGTGATCATGGCCACCACGCTGCCCTTGCCGTTCGTACCGGTGACATGGATGACTTTGTAAGCCTTTTCCGGATGATCCAGACGTTTAAGGATGGCTTCGATGCGTTCGAGGCCCGGCTTGATCCCGAAGGATGCCGCCGCTTCCAGATAGGCGATAGATTCTTCGTAATTCATGATTTCTCCTTATGAGTATCGTAAGTGGCTGAGGATTAGGAATGAGGAGCGGCTGGCGGCTGGTGACTGATTCCACCTTCGGGCATCGCCCATTTATATGTGCGGCAAAGCCGCCACCAGCACGCCTCAGAGGTTTTTCAAAAGCCCACCCCATAGACTGTCCCTACATTAGCCAAGCTGTTCCAAGAACTGCAGACGTTCATCCAAAGACTTCATCTTTTCTTCGAAGGTCGCCAGCTTTTCTTTTTCCTTCGCTACGACAGCCTCCGGTGCCTTGGAGAGGAAGCCCTGATTGGAGAGTTTGCCGGACGTGCGGGCAATATCTTTGGCAAGAGCGTCCTTCGCCTTCTGGATCTTTTCCTTTTCCTTCGCGGTATCGATGAGGCCTTTGAGCTCGAGGTAGACTTCCAGTCCGGTGACGACAGCCGCATTTGCATTTTCCGGCTTTGCCGCATCGGCTGCGAGGAGCTTCATGCCTTCGACATGACCAAGTTTTTCAAAGTATTCCTTGTTATTTTCAAGGCAGGCTTTGAGGTCATCACGGAGGACAGCGATCTGGATGTGGCAGGCCTTATTCGGGGTGACACCCGCTTCAGCGCGCATATTGCGGACAGCTTTGATGCAGTCCATGATGCGATCGAACTGCTCTGCTTCGGTCGGGAAACGGAGAGCCTCGTCTGCCTTCGGCCACGGAGCTCTTGCCAGCGTTTCGCCTTCATGCGGCAGATGCTGCCAGAGGTGTTCCGTGATGAACGGCATGAACGGATGGAGCAGTGCCAGCATGCGGGTCAGGGTGTAGACGAGGACATACTGGGTGACCTTTCTATCCGTATTGTGCTGGCCATAGAGACGGCCTTTCGCCGTTTCGATGTACCAGTCGCAGAAGTAGTTCCATGCGAAATTGTAAATGCTGTCTGCCGCTTCGCCGAGTTCGTACTTGTCGAGGTTCGCACCGACATAGTCTTCGGTGTAGGCGAGACGGTCGAGGATCCACTTGTCCGCCAGCGTCAGCTGCTCCTTGGTCGGAACGAAATCTTTGTCATAGTCATCGAGGTTCATCAGGGTGAACTTGGTCGCATTCCAGAGCTTGTTGGCGAAGTTTCTATTTCCTTCGACACGTTCATAGTAGAAACGCATATCATTGCCCGGGGTATTGCCGGTCACCAGAGTGAAGCGGAGCGCATCTGCACCGTATTTTTCAATGACTTCAAGAGGATCGATGCCATTACCAAGGGATTTGGACATCTTGCGGCCCTGAGAGTCGCGGACAAGGCCATGTATGAAGACGTATTTGAATGGGATCTCCTTCATGAATTCCATGGACATGAACATCATGCGAGCCACCCAGAAGAAAATAATGTCGTAACCGGTGACCATGGTGGAGGTCGGATACCACTGCTTCAGTGTCGGGGTCTGATCCGGCCAGCCCATCGTGGAGAATGGCCAAAGCGCGGAGGAGAACCATGTATCGAGGACGTCCGGATCCTGATGGATATGGTGGCTGTGGCACTTCGGGCATTCCGTCAGGTCGGTGCGGGACGCAGAGACAGCGCCGCAGTCATCGCAGTACCAGACCGGGATACGATGTCCCCACCAGAGCTGGCGGGAAATGCACCAGTCATGAATGTTCGACAGCCACTGGATGTAGGTCTTAGAGAAACGTTCCGGGACGAACTTGGTCTTGCCGGAGGTGACAGCTTCCATAGCCGGGCCGGCGAGCGGTTTCATCTTGACGAACCACTGCTGGGTGGTCATCGGTTCGACGACGGTCTTGCAGCGGGAGCAGTGACCGACTGCATGCTTTGTTTCTTCGATCTTGACGAGAAGGCCTGCTTCTTTGAAATCAGCAATGATGGCCTTTCTCGCTTCGTAGCGATCCATGCCGGCATACTTGCCTGCCTTTTCATTCATCGTGCCATCTTTATTCATGATGACGATGGTCTCAAGCTGGTGTCTCTGTCCGACTTCAAAGTCGTTCGGGTCATGCGCCGGTGTGATCTTCACGCAGCCGGTACCATAAGCCATGTCGACGTATTCATCGGCAATGATCGGGATCTCGCGGCCGGTGCCGGGCAGTGCGACCTTCTTGCCGACGAGGTCTTTGTAGCGTTCATCTTCCGGATTCACAGCGACAGCGGTATCGCCCGGGATGGTTTCCGGACGGGTGGTCGCGATCTGGATGTATTTCCCCTCTTCGCCTGCGATCGGGTAATTGAAGTACCAAAGATGTCCGACTTCATCCTCATGCTCGACTTCGATGTCGGAGAGTGCCGTCTGGCAGCGCGGGCACCAGTTCGTGATGCGAAAGCCCTGATAAATCAGGCCTTTTTCATAGAGAGAAACGAAAACCTCGCGAACGGCACGCGCACAGATATCATCCATGGTGAAGCGTTCACGGGACCAGTCGCAGGAAGAGCCGAGACGGCGGATCTGCAGACCAATGCGGTTGCCGTATTTTTCCTTCCACTGCCATACACGTTCCAGGAATTTTTCACGGCCGAGGTCATATTTATTGAGACCTTCTTCCGCGATCTGCTTTTCGACCTTGACCTGCGTCGCGATGCCGGCATGGTCTTTGCCCGGCAGCCACAGGACATTGTAGCCCTGCATTCTCTTGTAACGGATCAGAATATCCTGAAGGGTATTGTCGAGCGCATGCCCCATGTGCAGCTGGCCGGTGACATTCGGCGGCGGCAGCACGATGCTGTACGGTTCTTTTTCAGAGTCCGGTTCATCATGGAATACACCATGATCTTCCCAGAAGCTATACCATTTCTGTTCGATCTGACTGGGGTCGTATTTTCCCAGATCTTTCATGTCTTCTGCCATATCTTTCACTCCTATAATAAAAAATCTCCTTCATCCACATAGGACGAAAGAGTGCTTCCGCGGTACCACCTAAATAATCAGTAACTGATCGCTCATTTGCGCGTAACGTGCGCCGCGGACAGATCTCGCTGTCAGCTCCGGGGTGACCCGCTGTTTCCTTCCTGCCGTCTTTCCAGCCCCGACGGCTCTCTGTGAGAAATTTCCCAGCTTCTTCCCATCTTTGCTTGTACATATACGTTAGTATGATAGCAGGATTTAGAGCAAAATGCAAGAGGGAAATGGGAAAGGTTGGCGGGTTCATGGTTAGCCTCTGGGGCGTACTGCCCTTTGATTCCGTTTGAAATCTTCGCTTGAATGAGAAATTAGATAATATGAAGTGACCTCACATTTGCAGCATCGTGGATTTACCCGTAAAATATGGTTTAGCAATATTATCCATAGTAAAGGGAGTTACCGCATACAAAAGGAGGTCACTATGAATAGAATAATCAAAATTGGCATGGATGTCCATAGCAAAACATTCAATTTATGTGCAATTGAAGCCAATATCGCAGGTGAGGACAAAATACTTGGCAGCACGCAGGTAACTGCAGAGCAGCATTGAACGTTTTGATGCAAGGATCGAGGAGCTGGCAGCAGACGGTGAATATGCGGGAAACTGTCATTTGCGACGGCTTTTAGTTGAATCAGCAGCAGGGATATGCAAGGGGAAGATCGGGGCCAAAAGCAAGGCATTAAAAGCAAGACAATCAGGTAATACAAGTGAGGTCATAGCCTATGCTGACAGAGCCAATATTCGTCTAAGGAGCAAATACTATCACATGATTCGTAACGGTAAGAAACGCAATGTAGCTGTCACAGCTATAGCAAGAGAACTGGCATGTTTCATCTGGGGCATGATGACAGGCAATACTTTGCCAAGGAACGATTTACGAGTAGTAGCATGAGAAGTACCATCAGGGGCGTTCCACTGTCAAGGGTGCTTCGCGGCTAAAGCCCTTGACAGTGGAACACCTCTGATGGTGTTAGAAGACTG
>OGQF01002577.1_pt1 | contig 10123 bp, 6 predicted proteins | sample 1553141 | NCBI WGS metagenome assembly OGQF01 (sample SAMEA2580005, study PRJEB22360) | human gut metagenome | biome: human gut; feature: human-associated habitat; material: faeces | place: Denmark | collected 2008/2010
GTAGATAATGGTCTTTGTTCCTATTTTTTCAATTTTTGAATGATTTTTTGTCACCACTTTTCTGTTTCTAAAATACAGAACATTTTTTGAAATGCCAATAAAAAAAGAAGTTGAAAAATTTGTTTTTTTAACTCTCGTATTTGTTGGTTTGAGATATATTCATTATTTTTAAAGCAAGTTTATATGGTTGCGCGAAAGACTTTTAGCAAATTACTAAAATGGAAAGATTGAAAATTTGAAGAGGTTCCCGAAAATCTTTAAAAGAGTAGGGGAAAATTACATAGTTCTAAATGTATGAAAAAACTTCAATTAAAAAAAGAGGTCATTGAAAGGCTTGAATCCGAAAAGACAAAATCCATTTTGGGTGGAGCAGCAACTACAACGTACGGAGATTCTGGCGGAACGTTATGTCATTCATGTGGCTTTTGCCCAACTCCTACACTAACGACTGAACGTCCAAAGGAAAGTGAAGGATGTACAACATCCGTTATTCTTTGCTGTTAATTATTTTTTCACACATCCATTAAAATGGGTGTGTGAAAATTTATCTAGAATTATATATATTTAAAAAAAATTCTTCTACTCAATGTACTGTCAATCTATGTTACTCTTTTTACTTGCTTCCATATGCCTGAGCTGTAATAATATATATTCCACTAAATTTAACCTCGATTTCGAGTATGCTGTAGAAAAGAATCAGCCAACACAATGGAATATGCCCGACAAATCTTACCATGGATACGTTGCAGAATTGACTCCCTTTGAAAAAAAACATGGTAACTATAGTTTGCATATGAACCAAATTGACTCTACAAAGAGCAGTTGGGCAATATTTTCGCAAAATCTTCCTGCATCAATGGTTCGTGGAAAAACTGTTGAATTTAGCGGATGGATTAAAACCGATCAACTGACAGAAGGTTTTGCCAATTTGTATCTTGAAGAGTATAAAAATGCAAATTTTAATAATTTCCCTGTTGATCGGTTGAATCGTGGAGTTCGCAATTCATCTGGCTGGACAAAAATTGTTATAAAAAAATATTTCGACGACAATGCTTCATTCGTACTATTCGGGGGGATTCTTAAAGGCAAAGGAGATGCATGGTTCGATAATTTTGATATAACAATTGATGGGGTTTCCCTCCATGATACAATTGTTTCCGCACCAAAAGTTCGTTTAACACAAGAGGACAAACACGAACTTCAAAAATATATTTATCCCATTCAAACGATTGAAGTCGACGAAGTGTGTACAGAAGATCTCAACGTATTGAAAGACTTAATAGGAACAAGTTCAGTCGTTGCGCTTGGCGAAAACTCGCACGGTTCAAGCGAAATATATAAAATGAAAGAACGTTTCATACGATATATGGCGCAATATTTGGGATTTGACATTTTTTCAATTGAAGCAGACATGCCTAATGCATATCAATTAAATACGTATATTCAGCAAGGAAAAGGCTCGCCAGAACAATTAATTAATAATATGGGCATGTGGATTTGGAGCACAAAAGAAATGTTATCATTGGTCAATTGGATGCGCGAATATAATGATTCAACATCTAAAATAACTTACACGGGGTTTGATATGCAAAATATCAATAGCTCCATTGAGTATCTTAAAATAGCATTCAATGGCAATAAACAATTATATCAACTATTGAATAGTATCCAGGATACTGTAAAGAAAGTACTGAATTATTCTAGTATAGGAAGTCCGCAAATAGATACTGAAATGGCTGCAGATATCAGAAGCAATTTGGCAATAATCAAGGATTGCATTAACACATTGTCCTACGATAATAAGACAAAGGAATGGTTACATCAGAATGTGACTCTCATCTATCAATTCCTTGGCCAAGGATCGGTTGTATGGCGAGATCAATGCATGGCTGATAATATTCTTTGGATAAAACAACAAAATCCTACTTCACGTATTGTAATTTGGGCACATAATGGGCACATCGAGAAAAAATCAAGTATGATGGGGGATTTTTTAGATGATAACTTGAAATCGGCCTATACAAATTTCGGTTTTACTTTTTATGACGGAACTTATACCGGGATTCATCGGGATAGTAAAGATTTTATCCAAAAAGCACAGCAAGCATATCCCGGAACGTTAGAATACTTATTGGAGAAACTTGATGAGCCGATTTTTATTCTTGATTTGAAAAAAATGCGAGAAGACGAAGCCTCTGTTCTAACATGGATTGACGATTTACGGTTTAGACATGTCGGAGCCTTGAAACTAGAGAATGAGTTCACAGATAAAGACATCTCTAAAAAATTTGATTACTTAGTATTTATTAAGCATACAAGCCCTTCTCAATTATTTTTTAAGTAATTAAAATGATGATACAAAGGGCGGAACATAAAATGCATGAAATTGCAGATTGCATTTTTCAAGCAATGAAGAATGGTAGGCTGGAGACAACAGGTTTAGGGTTATTGTCAGGTAAGATGGGGATAATATATTTCTCCTCATTATATCAGATATTGTTTCCAAATTTACAACAACGCAAGATCCTAAATAGGTATACCAACTCTTTTTTAGACCAGCTAACGAATGGAGTGGATTCGTTTACATTTTGCAATGGTCTCTCCGGAATATTAGAAGGTTTAAAAAATATGAATGAAATTGCTGCTCTAAATTTGGATTATTCGGATTTAGAGCGCAATTACACTCCTTTTCTAAAAAACTATGCAAAGTATTCAATCTTGAACTATAATTATGACTTCTTACATGGTGCTTTAGGTATAATAAAATATTTTAATAAAGATCCAAAATTCATTAATGAAGTTCTTGCACTTTTTGAAAAAACTGCAAAAAAAAGGGATAACACATATAAATGGAACTCATGGGTTGGAGTAGAAAGAAAAATTGGATGCAATATATCTTTATCCCATGGAATATCAAGTATAGTTGCTGTGTTAAGTCGATTAAATTGTGCATCCATTAATTTTGAAGTGCGCGACCGTATTATCGAAAGAGCTTGTAATTACATATGCACTCAAGAGATTGATTTCCATAAATATGGATGTTATTTCCCAAGTATATCCTGTGAAGGCCAAAGTGAAATAGCACGCAGTAGGATGGCATGGTGTTATGGAGATTTGGGAATAGCTGTAGCTTTATGGGAAGCAGGTAAAGTTGTGAATAATAAAGCGTGGAAGTCAAAAGCAATTGAAATATTTACTTTCTCTTCGCAACGTCGTAGCCAAAAAGATACTATGGTACAAGATGCTGAATTGTGCCATGGTTCTGCTAGTTTAGTAATGATGTTTGATTACATGTTCAGAGAAACAGGGGAGGAATTATTTCGAGAAACGAGAAATTTTTGGGTAAAAAAAACAATAGAATTAAGTTGTTTTGAAGATGGATTAGCCGGGTATAAAATTTTAAGAGGATCAGATTTGAAATGGAGAAAGGAATATGATATTTTGAATGGAATATCTGGAATTGGCTTGATATTTTTGAGTGTATTGCATAATGAAAATAAATGGATGGAGTTTTTCATGCTTCATTAAAGACGCACTCTGGTTGGGAGATGAAAACTTACCGTTTCGGGAATCAGATGGCCCACTCCAAGATATTTTCCAGTTTTATGATGCCGACCGAAAGTAAATAAAAGTATAACACGGCTATGACATATTGATCTCTACTCAACCGACTATTGAAATCGCGGTTCAATCCTTTGAAATGAATAAGGGTATTATTTATGGGATGCAGTTTACCACCGTTAGGTGGCACAGGAGCATGTTATTCAACTACGCAATTTGTTTTATTCGGCATTTCTGACATAAGGGATAAGAAGCAATGAAAGTTCTATTTTTGTTTCATTTCAACAAATGAAGTCCCATAAAAATACAACATTGTCCATTTATTTCCTTCCCAGTAACTAATAAAAGCTACCTATGCTCTCCATAGCTGATTCCATCTGTTCAATGACGTGATTGATGTCACAACTCTCATAAACTTAATCCGGCAATTCCGCTCCATTGCCGTAATAAGCCCAACCCTCTCAAGTTCCTACTTTTATCTTAAATTCTAACACTAAATAATACTGACCTTTTGAATACCTATTTTATTAAAAAGTTCCACCAAACGGTTTATACTATCTTGTTTATCATCATTTAGGTGAATCTCTATATCACAAGATTCTATATAGATTTGTGGATTTTGGAGCGTTCCTCCACCCATTACTTTTCCCAGATTTACTTTTTCAAGAATTTCTTGAAGAGCATCTTCCAAATCATGTCTGTGCATGGGTTGCAAACGTGAGTTCAAATTCAATGTTGTTCCATATTTAAATTGGTATATAGAGGATAATGTGGAAAAATCATTTATTATAGCGCATCCGTGCGGATATGGATTCGTAATATTTGCTCATAAAATTGTAAATAACCATTTCATGTAGTCGATTTTGGGAACGGAACCAGCGGTTCATTGTCATGTGTATAAAACTCCAAAATAAATGTTCTTCTTCTAATGGCTCTTCTGTTTGCATATTGAGTTCCTGAATAATTGCAGTCTGTTCTGCCAGATTTACTTTACGTTGTGCAAAAACAGATTGCATCTTTTCAGGCATCCATTCTGTCATATTGAGCGTTTCGACAATGAGTTTACGATGTGTACGATATAAATCGTTCAATTGTCCCGTAAATGCTGCTCGTATTAAGTTGAATTCTTTTCGGTATGATTCAGCCATTTTACCAAGAAGTTTTGCTCTGTTTACAAGTTCTGGGAAAAACGATTTGCACATGTCATCAATAAGCCGGATGGACATGCGCCAGCGCAACTGTTCTGGATCGATTATAGATTCTTCATTCAGAAGGTGTAATAGATCGAGTTCGTAGAGACTGTCAAGAAAAAAAAATTGTTCTATGGCTTCTATCGTATATTCTCCATACCTCTCTAACTCTCGTATATAGGTATCGCACATGACGGATGAAATAAGTCCTTCGGAAATCAAGGGATGTAGCATGTCATATACAGTGCACATAACCGTTCCATATCCTATTCTTTGGTTCGGAATATGGAGTCGCAATCTGATATGGTATTCCGGATCGGAATAACGGATAAAAAAGAAAGAATCAACGTATGCCTGTTTTAGCAGGGATGCTACCCAAGGTCGAAGATGCTCCGAAAGTATGGTATCTGCACTTTTGTGACCGGTATAAATTTTGAAAAACAACCACTCGCTGCCAGGAATAAAATATCGTTCGGGCATATTATTCAGTTTTATAGAATGCAAATATCATTTCGTTAGTATAAGCATACCCTTCGGAATCTCGTACCGGGGCAGTTCGTTCGTTGAAAAGATGCTCTTTGAGAATTACCGTCTTACGTTTAGAGATGATTTCACCAAGCAGTTTCCAGTAATCTACTTCCTCTAGATCAAGAAATAGTTCGTTGTCGCCGTCTGGCAAGACGACATGTTGCGTAAGATGTCGTTGATGGCGGAATTTCTTAATCGAGGAACGTAGTGCCTGCGGATCAGATTCCGTAAGAATGAACTTTAATTCGTCCTCTTTAATTCGCCAGCGTTGTCGTGAAAGAATTGTATTCCTATATTTTACGCGGGGTAGATAATCTAAATATTCAAAAAATGGATTCCAGGTAAAGCCTACGCTTCCTCGGACATTTGCAGTCTGATAATCGCATAGAAATCGGTAAACAGGGATTGGACTAAGTGAATAATTATGAGCACATGTAAGGTACGGCAAGACCTTTTTCCCATATCGTTTCGAACGTAATACGAGTTGCCCATTACTGTATGAAAGTAACAGATCTTCTATGGTCAAATCATTATTAGTCCGAGTATCAGTATTGGATAGATAATGGAAAATATGTTTGCGAAACTGTGGCCGGGAGGCGATATTTCCGATACGCGATTCAGGCAAATGGGATATCTCGATTGGCAATACTTCTGGGTTCAATTCTGCTTCTTTGTCTGCAATTTGCTGAATCAGATTGCATAGCGCCGGGTCAAGATGGCAAAAACGTCCTAGCAGGTTTGCCGCAGAAGACCCCCCAACAGACCGTAACAGTATTTGGGAATCGTTGTCCGTGTTGTTGAGTAGCGTACACATTACAGCAAGAGTGTTTGGAAGCGATTGTGTATTGGGTTGTAAGTCTGAAAAATCGGCATCTGTAAGCTCGATTTCTATTTCTTTTTGGCTTCTTGTTTCGATCAGTTTACGCAACAGTACTGTGTCAAGCATTGATAGGGTGAAAGAGGTAGTCTCTTTGTTGGAAACAGGCAATATTAGATTTTCAATTAATGGGCTAATCTCTCTTGAATCACCACTGTTCGCAGGATAGCCAATGCCAAGTTCTCCGTCTAATGCTTGCATCAATGGAATTTCCTGTTCTTCGAAACGTTTATAAAATGCTTCAGTAAAAGTTTTAAGTGCAGTATTTTGATATGATCCAGATATTCGGGAGAGGAATAAAACGGTTTTTAGCAACTCTTCAGGAATCCGCGCTGAAACGGTCGCTATCTTCGTTGTTTTATACAGATCAGTTTGAAATAAAAATTTACGGTCAAAATCAACATTCAGTATCTTTAGTAGTGTGATAATCTCGTCATAAAAGGAGTGCTTAATGCCAAGCGGCGTAGTGTTTAAATAATTCAGTTTTGTTGCGATACACTTCAATGTTTCAAGTTCTACCGGAAGAATTTTCAACTTCGATAATTTACGAATCAAGGTTGTTAGCACATCGTCGCCTACAACAGATGGATCGAGTTCACTTTTTAAAATTTGATTATCTATGACCTCTTCAACGAAAGCCACGGCATTTTCAACTGATATTTCTTCGTTTGTGAGTAGTGCAGCAAGTTCCGTTATTGTAGCGCCGTTATGAGCCCCGGAAAGTAGCCGGGAAAGATATGCATCGTGTTTCACTGCAGAAACTTTATGCGACCGACGTGTATTTATATAGTGATATTCGATATAACGTAATTGTCCGCCGATTTCATAAAGACTGTCATTTGGATAAAAATGTAACTGTTTACGAATAGTCGGAATTTTCTCTAGATGTTGTATTAAAGAGCAAAGATATTGCATATCCAGCCGAGTACAACGTTGATAACAATCTGGGGTATTCAAAATGATTTTACTCTCTGCGCCTATTTGTCCTACGGTGCAACCGGCGAACAGCCCGAATGGTGTGCACCGAGTGGAAGCCCGTGATAGGTATTTTAATAGTGCAAAATCTTGACGATCTTGCTGCTTCTTGTCGGATCTATGGTCAACAACTTCCATTAGAGAGTTTTTTGTAGCATCGAATAAATCGGGTGAAGCCACTTCAAGAGCTTCTCGAAATAGTGGGGAAGATAAAATCTCAATTTTGCGGGATGGACTGCTAAATGGTAGCAACGGTGTTCGGAGAACGAAATCATCCCATACACGATAGTAAAATTTCATTTTCAGACACAAGTAGTTAGTCTAAACAAATATACGAAAAAACGTGTTGATTGAATTAAATCGTAATTAAATTTTATCTTCTTAATAAAACGATGCTTCTTAAAGTCAACATACTGCACGAGTGTCATAGTAGCAATTTTGCTCGCCATTCTGGAAAAGAGTTCATAGTTTAAATCCTTGCATATTATTAATTGTGTGTTTAGTTAAGCGCACATCTCTAGGTTTCAAAAGCTTTGGTATTATCTCTTCCCATTGTACCGTGCTCAGTACGGACGTTTAGAGGCCCATCTTTTCCGCCATTTGGGAATCCAACCGACTGGCTGATTTCAATCTTCGGATAAGATGAACTGTGATTTATTGACAGTAAATGAATTACTGTTCCAAATTCATCTGAAGCTCATGATACAGGTGATGAAACAACAAGATTTGCGGAAGAGGAGATCAAAAGTTATTCAATTAAAGTTAAGGGCTATGACTTGTAGTGGAAAGTTTTGAAATGGTATCATTACAAAGCGTATTTCCATGTTCAATCACTCGATTTCCTGTGAAATTCTTGTATATTTCAAGGATTCTTCTGAAATTTACAATGAAGTTATGTGACGGCAGTTAACAGTATATTGTAAAACAATTAACTGGAATTAGTATTACATTAAGTGATATTAATATTTTGACAATATGATTAAAAACAGTTTCTAAATCCTAATTTTATATCTATTGAGAACCGAATTTCGTTGTAAAAAAGTAATCGTTAATTTTCGGTCAAGAAAAAGTGATACCATAACCACTATGACTACAGACTTTGTCGTCATTAGCTTGCTGCGCACTAGGCAACATTATTTTAAATTAATTTAATGTATTTGATAAACATGTCGTAATTTATTCTTTTATTTTAGAGAGAAATTGTGGAAATTTAAATTGCCTTGTAATAGAACCGGATATGACGAAATTTCCCTACTATACTCAACTCGATACAATGGATTGCGGCCCAACATCGCTGAAAATTGTTGCGCAGTTCTTTGGCCGCAACTACTCCTTGCAGATGTTGCGGGAACGCTGCCACATCACTCGTGAGGGCGTATCGCTGCTGGGCATCAGCGATGCGGCCGAGAGTATCGGATTGCGGACGGCCTCGGTGAAGCTCACGTGGCTACAACTGCGCAAGGTCGCGCCGCTGCCGTGTATCGTCCACTGGTACCAGCGGCACTTCATCGTCGTTTACAAGATAAAGAAAGAGCGAGGCGAGTGGCGGATCTATGTCTCCGACCCTACGCAGGGGCTGCTGAAATATTCCGAGCGGGACTTCCTGAAGGGCTGGCTCTCGACCACCACACCTGTCGACGAAGAGCAGGAGCGCGACCTGGCACGCGACGATCTGGAATACGAAAAGCTGAACATCGAAGAGCTCATCCAGCCGGATGAGGATGCGGAACTACAGCCGGACAAGCCGGACTCCGAAACTTACGGCAAGGCCGGTATCGTTCTGCTGCTGGAGCCCACTCCGAAGTTCTATCAGGAGGATGGCGACGGCAACAAGCGCCTCTCTTTCCGCTATGTATTGGGTTATCTGCGTCCCTACAAGGGTTATCTGGCACAGCTGGGGCTTGCGATGCTCACGGCGAGCGTCATCAGCCTGATTCTGCCCTTCATCACCCAATCGGTCGTCGATACGGGTATCGGCACGGGCAACCTTTCGTTCGTCGTCATGCTGCTCGTCGCGCAGGTGCTGCTGACCGTAGGACAGACGGCCAACAGCCTCATCCGTTCGTGGCTCATGCTGCACATGACCACGCGCATCAGCATCTCGCTCATCTCGGATTTTCTTTGCAAACTCATGCGGCTGCCCATCGCCTTCTTCGACTCGAAGATGGTCGGCGACATCATGCAGCGCATCACGGACTACAACCGCGTGCAGACCTTCCTCACGGGGTCGCTGCTGAGCATCGTCATGGCGGCGTTCTCGTTCGTCATCTACGGGGTCGTGATGGCCGGCTACGACCTGACGATTCTCGGCGTCTTCCTGCTGGGCAGCGCGCTCTACATCGGCTGGGTGCTGGTCTTTCTCAAACAGCGGCGCAAACTCGACTACATGCGCTTCCAGGAGGCGGCCAACAACCAGAGCAACATCGTGCAGCTCATAGGCGGCATGCAGGACATCAAGCTGAACAACTGCGAGAAGCAGAAACGCTGGGAGTGGGAGCGTATCCAGGCCAAGCTGTTCCGGGTCTCGATCAAGAGCCTGACGCTCGGGCAGACACAGCAGGTCGGCGGCCTGTTCATCGACCAGACCAAAAACGTCGCCATCTCGTTTCTGGCCGCTTCGGCCGTCATCGAGGGCGACATGACGCTGGGTATGATGATGGCCATGCAGTATATCATCGGCCAGCTCAACGCCCCCGTCTCGCAGTTCATCGGCTTCGTGCAGGCCACGCAGGACGCCAAGATCTCGCTCGAACGCCTCGGCGAAATCTACGACCGCGAGGACGAGGAGCCGGACGACGAGGAGCGTCTCGGAGAGATTCCCGAAGCCGCGGCCCTCGAATTCAAGGGGGTGACGTTCCAGTACGAAGGCCCCCATTCGGACAGGGTGCTGGACGGCATCGACCTCACGATTCCGGCCAACCGAGTGACAGCCATTGTCGGGGCTTCGGGGTCGGGCAAAACCACGCTTGTGCTCGAGACTATCGTCGCCGCC
>OGQF01002591.1_pt1 | contig 10069 bp, 10 predicted proteins | sample 1553141 | NCBI WGS metagenome assembly OGQF01 (sample SAMEA2580005, study PRJEB22360) | human gut metagenome | biome: human gut; feature: human-associated habitat; material: faeces | place: Denmark | collected 2008/2010
CTAAAAGATATTTACCTTGTATCACAAAAAAAGGCTCCCTATGGCGAATATTCTGCAAATCCGGCAAGTTAAAGCAACTTTTACACATGGATAAATAATATATTGCATCCAACACATTGGTTTTTCCCATTCCATTTTTCCCAACAAAGCAATTAAAACCAGAAGAGAACCTCAACGTTGTCTGTTCTATATTTTTAAAATTAATAATATCCAATTCTTTCAACTCCATCTTTTTGCACCTGTATAAAGTTTACCTATCTGCTACAAAAATACTCTTTTAACCCATGATTTAAGCATGTATACGTAAAAAATCAAACTGATATTTCAATATTCAATTTAAAACGCTATTTTTGCAAACCAATAGAAATGTATTCAAAATAAAACAAAGGATATGTCAAAAGAACAAAAAACAAAGGAAGATAGCTTCGAACAACTTGAAGGAGCTTTAACCAGCGGTGAGCAATTCATTGAAAAAAATCAGAAAATGATTGTTAATGTAATCGTTGTATTACTCGTTATTATCGGAGCATATTTCGGTTACAATCGTTTCATTGTGACACCCAAAGTAACAGAAGCAGCCAACCAGATATTTGGAGCTCAAAATTATTTCGAAAAGGATTCATTCAACTTGGCTTTAAATGGAGATGGTAACGTATTAGGATTCTTGGAAATCATAGATAAATATGGTTCTACTCCAAGTGGCAACATTGCTAATTATTATGCGGGATTATCTTATTTACATTTAGGCCAATATGAAAATGCCATACAATATTTAAAAAAATTCTCCTCAGATGATTTACTAATGGCGAACATGGCACTAGCTAATATTGGAGATGCATATATGCAAATGGGAGACTACAAAAATGCTGCAACTCACTACCAAAAAGCTGCAAATTCTAAAACAAATGATTTTTCAACTCCCATGTTTCTAATGAAAAATGGTTTAGCTCTTGAAAAAGCTGGCGATTATGCAGGAGCTTTGAAATGCTACGAACAGATCAACCGCGAATATCCCAATGCTCCAGAAGCTAGAGATATTGAGAAATACATCGAAAGAGCTGAGCTAAAATTGAAATAAAAATTTCTATTCTTAAATAGAAGCCATCGTAAGATGGCTTTTTTTATGCTCACAACTTTCCATAAAAATAGAGGGTTGCTTATGCAACCCTCAAAATATTTATTTCAGTATTTTTTACTTCACCTCCCAAGTATCACCACTGTTCAGCAAATCCTCCATACAATGAATTTTAGACATCTTCTTCACTTCTTCTATCTGCTCATCCAAAGCTTCATCATAAGTATGTGCTTCAACATCACGAATAACACCCAAAGCAACAGGGAATTCCGGAGCTTTCATATTCACCAACATCCAATGCAAGAATGGATTGGGATTATGCGCATCATGAACTAAAATATCTTCTTCAGTAATACCATCTTTACCAATTTCAACAACTTTCAGTTCGCCAGATTTTGCCAATATCAAACCCTTGTCTTTATTCTTACCAAAAATCATGCGTTCGCCATGGCGCAAAACAATCTGACGGTCATCCTTCAATTCTTTGTCAGTTACTGCAGAATGTGCACCATCTGCAAAAATTACACAATTCTGTAACACCTCAACAACAGATGTTCCATGATGTTTTACCGCTGTTTCCAAAATCTCTGCAGTCAAAGCCACGCTAGTATCGATTGAGCGTGCAAAGAATTTCCCTTGAGCTCCAATGCAAAGCTCGCCAGGATTAAACGGATGCTCAATTGTTCCGTATGGAGAAGTTTTGGTTTTTGTTCCTAATTTTGTTGTGGGAGAATACTGACCTTTCGTCAAACCATAAATTTCATTGTTGAACAATAAAATTGTAATATCCACATTACGACGAATAGCATGGATAAAATGATTACCACCAATAGCCAAAGCATCACCATCACCAGAAATCTGCAAAATATTCAGTTTGCGATTAGCATTTTTTGCACCAGAAGCAATCGCTGCTGCACGACCATGAATTGTATGAAATCCATAAGTATTCATGTAATAAGGGAAGCGAGAAGAACAACCGATACCAGAAATAACAGCCCACGACTCTTTAGGGTATCCTAATTCTGCCATAGCTTTCTGTACAGAGTTGATGATTCCATGATCACCGCAACCCGGACACCATCTTACTTCCTGGTCGCTTTTAAAATCTTTAGGAGTATATTTTAATTCGTCCATTTCAATAGTATTAAGCGTTCATCAATTCATTGATTTTCTGTTTCAATTCAACAACAGTAAAGGGCAAACCAGCCACTTTATTTACCTGATGATAGTTGAATTCTGGATATTTGCTCTTCAAATACTTAGCAAACTGACCAAGGTTCAATTCACATACGACAATTCTCTTGAAACGGGCAAATATATCGCGAGTATTCTTAGGTAGCGGGTTAATGAAATTAAAGTGAGCCAAACTAACATCTTGACCTTCTGCACGCATTTCTTTCACAGCAGAGAACAAATGACCATATGTACCTCCCCAACCAACTATCAAAGTATCACCACCTTCAGTATTTCCATATACTTCCTGCTCCGGAATATAATTTGCAATACGAGCCACTTTCTGATCTCGCAAATCAGTCATCACCTGGTGATTTTCCGGAACATAGCTAATATTACCTGTAATATTCATTTTTTCCAAACCACCAATACGATGCTCTAAACCTTTTGTTCCAGGCAACGCCCAAGTTCTAGCCAAAGTTTCCGGATCACGAGCATATGGCTTATAATCATCACCTTCTTTTGCTACACGCAATTTAATTTCAGGTAATTTATCCATAGAAGGAATCAGCCAAGGTTGAGCTCCATTTGCCAAGAATCCATCTGTCAACAAAACAACCGGAGTCATGTGTTCCAAAGCAATCTTACCTGCCATATATGCATAATCGAAACAATTACCTGAAGTACTTGCAGCAATCACAGGCATTGGAGACTCTCCATTACGACCATACAAAGCCTGTAATAAGTCTGACTGCTCTGTTTTTGTAGGCAGACCTGTAGATGGACCTCCACGCTGTACATCAACAATTACCAAAGGTAATTCAGCCATTACGGCTAAACCTGCAGCTTCAGATTTCAAAGCCAATCCTGGACCTGAAGTAGTTGTACAAGCAAAATTACCTGCATAACTTGCACCAATTGCTGTACAGATACCACCTATTTCATCCTCTGCCTGATATGTCTTCGCACCTAAATCGCGACGTAATGCCAATTCATGCAAAATATCTGTAGCCGGAGTAATAGGATATGAACCACAGAAAAGAGGCAGACCTGCTTTTTCTGCTACGGCTAACAAACCCCATGCTGTAGCCTTATTACCAGTAATTGTACGATATTTTCCTTTTTCAATAGTTGCAGGAGCCACTTTAAAATGAGTTGCCAAAGCATGCACATTAGCAGCATAATTATAACCTGCACGTAAAACCAACTTATTAGCAGATGCAATAGCCGGTTTCTTTCCAAATTTTATATCAAAAAAAGCTTCTGTATGCTCTACTGATTGCTCGAACATCCAATAAATCATACCTAAAGCAAACATATTTTTACAACGAAGAACAGACTTCTGGTCCAAACCAGTTTCCTTCAAAGCTTCGATTGTCAACTCACTAACTTTTACCGGAACTACATTGTAATCAGCCAAAGAACCATCTTCAAGCGGATTTACTGTATAACCAGCTTTTTCGAGATGTTTTTCAGTAAAAGCATCTAGATCAACAATAATCGTTCCTGCTTTTTTTGCCCATCGCAAATTAGCTTTTAATGCTGCCGGATTCATGGCAACTAATACATCTGCATAATCACCCGGAGTTGTAATATGCTCCTCACCAATGTGAACTTGGAAACCAGATACACCGCCAACGGTTCCTTGTGGCGCACGAATTTCTGCCGGATAATCCGGGAACGTTGCAACATCATTTCCAAACAAAGCAGCTGTATCTGAAAACTGCTGCCCTGTCAATTGCATTCCATCTCCCGAGTCTCCGGAGAAACGGATAACAACATCATGCTTTTCGATAACTTTTGTCTCTTGACTCATGATTGAATAAGTAGGTTAATAAACACTGACCAATTAAAGTTAATAGACACCAATACAAGAAGTTTGCCAAAGTAAACGCAATAAAAATACCAACGTTTGCATTAACAAACCATTAACATCAGTGCAATACTAATTTTTTCAAGAGTAAAGTTAGCTAATCGTTAGGACTAAACAAATTTCCAGCTAAGTATTTTTACATCCTAAAAAGCAACTGATTATCAGATAGAAATATTCAAAAATAGAAGTAGAAACAAACTTTACCAGCTATATTTCATCTACACAAACGTTTTAATAACGACATTTTTTCCGTAAATTGGTCTCGCTATTACAAAAATATAAGCAAAAACTCGTATTTTGCTTATAATTTATAATTATTTATTTTTAACATTATGCATTAGTACAAAGTATTCACACAACATAAGTATTTCCATTCACGTACAAATATAGATTCACTCAATAATAATAATCTCATGGCACGTTTTCTAAAAGATAAACAACAAGCAAAAGGCACAGCACCAGGATCACTAATATTCATAGGCCAACAAAAACTAAAACACACAAAAATCATTGTCCGACAATACAATAACAATTACTTTAAAGAGGGTGAGCTAAAATCATTTAGCAACCTTACTGAATATCTTTCAGATGATCATATCACATGGTTTTCTCTATTTGGATTACATGATATCCAACTGATTGAAAATTTAGGAACAACATTCAACATTAATTCGTTGATTCTAGAAGATATATTAAACACAGACGAACGTCCCAAATTTATAGAAGACGAATATCATATTTTTATCATTGCCAAAAATCTGGAATATGATCCTGTAGCCAGCAAAGTACAGATGGAGCAAATATCTATAATTGCAGGCAAAAACTACCTTATATCAATACAAGAAACAGAAACGGACCACTTTCAAGACATCTGCCGCCGCCTCTCCGCCAAACAGGCAAAAATCCGCAATTATACAACAGATTATCTATGCTATGCATTAATGGATACACTAGTCGATTCATACATTTTAAACATCGAAAAACTAGGTAGCAATATTGAAGCACAAGAAAAAGATTTACTTACATGCAACAAACAAATTATTGAAAACATTTACCACTACAAAACAGAATTATCCTATATACGTAAAAATATTCGCCCGGCTAAGGAAATAATCTCAAGATTCATCAACTGCGATTCAGAATTAATAAACAAACGTACTTATACATATTTGCGTGACTTGGACGGACTAGTAATACAAGCCATTGAAGTAATAGAAATATATTACATGATGGTTTCTGATCAACAAAATAGTTACAATGCCAACATTAACAACAACGTAAATGATGTCATGAAAATTCTAACGATATTTTCTGCTGTTTTTATTCCCCTGACATTTCTAGCTGGTGTATACGGAATGAATTTTGAAAACATGCCTGAGCTAAAATATGAAGCGTCATATTTTATATTATGGGCGGTAATGATTGGAATAGCATTGTTGATGCTTATCTTCTTCAAAAGGAAAAAATGGCTATAAAAAAAGCGGATCCTACCAAGATCCGCTTATATAGAAATTCTGACGTCTTATTCAGCTTTAGGAGCTTCTTCAACTGCAGCTTCTGCAGCAGCTTTCTTAGCGCCAGAAGAACGACGACGACGAGTAGAGGTTTTCTTCGCTTCTTGCTTCACTTCAGTATAAGTAGCATTGAAATCAACCAACTCGATGATACAAGTCTCAGCATTATCACCAATGCGGTTACCTGTGCGCAAAATACGAGTATAACCACCCGGACGGTTTACGATTTTCGGAGCTACTTCACCAAACAATTCAGTAACGGCCTCCTTCTGTCCCAAATAGCTAAATACAATACGACGAGAATGAGTGTTGTCGTTCTTACTTTTTGTAATCAGCGGCTCAACATACATTTTGAGTGCTTTAGCCTTAGCTACTGTAGTACTGATTCTCTTGTGAAGAATCAAAGAAGCAGCCATATTAGACAACAACGCTTTTCTATGTGCGCTGGTGCGGCTCAAATGATTAAATTTCTTCTTATGGTTCATGATGTTATTCCTTATCTAATTTATACTTTGCAACATCCATACCGAACTCAAGGTTGTTATTTTCCAACAAAGCCTCCAACTCAGTAAGAGACTTTTTACCGAAATTGCGGAATTTAAGCAAATCGTTTTTGTTGAATCTACACAACTCTCCAAGCGTTTCTACTTCAGCAGCCTTCAAACAATTCAATGCGCGAACGGACAAATCCATATCCACAAGTTTAGTCTTAAGCAACTGACGCATATGAAGCACTTCTTCATCAAATTCCTCATTACCATATTTATCCTCAGACTCCAAAGAAATCTTTTCATCTGAAAACAACATGAAATGATGAATTAATATTTTAGCAGCTTCCTTCAACGCATCGGTAGGTGCAATAGAACCATCTGTTTCGATTTCAAACAACAGCTTCTCATAGTCTGTTTTACCTTCAACACGATAGTTCTCAATTTCATATTTTACATTCCGTATCGGAGTATAAATGGCATCAATAGGGATAAATCCCGCTTCTGCATCAGCCGGCATATTCTCAGTACTAGGCACATAACCACGTCCTTTCTGAATGGTAATTTCCATCTGGAAGTTTACACTAGGATCCATATGACAGATCTCCAATTCTGTATTTAAAACTTCAAATCCAGAGAGAAACTTATTCATATCCCCTGCTTTAAAAGCTTCCTGTCCGTCAATCAGAATCGTCACTTTCTCATCCTCTACATCCTCCACTTTTCTCTTAAACCGAACCTGCTTCAGATTTAAGATGATTTCGGTAACATCCTCGATAACTCCAGGAATGGTTGCGAACTCATGTTCTACACCATGTATTTTTATGCCGGTAATCGCGAAGCCTTCCAATGAAGACAAAAGGATTCTTCGCAACGGGTTACCAATAGTGATTCCGTAACCTGGCTCTAATGGACGAAATTCGAATTTACCGAATTTGTCTGTAGATTCGAGCATGATTACTTTGTCCGGTTTCTGGAAAGCTAATATTGCCATAAATATTTCAATTATTTTACTTAGAATACAATTCTACGATTAACTGCTCTTTGATATTCTCAGGAATGTCTGTTCTTTCAGGAACATTCAAAAGTTTACCGCTCATAGAAGCGCCATCCCATTCCAACCAAGAATATTTTGTCACACGATTGCTACGTAAACTCTCTTCAATAACTTCAAGAGCTTTTGACTTTTCACGAACAGCAACTATATCACCCGCTTTAACAGCAGCTGAAGGAATATTACATACACCACCATTCAAAGTAATATGACGGTGAGAAACCAACTGACGAGCAGCTGCACGTGTAGGAGCAATACCTAAACGATAAACCACGTTATCCAAACGGCACTCCAACAACTGCAAAAGAACTTCACCGGTTACACCACCTGCACGTTCTGCCTTCTCAAACAAAATACGGAACTGTTTTTCCAACAATCCATAAGTATATTTTGCTTTCTGTTTTTCCTTCAACTGAATACCATATTCAGAGATTTTTCTACGACGACGAGCCAAGCCATGCTGTCCTGACGGATAATTTCTCCGCTCCAATGCTTTATCCGGTCCATAAATCGGCTCACCGAACTTTCTTGCTATTTTAGACTTAGGTCCTGTATATCTAGCCATTTCAATTTTAAATTTTAGATTTTAAATCTTGAAAAGCTCAAGCTAATCAAAAGATAAAATTCAATTACACGTTATTCGTTTATACTCTTCTACGTTTCGGGGGACGACAACCATTATGTGGCAGCGGAGTAACGTCAACAATCTCTGCAACTTCAATACCACTTGCATGAATTGCGCGAATTGCAGATTCACGACCATTACCCGGACCTGAAACATATACTTTTGCCTTACGCATTCCTAAATCGAATGCAACCTTAGAACAATCAGCTGCAGCCATTTGAGCAGCGTACGGAGTGTTCTTTTTAGATCCTCTAAAACCCATTTTACCTGCAGAAGACCAAGAAATAACCTGACCGGTTGAGTTGGTCAAAGAGATAATGATGTTGTTAAATGAGGAATGAACGTGTGCTTGTCCCACGGCTTCTACTTTAACCAGCCGCTTCTTGTTACTTGATGTAGACTTCTTTGCCATAATTCAACTCAATTATTTAGTTGCTTTTTTCTTGTTAGCAACAGTTTTCTTCTTACCCTTACGTGTACGGGCATTGTTCTTTGTACTCTGTCCTCTTACGGGCAGTCCTAAACGGTGACGAATACCACGGTAACAACCGATATCCATCAAACGCTTGATGTTCATCTGAACGGCTGATCTCAACTCACCTTCGACTTTGTACTCTGCTCCAATAATTTTACGTACAGCCCCGAGCTGATCGTCGTTCCAATCTTTTACCTTAAGGTCATAATCGATGCCGGCTTCACTTAGGATAGCACGTGCACTACTTCTACCTATACCATAGATATAGGTCAAGGCTATTTCACCTCTTTTGTTTGAGGGTAAATCTACACCTACGATTCTTGCCATAAATCTTTTTAATTTAACTAGATTAATGATTAACCCTGACGCATTTTAAACTTAGGGTTCTTTTTGTTAATGACGTACAAAACGCCTTTTCTTCTTACAATCTTGCAATCGTCATTACGTTTCTTGATTGACGCTCTTACCTTCATTGTTTCTTATTTTTGAATATTCACTATATATATTGACAACTTACATCTATAACTTCCTAACAACAGAAGGACTGATATAAGCTTTACCAATATCAATTTTTATATCTAAAAGTAATTCTACCCTTAGTAAGATCATACGGCGACATATCGACACGTACTCTATCTCCAGGAAGAATTTTAATATAATGCATCCTCATTTTGCCAGAAATATGAGCCGTAATCACATGCCCATTTTCTAACTCTACCCTAAACATCGCATTAGACAATGCTTCTGTTATTACTCCATCTTGTTCAATTGACGGCTGTTTTGCCATACTACAATATATTATTTAGAATTATAACCTTGCTAATTCTTGTTCAACAAAATCAAATGACGACAAAATATCCACACCATGCTTTCTTATCGCCAATGTATGCTCAAAATGCGCGGATGGTTTTCTATCCCGTGTTCTAATAGTCCATCCATCCTCTTCAATATAGACATGTCTTTCACCCAAATTAATCATGGGTTCAATAGCGATCACCATGCCTTCTTTCAATTTAATCCCCTGTCCAGCCCTTCCATAATTAGGCACTTGAGGATCTTCATGCAAATTTTTCCCAACTCCATGTCCAACCAATTCCCGAACAACAGAAAAACCGGCCGATTCACAATAAGATTGAATGGCATGTCCAATATCACCAATACGCAACCCTGCCACAGCCTTTTCTATTCCTTTATACAGACTTTCTTTCGTTGTAACTAACAATCTATGGATTTCATCATCAACCCTACCAACTTCAAAAGTATAGGCACTATCTCCATAATAGCCATTTTTCAAAGTTCCACAATCAATAGATACAACATCACCTTCTTTCAACACACAATCAGCAGAAGGGATTCCATGAACAACCACATCATTAACGGATATACACAAACTATTTGGAAAGCCGCCATATCCCAAAAATCCCGGCACTGCTCCATGAGAACGGATAAATTCATCCGCAATACGATCCAACTCTAAAGTAGAAACCCCTGGACGAATATGCTTTGCCATTTCACCCAGAGTTTTTCCAACCAAAAGGTTGCTTTCTCTCAATAGTTCAATCTCCTCGTCTGTCTTTATCGAAATCATGCCGCAAAATTAGTAAAACTATTCCAAAAGAAAAAATTGAAAATTGAAAATAATTTTACATCACTTTCAATTTTCAATTCTATACTACTTATTAATACGCTGCAGGCCCTCCAGGTGTTTTACCTTTTATACGCCCGTTTTTCATTAATCCGTCATAATGACGCATCAACAAATGACTTTCTACTTGCTGCAATGTATCCAACA
>OGQF01002595.1_pt1 | contig 10055 bp, 9 predicted proteins | sample 1553141 | NCBI WGS metagenome assembly OGQF01 (sample SAMEA2580005, study PRJEB22360) | human gut metagenome | biome: human gut; feature: human-associated habitat; material: faeces | place: Denmark | collected 2008/2010
TTTAAGCATATAAAAAATTAAGGTCATGAAAAAGGGTAGAATTTTCACAAATTGTTTGTTTATTGCTTGCACACTGATGGCAGCAATTTCTTTCACTAGTTGTTCCGCTGATAGCGATTCTTCTTACTCAGGTATTGATGAAAGCGTAATCGAAAACGCTGATTCTCAGACCGAGGCTCCTTTCTCTGTTGTACTGAAAGCTTATTCCGATAACAAAGATATTACTGTTAAGGGTGACGTAGACCAGACTACTCTGTTCGTTTTTGATCAGAATGGTGACTACTACACACAAGTGTCTCTTGACAAAACTTATTTGCTACAGGCAAAACCGGTTGAGATCAGCTGTCCGGGTTCAAAACAGATCACAGTTGTTGCATGGGCAGGTCTTTCTTCCGATAGCGAAAATATCAGCGCCATGAGCAAAGCGAATATTATTTCCGACCTACAGGTTAGCCTGAAGCAGAATAACGGCGTTGCAGCCGCTTTACCGGGAGATTTATTCTACGGACAGATTACTTTAAAGAACACTGCTACCAAGGCTGGTGTTGAAACTCTAAAAATCGAACGTAAAGTTTCTTCTATTTCCCTGATTACAAAAGGCGTTATTAAAATGCTTGATTCCAGAGAAGGTAATTTTTATTACAAAGTAAAGAAAACAAAAGCTTCTTTTGATCACAATGGTGAATTGACAGGCGAAGAAATTGAATATATCATCCCTGCAACCATGGACGCAAAAGGTAATGTTATTGCTGACAACACAGCTATTTTACCGGCTTCCGACGTGACTATAGAGCTTTATAAAGATGATAACATGATCCTTTCTTCAAAAAACATCAAAAATTCAGAGAAAGTATCTGTAAACGAAGGAGAACAGTCAGAAATCACTTTTGACCTCTCAAAAAATAATTGCAATATTGTTGTAACAGACTGGGGTACAGTTATTCAACATGTTACAATTGGTTAAAATTTGACCCTCAATTTTTTATATGCATAAGGGCGCACATTCGGATAGTTCCGCGTGTGCGCCGTTTTTTTTCATACATGCGATTCTCCGTGATAGCTTTACCGCCCTTTATGATAGTAACACATGCGTTAATTTTCACAACAAAACCATTGATTTACATTGCCTATATTCACAGCATAGGCAAACAGATCACAATTGACATGTTTACCACCCACACAATAAATCAAAGCAAAGATTGACAGGTACGCCTCTCACGTATGATAGAAATACACATGCTACAAATACAACTAAACATAGTACATTTGTAGACACAATACAATTTGTGAAATTTTACCCTATACTCTGCTTGTGTGAACCCTTAATTCCGCAAGCAAACCTTAATTAATATAACCGTGAGGTTACATAATTAATAAGCCCGCATTCTCAAGTTGTTTATAAACGACAATCTGAGAATGCGGGCTTTTTTTATTCCGGTTTATGGACAAATTTGTCCGTATTCGGACACCCTCCCCATAAAGCGAACACTCATTTTCAACAGAATAGGGTTTTGGCATATACATTGTTACTATAGAGACAGATAAACTGAGGATAATATGGAAATAATCAAACTGGAAGGTATAACAAAAGTATACCGCACAACGGAAGTAGAGACCACAGCACTTGAAAATGTAAATCTCACAGTCAGAAAAGGTGAGTTTCTTTCTATTATGGGGCCATCGGGATGCGGAAAGAGTACCCTGCTCAATCTAATGGGATTGCTGGATCTGCCGGATCAGGGAAAAATCCTGATCAACGAGACGGAAACCACACAGATGAAAGACGGAGAAATGGCTGAGTTCAGGAACAAAATGCTGGGATTCGTTTTTCAGAGTTTTCACCTGATCAATTCACTGAATGTACTGGATAACGTAGAACTGCCCCTGCTCTACCGTAATTCAACGGCTAAAAGCCGACGGGAAGCTGCTGAAAAAGTATTGGAGAAGGTAGGACTATCACACCGGATGAGACATTTACCTACACAGTTATCGGGTGGACAATGCCAGCGTGTAGCTTTGGCACGGGCCATTGTCGGGAATCCGCAGATCATTCTGGCGGATGAACCAACCGGAAACCTGGATAGTAAAATGGGTTCGGAGATTATGGAACTTCTGTTTCAGTTGAATGAGGATGGTACCACCATAGTAATGGTCACGCATGACGAGCATATTGCCGAGTCAACGCAACGCATTGTCCGTTTTTTCGATGGAAGACGAGTTGAATAATTTTATAAAGGAACCACTATGTACAGGATATATTTCAAACAGGCGCTGCTGATGCTGAAACAAAACAAGTTTATCAGCGCCATCGCAATTATAGGAACGGCACTGGCAATCATGATGATCATGACAATCATCGTGGCCGATGAAATAAAAGGTATCAGCGCCCAACCGGAAATAAACAGGGAGCGAACCTTACATATCAACTACCAGGTAAAAAAAGACACGACAAAAAACAGCTGGCAATCGGGCAGTCTATCGTATGATATCGTAAAAGATTACCTGTACCCGTTGAAAACTCCCCGATATGTTTCGGCCGTTACATCAATACATCCCAAACGTCCGTCCACACTGGTCAGCCGGGAAGGATCCAGCGAGATTATAAGTGCAGACCAAAGGCTCACCGATGCCACTTACTGGAAAATATTTTCTTTTTCTTTTATAAAGGGACGTCCGTTCAACGAAGGGGAATTTAATTCCGGAATATCTGTCGCAGTCGTTTCTGAAACGCTGGCAAAAAAAGCATTCAAAGGAGAAACAGCACTCGGACAAACGATTCTGGTTAACTTCAAACCGTACCGGATCATAGGAATCGTGAAGGATGTATCGCCGGTATTCAAACGGGCTTACGGAGATCTATGGGTACCCTATTCATCCCTGAAAAAAGAAAACCTATATTTCGATGTGGTTATAATGGCTGAAAAAACCAGCGATTTTGCGGCAATAACCGCAGAGGTGAGAAACATGGAGAAAAAATACAACACAGAGAATGCTCCCTGGACGCTTTATATGAAAGGACCGTTGAACAATCAATTCTATCAAAAAGACATCCGGGGAAACAGCGTCGAGGATATTACGAAATCGATCACCATCCAGAACAGGAAAATGATCTTCATCCTGCTGATACTTTTGCTGATACCGGCAATCAACCTCTCAGGACTAAGCCTTTCGCGCATGAAAAAACGAACGGAAGAAATCGGGATACGGAAAGCGTTCGGTGCAAAAAGATACACGATCCTGATACAGGTGCTTTTTGAAAACCTGATTACTTCGCTGATCGGTGGGGTGATCGGTCTGATCCTGTCGTACGTTATAGTATTCCGGATGCGGGACTGGCTGCTTGATATTCCGTCCGGCAGTACAATACCGATCAATACGCTGATTTCCATTCCGGTCCTGCTGGCGGTATTTGCCGTCTGCCTGGTCATCAACCTGCTTTCTGCGGGAATACCGGCCTACCGGGCTTCACGGATGAAGATTATTAATTCACTCAATCAAAATGATAACTGATTATGATACGCCACATATTTAAAATCATCTGGAACGAACGTAAAACGAATGCGTGGATCACCCTGGAATATGTACTTGTATTCTGTGTACTCTGGTTTTGCGTCGATTATCTTTTCTATATGGGAAAATGCTATTTTGAACCGAATGGTTTCGACATAGAACATACCTATCAGATCAATATGCAGAGAAAGCCGGCAGACAGTGCCGCATTTCCGACAGAAGACGGGCCGACGGAAGAGACGGACAAACAAGCGCTGGCTATGACTTTTCTGAATCGTGTAAACAACTATCCGGGAGTGGAAAGTGTGAGTTTTTCGAAATGGGGTGCTCCTTTTGCCTGGTCGAATTATATGAGCAGTTATTATATTAATGAAGACACAGCCAACATGGTAACCCTACGGATGAGATGGGTCAGCGACAGTTTCTTCGATGTGTTCAAAATAAAAAATACAGTCAAAGAACTCAGCGATTGGGGAATACCGGGAACAAGGATGATCGTGATCACCCCCAGCCGGAACGGGGAGTTCGGTTCTTCGGAATATGCTGTACCGCTATCCGACGTAAAACAATTAACCGCTACCCATGACAAGGCGGTCTACACTATTATCGGAACTGCCGATAAGATGAAAGACAGTTACTTCGATTCTTTTTACAGCAATATGATACAACCGCTGGATAAAAAAGAATATGATCTGGCGAATATGCAGATATATATCCGTGTGAGTCCGGGAGTCGACAATGATTTTGCGGAACGGTTTACCCGGGAAATGCGTGACCAACTGATGCTGGGGCCTTATTTTCTGGCTTCCGTCTTTTCATCGACGAAAAATGCAAGAGAAATGAACTGGCCGACAGGCGACCTGAACGGGATATATGCCATCACCACTTTTCTGATCCTGAATATATTCCTGGGGATTATCGGGACATTCTGGTACCGGACGCAGACACGCCGGAGCGAAGTCGGTCTGCGGCTGGCACTCGGGGCAACCCGGCAGGGAGTAAAACAGATGATTTTCGGGGAGACATTGCTGATATTATTTATTGCCAGTGTGGTGGGTGTAAATATCTGCCTTAACATCAACCAGACGGAGTTACTGGAATTGCTGGACATCCCTATCTCCAACAGAATGGAGGCAGGCATAGGAATGGAACAGGAGTTTATCAACTATGTATTGACTTTCGGTCTGTTGGCAACGATATCCCTGATAGCCGTATGGTACCCGGCCCGACAAGCCGCAAAGATTCCTCCGGCAGAGGCCCTACGGGATGAATAAAATTTGTAACTTTGATAAATAATAAACGAATATGATACTTATCTGTGACGATGATACAACGGTACGGACTTCGCTTACACTGGTCTTGAAACGGGCCGGATATGAGGTAGCTACGGCAGCAAACCAGCAGGAGGCCATTGATTTCGTGCGCCATACCTGTCCGCAATTGATCTTGATGGATATGAATTATAGCAACACAACGACCGGGGAAGAAGGACTGGAACTGCTTGCCAAAGTACGGGTATTTTGCCCGGCAGTCCCGGTTATCCTGATCACGGCCTGGGGTTCCATCAACCTCGCTGTCCAGGGCATACGTGCCGGTGCTTTCGATTTTATCACGAAACCGTGGAACAACCTGGCTTTGCTGAAAACAATAGAAACAGCCATACAACTCAGGGACAGCGAAGAAAAAAATCCGGACCCGAAAAACGGGAAAACGGAAAGAACGGACCGTTTTGACAAGATCATCGGCAGATCTCCCCTTCTGCAACAGGTTTTAAATACAATCTCACGCATCAGCCAGACGAATGCCCCTGTGCTGATCACCGGCGAAAGCGGCACAGGTAAGGAACTGATTGCCGAAGCAATCCACGAAAACAGCAACCGGCAAGGCAAACCGTTTGTCAAAGTCAATCTGGGAGGCATTTCTCAATCGCTGTTCGAAAGTGAAATGTTCGGCCATAAACAGGGTGCCTTCACCGACGCCCGCCACGACCGGACCGGACGGTTCGAACTGGCGGACAAAGGGACGATCTTTCTGGATGAGATCGGGGAACTGGATCTGGTTTGCCAGGTAAAACTATTGAGAGTTTTACAGGACCAGACCTTCGAACCGCTGGGCGAGAGCAAGCCCAGGCAGGTGGATACCCGTATCATCTGTGCGACAAACAAGAATCTCCCGGAGATGGTGGCGCAAGGTACATTCCGCGAAGACCTGTTCTACCGGATCAACCTGATCACCATACAGATGCCGGCTTTACGCGAACGTCCCGAAGACATTCCTCTGTTGGTTGAATATTTTGCCCGCAAACAGGCTGAACAAAACAATCTGCCTGAAGCGGAAATATCGCAGGAAGCATTCGGATATCTGAAAAAACTGCCTTTCCACGGAAATATCCGCGAGCTGAAAAACCTGGTGGAACGAACAATTCTTATCTCAGGAAAGGATGTCATCACAGATATTGATTTCAAACAGCAATATATTGAAGTTCCTGCCAGCCAACCTGCCGGCGGGAATACAATCCTCTCCCTGGAAATGGTGGAAAGGAACATGATACAAAAAGCGGTCGAATTGTATGGTTGCAATCATTCCAGGATAGCTGCGGCATTGGGACTGAGCAGACAGACTTTATACCGCCGCCTCGAAAAATACGACATTAAACTTCCCGAATGAAATCGAAATGGATATTCTGGACGATCACGGCCTTTATCGCTTGTATATCGAGTGGTATAGGGTTCGTTTTGTTCCGGAATGAACCGATTCCTTTCTGGGTGATACAGTGCATTGCCATTTTATCGCTCCTGCTGGCGACCTTTATCTATCATAAACTGGTCAAGCCCTATCACATTCTGCTTAGTGGAATGCAATTACTCAAAGACCAGGATTTCTCAACCCATTTACGTCTGGTCAAAAATAAAGATGCCAACGAACTGATCGGGATTTTCAACCGGATGATCTCACAGTTACGGAGTGAACGGCTGGCAGTACGCGAAAAAAACCAGTTCCTTGACCTGCTTATCCACGCATCGCCACAGGGGATTATTATTCTGAACTTTGATAAACAGATCGTAGAAGTAAACCCTTCGGGGTTGAAACTATTAAACATTTCCGATATTTCAGAAATTAAAGGGAAGACTTTCAACGATTCCACATTCGAACTGGCCCCTGCTTTAGGGCAATTAAAACAGGGCGACGATATGATGGTCCGCAATTCGGTAAACAAAGTGTACCGTTGTATCCGTTCGTCTTTTATTGACCAGGGATTCAACCATCCTTTTATATTGATTGAAGAGATCACGCATGAACTGCTTAAAATAGAGAAAGATTCATACGAACGCATCATCCGTATGATGTCTCACGAGGTAAATAATTCGGTCGGGGCGATCGGTTCCACGCTGAATGTTGTCGCCGATATTTTCAAGCAGGACGGGAGCAACAAATGGGAATATGTGTTGCCGGCTATCGAGGCCTCTTTCGACCGTTGCGGACATCTGGCCAGTTTTATCAGTAACCTGGCGCAGGTTATCCGCATACCCGAACCGACTTTTTCCCTGATCTCCCTGAATGAGCAGGCCCGTTCGGTGTATTCACTGACCAGCATCGAATGCCGGCAAAGAAATATAGAATTGTCTTTATCCCTGACCGATAATGATCAATATATCCACGTAGACGGCATCCAGTTTGAACAGGTTCTGGTCAATATCATCAAAAATGCTTACGAGGCAATCGGGGAAAACGGCAGGATAAAAATCAGTACCCACCATTCCCCTTTATCCATTATCATAGAAGACAATGGTCCCGGAATAAGCGAGGAGGCCAAACAAAAACTTTTCACCCCCTTCTTCACCACGAAATCTTCCGGACAGGGGATCGGCCTGATGTTTGTCAGAGAGGTACTGACAAACCATCGATGCCGATTCAGCCTGTCGACAGAAGAGGGTTATACCCGGTTTAAAATATTCTTTTCCACTGCCGATGGCACATATTCATAAAACTATGACAGCCCTTTTAATTTGTACATTAATAAATAATCTTCCGGTTCTCCGTCTTCTGTTGCTCCATAAAGAGTGAAAGTTTCTTCGTCCACAGCAAAGTTACTCGGACACTTTCCTTCCAAATAATATCGGATTATTGGATTACCGTCCAAATCAAATACTTCAAGAAAAGTTCCCTTAGTAAAATTTTCGCGATGTTTCTTCCATGATCTTCCCAAAAACATAGCATAGAAATAACGCTTACCTAAATATCCTCTAGTATAACTAATTTTGACATCATCATAATTATCTCCTGTAATATCAGTCGGATCATCATACTCAAATTTCACTCTTTTGACAAGGTTAAAGGCAGTATCCATAAAATCAATCTGCTTCTTATAACTGTAACAAAAAACAATATGGTTTTCACTCGCATATACCTCACCTTTATCAGGATCTAACGAATAATCCAGTATGTTCGGATTTCTGTATGTCCATATCTTCCGTGGCAATGAATCTCCCCTAGCTAAAAGATACAGACTGGGAATAAGCATATACTTAGGATCTGCAATATATAAAGAATCATTAATAAAGGCAGCATCATAGAGGGCATTGTCATAAACCAGTTTCTGGGATTCTTTGAACACAGGTTGTCCGTTTCGATCTATATCGAAACGAATAACCTCATTTTTTCCAAAATCACCTATAAGAATACCCGGGAGCTGCGTTTGAAATAATGACGGAGATATAAACTCTCCCGGCCCTTGTCCTTCTGTACCAAAAACCCATTTCAATTCATGGCTGGTAAGATCATATATATGAAATATACTATCATGCATCTTCCAATTTTTTAAAATAAGAAAAGGAGACTTTATTTCTACCAGCATAGGATTGGTTATCCCCTGCAAAGGCATTAATTCCTGTGTCAATGTTTCTTCGAGGGGAAAACCGGAACCAATCGAACTACATGAGGCTAATAAACAGCAACATAATACTAGAATAAAAAGGTAAACTCGCATAATCGCTATTTTTAAGACAAATATCATTCGTGTGCAAACGCCTCGTTGCTTTTTGCCAACGAAACCAATCCTCCCATGGCACCCAGGTTCATGGAATCGAGTGCCGAACTGGGGACAATAACCATAGAGCCTTTTTCTTTCAAGCCTTCAAACAACATATTCATTCCCCTGAGATGCAGGGCTACCGGATTATCCGTGTACTTTCGACTGGCTAGTTCAAACTTTTCGGCAATTTCAGTCTCGGCCGTTCCCAGGATAACGCGTGCTCTTCTTTCACGCTCGGCTTGTGCCTCTTTACTCATGGCGTCGGCCAGGTCCTGAGGTATGGCGATGTCGTTAATACCAACTGTTTGACAAGTGATTCCCCAGGGATTTGTGTTCCGATCCAGAACATGTTGCAAGTCTTCGGCTATTTTATCCCGTTCCTGCAAGAGAGTAGATAATTCATGTTTACCGATCGTATCTCTTAAACCGGTCTGTGCAATATGCTCGATGGCTCTTTGATATTCCTGAACTTCCAGAGCTGCTTTTTCAACGTCCCAACCCGTCCAGTACACAACAGCATCCACATTCACCGGTACCGTATCTTTGGTCAGGGTCTGCTCTGCCTTAAAGGCGCTTACTCTCACACGTTGGTCGATATAAGCAGAGACACTGTCAATAATAGGAATAATCATGAATGGACCAGGACCTCTTAAACCTTTGAATTTACCCATTCGTAACACCACTGCCCGCTCCCACTGGTCGGCAATGCGGATAGAAGTAGCCAATAATCCGGAAAAGAGGATTAAGAGCACAAAGACCTGAACATTTACAATCTGTAAAACAGACAGAATGATCGATACGGAAATCAATACCAGCAATACTGTAAGAGAAATTGGATTAAACCATCCCTTGTTAATTACATTTGTTGTCATAACTATTATTTTTTAGAGGTTTCAATGTCTTTCAATTCCCGCATGACTTCATCCAGATTAAAGCCATAACTAAACGCTACGGAAGAAAACTGCATGCAAATCTCTTTCAGCTTATCTTCCCTTTCCTTTTCCGACACCACATTTTCTGTTTTGTTGATAAAAGTGCCGGTACCTTGCTGAGTCTCCAGAATATTTTTGATCTCCAATTCTTTATACGCTTTGGATACCGTATTCAGGTTTACCTTCAGTTCCACAGCAAGTGCCCTGACTGTAGGAAGCTGTTCACCCAATTTAAGTTGTCCGGATGCTATGCCAAATATGATCTGGTCGATAATCTGACGGTACACCGGTACGCCGCTGGAATAATCCAATAAAAACTTAATCATATAGATGTATATTATATTATAGAAACATTGTACTATTATTATATGACAAAGATACAAGAAAAATCACTCCACCAAACTTTTTAGCAATATTTTTTCAAAAAAAGTACATTTCGCAGGATTTATCCGGATAATAGCTTAAATGGAGAGATTTGAAACAGAGGAGATACAAACAAAAAAGGCTTACAATTTCTTGTAAACCTTTCAGTAGCGAGACCCGGGATTGAACCGGGGACCTCATGATTATGAATCATGCGC
>OGQF01002596.1_pt1 | contig 10055 bp, 8 predicted proteins | sample 1553141 | NCBI WGS metagenome assembly OGQF01 (sample SAMEA2580005, study PRJEB22360) | human gut metagenome | biome: human gut; feature: human-associated habitat; material: faeces | place: Denmark | collected 2008/2010
CGTCGAGCGCCCCGCCCCCGCCCTGCTCCTGACGCTCGCGGCCTGCGAAAAAGCCCGCGAGCCGCGAATCGAGGTCTCGACGGGAGAGATTCACCTCCCGGGCGACGCTTCGTCCGGAACGACGTTCACCGTGTCGGCCGAAGAACCGTGGACGCTGTCGTATACCGGCGAGGGATTCGCCGTGACGCCGGACGGCGGCGCCCGCGGGGAGACGACGGTCACGGTGACCGCCTCCGAACCCAACTCCGCCAAGGCGCGCCGGAAGATGGGCACGATAACGGTCCGCCACCCCGCCAACAAGGACGGCTATCCGGTCGAGGTCTACCAACGGCCCGCCGTGGCGACGCAGACCCTTCTGCTGTACATGCCCGGGTTAAGCCTGATCAACTATTACGAGCGCAACATCGAGGGCGTCAGTGCGGCCGTGACGAACCAAATCCCGGGCGACGGGCGCATTCTGGTCTGCTACCAGCCCGAGAAGCATTCGTCGGCCGTCCTGCAGGAGATCCGTTACGACCCGGCGACGGAACGGTGCGAACGAACGACGCTCAAAACCTACGACGGCTTCAACGCCGGAAACCCCGAAAAGGTGCGGCAGCTGTTCGCCGATGCCGCGGAACTGGCTCCGGCCCGAAATTACGGATTGATCATCGGCTGTCACGGCAAGGCGTGGATTCCGGTCGCCAGCGGCTCGCTCTCCTACCCGATGCGGCGTTCCGCCGAGGACGACCTATGGGCCGCGCCCCCGGGGGCCAAGCAGACCCGTTCGTTCGGCGACAAGGGCTACGAGCTGAACATCACGGAGCTGAAGGAGGCGCTCGAAGCGCAGCAGTTCCGTTTCGACTACCTGATCTTCGACGACTGCTTCATGGCCAACATCGAAACGCTCTACGACCTGCGTTCGGTCATCGGCTACATCGTGGCGTCGCCCTGCGAGGTCATGGGCGACGGATTCCCCTACGACCGGATCGTCCCCCACCTGTTCGAAACGGGACCGGTCGCGGACCGGCTCGCGGAAACCTGCCGGGAGTTCTGGAACCTCTACGAAAACGAATACCAGAACACGACCTGGAAAGAGCAGTCGGGCTGCATCTCACTGGCCGTCACGTCGCAGCTGGACGCGCTGGCGGAGGTGATGCGCCGCATCAACGAAAAAGGCAAACAGCCGTTCGAACTCTCGCAGCTCCAGTACTACGAGGGACTGATGACACACCTTTTCTACGACTTGGGGCATTACGTCGAATTGAGCTGCGGCGACCCGGCGCTCGTCAAGGAATTCACGACGCAACTCGACCGGGCATTTCCCCCCGAAAGCCGTCTGTGCACGAAGCAGTTCTATTCCCAATACAACAACGGGTCGAACCCCGTGCATTTCTATACGGGCGTCTCCGTGAGCGAGCCTTCGACGAAGTACGTCGCCGAAAACCGAATGACGAACTGGTATCGGGACACGCATTAAATGAAATGAAAAGAGCGATTCTCACGAATCGCTCTTTTCATTTATGCATACAGCCCGGACTTTCTATTCATACTGCCCGGACTTCAGCCGCTCCACCTCCTCGCGGGTCAGGAACCGCCACGCTCCGCGCTTGAGGTTCTTCTTCGTGAGACCCGCATAGTAAACGCGGTCGAGTTTGGTCACGGTGTACCCCAGGAACTCGAAAATACGGCGCACGATGCGGTTGCGGCCCGAGTGGATCTCGATGCCCACCTCCTGCTTGTTCTCCTTGACGTAGGAAATCTCGTCGGCGAAGATCTCGCCGTCTTCGAGCGTGACGCCCTCGGCGATGCGGTCCATGTCGGCGCGCGTCAGGGGTTTGTCGAGCGTCACCTGGTAGATTTTCTTCTTCTTGTAGGAAGGGTGCGTCAACTGCTTCGTAAGGTCGCCGTCGTTGGTGAACAACAGCAGCCCGAGGCTGTTCTTGTCGAGGCGTCCCACCGGGTAGATGCGCTCCGTGCAGGCGCCCGAGACCAGCTCCATGACCGTCTTTCCGGCATGGGGATCGTCGAGCGAAGTGACGTAGCCCTTGGGCTTGTTCAGCACCAGGTAGACCTTCTTCTCGCCCTGCACCGGCTCGTCGTTGAACCGCACTTCGTCGGTCGGCAGCACCTTGGTCCCCAGTTCGGTGACAATTTTGCCGTTGACCGAAACGACGCCCGCCGTGATGAAATCGTCGGCCTCGCGGCGCGAGCAGATGCCCGACTGGGCGAGGAAACGGTTCAGGCGCATCTCGCCCGTCTGCTTCTCGGGATTGAATTTCGGATACGACGCCGGTTTGTCGTCGTGTTTCTTATAGGCAGGTTTAAACGGTTTGTCGACGAACTTCCGGTCGCCGAATTTCTTATCCCCGAATTTTTTCTCGCCGAACTTCTTCTCGCCGTAGGGCTTGTCGCCGAACTTCTTGGGTCCGAATTTCTTCTCGCCGTAGGCCGGCTTGTCGCCGTAACTGCGGCGCGGACGCTCCTCGTCGCTGCGGTGACGGTCACCGTCGTAGCGGGGTTTGTCTCCGAAGGAACGCCGCGGACGGTCGTCGTCCTGACGCTGACGGTCGTCATACGAACGCGGCTTATCGTCGTACTGACGCGGACGGTCGCCATAGGGACGCGGGCGGTCGTCATACGAACGGCGCGGGCGGTCGCCCTCCCCGCGGGATTTGTCGCCGTAGTGCGGCTTCTCGAAGACCGGACGGTTGTCGGCCGTGAAATGGGGGTTATACGAAGCCCGGCGTTCGGGCCTGTTTTCAAAGGAGGGTTGCTCCGAATCGGCGGCATCACGCTGCAAACGCGGGCGACGCTCGACACGCTCCGCCGTAGCCACTACGGTGCGCTTGCGTTTGTCGCGTCCGAAGCGTTCGAGCACCGGGGTCGAGTCGTTTTTAGGATCTTTCATTTTCTATTCGTCTAATAAATTATCGGGGGCAGGGACCGGAACGTGCCGACCGGGTTCACGCGCGTGATACCGGACGCAGCCCGTCCGAGCCGGTTTCCACCCGGCAAAGGTAATCCATTTTTCCGGATTATAACACATAACGTGCCCGATTTCAACCGTTTTGGGAATAATTGCGCCGGAAGGCGACAAAACGCCTGCTTTTGCCGTATCTTTGCCGAAAATTGAAAACCATGACACAGCAACTGCGATTCATACCGTTCAAATCACGCTCGGACAAGGGCTGGGCCAAAGCATGGGCGCTTTACGAAGCCTCCTTCCCCGACTGCGAACGCAGGGACGGCACGGGTTACGACCGTGCTTTCGGCGACCCGCATTTCGAGGCCGACGGCATCTGGCGCGGCGACGAGTTCATCGGCATCCTCTTCCACTGGAACGCCGGGGATTACCGCTACGTCGAGCACCTGGCCGTCTCGCCCCGCCTGCGGGGACAGAACATGGGTTCAAAAGCCCTCGCGGCCTTTTGCCAAGGGCGGCGCGTCATTCTGGAAATTGACCCGCCGGAGGATGAAATCTCGGTCCGCCGCCAGCATTTCTACCAGCGGCTGGGTTTCGTCGCCAATCCCTACGCGTACATCCACCCCTCGTTCCGGCGGCCGTTCCATCCCCACCGGCTGGTGCTGATGAGCTATCCCGAGGCCCTTACATACGAAGAGGCCCGCGGTTTCGCGGACTTCATTCGGGAACGGGTGCTCCGCTACTCCGAGCACGAGAATCCGGAGCTGCCGAGACTGTAAAGCGGCCGCTACAACATGCCGACCACGTATTTCGTGACGAAGTAACCGCCCGCCACCAGCCAGACGTAGAGCAGGCCGGCCAGCACGAAAGGCCTGGCCCCCGCCTGCCTGAATTTGTCGAGGCTCGTTTCGGTCCCCAGCGCCGTCATGGCCATCGTCAGCATGAAGGTATCAACGTACTCGATGGTCCCGTTGAGCGGAATTTCCCGGACCGTCTCCACCCCGCAAAGGCTTTGCAGCAGCGAATTGAGACCGATGATCCCGATGAACCCGAAGGCGAACCACGGCACGGCGATCCTGCGTTTTCCCGTTTCGCCCCCGGATTCCTTCCGGCGGCCCGCCAGCACGAAGCCCATGATCACGAGCACGGGCGCGAGCAGCATGACGCGGATCATCTTGGTGATGGTGGCCGTTCCGGCGATCCCCAGCGCATCGGTGGGGTCCATCGCGTTGCCCGCCCCGGCCACGTGGGCCACCTCGTGCAGCGTGCTGCCCGTGTAGACGGCCACTTCCGTGTCGGTCATCCCGTTGAGCATGCCCGTGCGGTACATGACCGGATAGAGAAACATCGAGAGGGTTCCGAAAATGACGAGATCATGGGCGGCGATGGCGGTTTGTTCCCCCCCGCACTTCCCCCCCGGCTCGGCCCCCAGCACAGCCGCCGCGCCGCAGATGGCGCTGCCCGTCGAAGTCATCAGCGCCGTGTCGCGATCGATCTTCAGCAGGCGGCCCAGCAGAACGCCCCCCAGAATGGTGACCGTCACGACGATCAGGTCCACGACGACGGCCGGCACGCCCACGGCCGCCACCTGGGCCAGCGTCAGGCGGAACCCGTAGAGGACGATGCCCCAGCGCAGCACCTGCTTCGTGCAGAACCGGATGCCCGGGACCCAGGTTTCGGGCAGCCGGTTGCGCAGGCTGTTGGCGTAGAGCATGCCCAGCACGATGCCGACGATCAAGGGGCTGAACGAGAGCCGTCTGACAACGGGGATTTCGGCGATGTAAAATGCCGCGAACGAAAACAGCGCGATCAGGAGAATTCCGTGCAGGGTGTTCGCCCTGTTACCTTTTTCCAACATATCCTTGCAATTTTAATGACGACCGATAACTTTTGCTTCATTGCGACGGCAAAGGTCGCATCTTTTATCGGGATACGAAACAAGATTTGGTTATCCGGGATAACCTGAAGTTATGACGCAGGGATAAGGAAACCGGGGGCCGGCAATCAGAAATCCGCCCGGGCGAAGTCGATGAACCGCCGCGCCAGACGCGCAGGTTCGGCTTCGGCATGCACGAAAACGAAATCGCGGGAGAGCGTCAGCCCCTCGATGTCGACGATCCGCAGCGCGCCGCTGCGCAGTTCATCCACCACCGAAATCACCGATACGATGGCCATGGCGTCGCTGTTGCGGACGAAGGCCTTGATCCCCTCGGTCGACCCGAGGCGCATCGTCACATCGAACTGCGAGAGACGGATGCCTCTGGCCGCAAGGGCCGCGGCGATCACTTCGAGCGTCCCCGAGCCGCTTTCGCGCAACACCAGCGGGATGCGCGGCAGCTCCTCGGGCGTCACCGTCTCCCGGCGGGCGTATTTCCCGCCCGGACGGGCCACCAGCACCAGTTCGTCGGGCCTGAAAAGCGTGTAGTGCAGCCCCTGCCGGCGGCTGAGGCTCTCGACCAGCCCCAGATCCACGGCATGTTCGCCCAACGCCTGCTCAACCTCGGCGCTGTTGCCCGACGACATCGAGACCCGCACCCCGGGAAAGCGCGCCGTGAAGTGCGCCAAAATCGGCGGAAGGAGGTACTGCGCGATGGTCGTGCTGGCCCCGAGGCGGAGTTCGCCCCCGGTCTGGTCGGCGCAGAGGCTCATCTCGTATTCGAGGCGGCGGTAGTCGTCGAGAAGCCGCCCGGCCGCCTCCAGCATCGTACGCCCCGCATCGGTCAGCTCCAGACGGCTGCCGCGGCGGGTGAAAAGCTGCACCTTATAACGGGATTCCAGCTCGCCGACATGCTTGCTGACGGCGGGCTGCGAAATGTAGAGTTGTTCGGCGGCCCGGGTGAAACTCAACGTCCGGGCCGCGGCGATAAAGACCTTGAGGCGGAAATCGTCCATAAGGCGTCAGCCCAGATGCCCTTCGTCGGCGAACTCCCTGACCGAACGGACGTAGTGGTCGATGGTCTCCTGCATCGAGACGAACGACTTGCCCCCCGCGGCGTTCTTGTGGCCGCCGCCGCTGAAATACTTCCGGGCGAAGAGGTTGACGTCGACGTCGCCCCGCGAGCGCAGCGACACGCGGATGAATTTGCGGTGGGCGAGAAACATGGCCGACATCTTGACCTTTTTGATCGTGAGGGCGTAGTTGACGAATCCCTCGCTGTCGCCCTGCTGGAACTGAAAGCGGCGCATCTCGTTCTCCAGCAAGGACATGTAGGCCACCGTCCCGTCCTGGATCACCTCCATCTTGCGGTTGATGGCATAGCCGAACAGCCGCGCGCGGCCCTCGGTATAGGCGTTGTAGACGCTGTTGTGAATGTCGGGGATCGAGATGCCCTTCTCGACCAGCACGGCCACGGCGCGGAACAGCTCCGGGGTGAGGAACGAGAAGGCGAAATTGCCCGTGTCGGTCATCATGCCCACGTAGAGCGACTCGGCCATGCGGCGTGTGATAGCCCCGGCGCCGCACATCGCCTCGACGATGCTGTACACCAGAAAACACGTGCTCGACGAATCGGGATGCGAGAACATCAGGTCGAAGCCCTCGTCGGGCGAGAGGTGATGGTCGATCAGCACGCGGCGGGCCGTGGTGTTGGCCGCGATGGTGTCGCTGAGGATTTCGAGCCGCGAAACGGCGTTGAAATCGAGGCAGAAAATCATGTCGGCCTCCGCGATGGCGCGCCGTGCGCGCCCTTCGGTGTCGGTCTTGAAGATCACCACCTCGTCGATCCCGGGCATCCAGTCGAGGAAATAGGGATATTTATTGGGCACGACGCAGGTCACCGCATGTCCCATCGTACGCAGGACCTCGGCCCATGCGAGCGACGATCCGACGGCGTCGCCGTCGGGGTTGGTGTGGGAGACGACGACGATGCGCTGCCCGGGTCGGGCGAGCATCTCCCGCAGACGTTCGATATGTTCTTTCGATAACTTCATTCGGGTTGGTCCGCATTGGTGGACCCGACAAAGATAGAAAAAAACAGGCGATAAACCAACCGGCCTACCGGATATTCAGCAGCACGAGGTTGTCGAGCACGGTTCGCTGGGCCGTACGCTGGAGATATTCGGCCTGCTCGGCCGGAAGCTCCGCGGTAAAGGCCGTCTGGTAGGGACGCTGGAGGATCGTCGTGAAAATGACGTTGGCAGCCAGATAGCTGCCCGGAACCGCGGGATGGTAGCAGTCGGGCCGGTAGAGGATGCAGTCGGGACGCTCGCTGCGCACCGCGCGCCACGCCATGCCCACCGGAGCGCACCATGCGCCGTTGTCGTAGGCCATTTCGAGGTAGCTGGTCTTCAGCCGCTCCTGCATCCCCTCGTATCCGTTCGAAAGCGGGTATTCGGCCACGGGCTTGCGGTTGCCGTACTTGTGCCCCCAGGTCATGTAGAAGATCACCCGGGCGTCGGGCGACGCGGCATGCACCAGACTGTCGAGCGTCCGGGCCGCGGGATAGACCTCGCGGGCCACCTGTCCGGTCGGCATCGCGGGAGCCGTGCTCTGCTCCTGCAGGACGACGTAATCCCAGCCGCCGTCGGCAATGGCCTGCAACAGCTTCTTGTTTTTCAGGTGCCCCGAGAAGCGTTCGCCGCCCTTGAGAAAGCGCGTGCAGGAGAGTTTTACTTTTTGGGTCGAGGCGATCTTCTGCACCATGCCGGGCAAATCGTTGCAATAGGAGAAACTGTTGCCGACCCACAGCACCCGCAGGGAATCCTGCGGCGTTTGGGCCATGCCGCCCAGAGGCAGCAGAATCAGCAAAAGGCGGAAAGCGAGTTTCATCATATCTTCAAGGTTTTAGGTTGGCGGTGATCGGAGGCGTATTTGCGGCACCAGGTCGCAATGCCGCATTCGTCGCATTTGGGGGCACGGGCCACGCAGACGTAACGCCCGTGGAGGATCAGCCAGTGGTGGGCCAGAGGCAGCAGATGGCCGGGGATGTTCTTTTCGAGGGTCAGCTCCGTCTGCAACGGGGTTTTCGAACGGGTTGTCAGCCCGATGCGCTCCGAGACGCGGAAAACGTGCGTGTCGACCGGCATCACCTCCTTCTGCCACAGCACAGCCCCCAGCACGTTGGCCGTCTTGCGGCCCACGCCGGGCAGACGCTGCATCTGCTCCAGGTCGCTCGGGACTTCGCCGCCGAACTCCTCGCAGAGCATCCGGGCCATTCCCGCGAGGTTTCTGGCCTTGTTGTTCGGGTAGGAGATGCTCCGGATGTAGGGATAAATCTCCTCGGCCGTGGCGCGGGCCATGTGGTACGGCGTGGGAAAGGCTTCGAACAGCGCCGGGGTGGTCATGTTGACCCGTTTGTCGGTGCACTGCGCCGAGAGGATCACCGCCACCAGCAGCTGATAAGGGTCCGAGTAGTGCAGTTCGCTTTCGGCCACGGGCATATGCTCCGAAAACCAGGCGATTACGCCGTCATAACGTTGTTTGGTCGTCATAAATGCTGTTTTTTACGTCGGAAAAGAATCTTTTTCACCAGCAGCCCCGGCCCTTCGGGACAGAGCGCGAGGCGCGGGCAGGCCGCAACGTCGCGCCGCCAGCGCGTCACGTATTCCCCGACCGGACCTTCCCACGAAAGGACCCACAAAGCCACCGAACTGCGCCGCCGGAGAATGCGGAAGCGGTTGCGGCCCGCACCGTAGCGGGCGTCGAACCAGAGGCTTATGTCCATCAGCGAATCGCAGAAGGCGATCCGTTTCCGGTAGGCCGTGCTGTGGCTCACGCTGTCGGGCAGGCGCCGGTGGACGGCCGTGATGTCGGGCAGATAGCTGATGCGGCTGCGCACCGAGAACCAGAGCCACATCGGGGCGTCGTCGGTCTTCCACTCGGGATGCTCCGCGGGATGAACCTCATCGTAATACCGTGCGATCAACTCCCGGCGGGCCAGCGTCGCGCAGTTGGCGATGGTCAGGCTGCACAGCAGACGTCCGAAATCGGTGTAATGGTCCGGGTGGTCGGGTTCCGTGCGGTCCGAGGCCTGCCAGTAGTTCGAGGCGCGCGTATAGCACATGCCGCACCCGGGGTCCGACTCCATCAGGTCGGCCTGCATCTGCAATTTCCGGAGATCGCACCACCAGTCGTCGCCGTCGAGGTAGGCCACGTATTTCCCGCGGCACGCCTCGAACGTCCGCCGGTAGTTGGCCCGCCAGCCGACATTCTCCGGCGAGGTCACCAGCCGGATGCGATCCGGGTATTTCGCCGCATATTCGCGGCAGATCGCCGCCGTGCGGTCCGTGCTGCAATCCTCCCCCACGACCAGTTCGACTCCGAACGAGGTCTGCTGCGCCAGCACGCTTTCGATGGCCTCGGCGATATAGGGTTCGTGGTTGTAGGTGGTCATGCAGACCGATACGAGCGGCGTCTCCATCGCGATCAGAGTTTGGTCAGTTTCGCAAATTTGGCCAGCAGGGTCTTTTCGCCCGCATTGTCGAAAGCCACCACGAGTTTGTGGTCCGTGGACAGCGTCTCGATGCGCTGCACGATGCCCACGCCGAATTTCGGGTGCTCGACGCGCTGTCCCACGACGTATTCGCCGCTCACCGCCGCCGCACTTCCGGAGGAAAGGCCGCCGTCCGTCGCCTGACGCACGCCGACACGGCGCCTGCCGTCGGTCGAAGGCCGGGGCGTCTGCACCAGCGCCGGATCGGGAGCCGCCGCCGTGTAAAGCCCTGCGATGTACTGCACGCCCGTCGACACCGACCAGCGGCCCTTCCCGAAATCGCCTCCGGCGTAGAGTTTGTGTTCGGGGGACGCCGGCACGGGATACTCCATCCGGAGCCAGCTGTAATTGGCATTGACGCCCCATCCCCCGCCGATGCGCCATGCGGCGTCGGCCTCCGCGCCCCAGTTTTCGATCCGAGCCTGGTTGAGCAGGATGTTGCGGCCGTCTGCCCTGCCGCGCCGGATGATGTCCTCGCCCTCGATATAAAAGAGGTTGACGCCGTACGACACGCTTCCTCCGGCCCGCCGCTGGGTCCACGAAAGTTCGTAGTTCCACAGCCGTTCGGGCTTCAGATCGGGATTCTTCACCCCGAACATGTAGAGTTCGCGGAGCACCGGGTTGCGGAAGCCCTTGCTCACCATCGCCTTCAGCGCTCCGTCGCGTGCGGCCCGCAGCGAGATGCCCGCCTGCGGAACCCACTCCGTGCCGGTGCGGGT
>OGQF01002599.1_pt1 | contig 10043 bp, 11 predicted proteins | sample 1553141 | NCBI WGS metagenome assembly OGQF01 (sample SAMEA2580005, study PRJEB22360) | human gut metagenome | biome: human gut; feature: human-associated habitat; material: faeces | place: Denmark | collected 2008/2010
AAAACTCTTCGGGGCTTTATTTAAGTATTTGCCAAGCAGCTTGTCAAACCGCTGCCCGGCTTCCTGTTCTGTAATCTTGATTTCCTGCATGTTTTGTAACTCCTCATTACATGGAGAGGTTTAAAAGAAGCTGTCTGGTCTGCGCTTCTTCCTCTCCGTTTATTTTGGCATTTTCTACCATGGCGATCGATTCCAGTCCTTCGATCCTGGAGAGAAAAACCTTATAATCCTGATAAAATTTCACAGTGGAATACGAAAGACGATTCTGCGTCATCATATCCCTGATATGTTTGGAAAGGACGTTTAAATCGACCTTTTTGCTGTCTGTGTATCCAAATACCGTTCCGTTGGAGATCACCACACACTCCACCGGCATGATTTTTTCACGGGTTGTCAGGACAAGATCGTATACTCTGGTCGTATGCGGTGCTTTTGTATCAACCTCATGAACCAGCTTCTGATCTACAGAAGCATAAGGAAACCTGGTGATAACTCCCACCAGCGCTTTTGCGGCAGGAAGACAGCCAAGAATTGCCACCACTGTCAGAAGATTGCTTCTTGTTTTTGTCTGTACGTAGCCCAGTGTAAAAATGGCAGCTACGAGCAGAAAATAAATCACAGTCCGGATGATTTCTACTTTTTTCTTATAATCCAGATAACCTGGAGTTCCTTTTTCGATTCGCTTCATTTGTTCTTCTCTCCTACTTTTTTCCAATGGTCTGTACGTTTAAAATCCAACTGACCGGAACGATCCTGACCAGTATGTACAGTGCCCTCATCCAGAACCCGAAGATTGAGACTGCTTTTTTTCGTCTCGCATCCAGAAGTGCCTGTTTTACTACGTTTGGAGCCTTTGCCATTGTCATTTTTTTGAGCGGATTTTCAGGTTGCCCGCACCGCTCAAAAAATTCTGTGTCCACAGGTCCCGGACAGACTGCAGTGACATAGATTCCTTTTTTCTTCCACTCTGCGCCAAGAGCTCTGGAAAAGCTGAGTACATAAGATTTGGTGGCTGCATAAACCGCAAACCCGGGCTGCGGAGCAAATGCCGCAGCAGATGCAATCTGCAGGAGCCGACTTCCTTGTGACAGATAGGGCGCACACAAAAGCGTCATGTTTGTCAATGCCTCGCAGTTGAGACGCACCATCTCACTTTGTGCGGGCCACTCTTCTTTTGCGATATCCAAAACAGTACCGCTTTTTCCGAAGCCTGCTGCATTCACCAGCATCCGGATATCGGGTCTTAGACGCTGCAGTGTATCTTTGACCGTTTGCAGAAACATCGGATCTGTCAGATCTCCTGCAAAGATGCGGACCGGAACGGAACAGGTCTTCGCGATCGCTTCCAGTCGGTCTTTTCTGCGTGAAATGATCCACAATTCATCCAGGTTCATATAGAAATGCGGAATCTGGCGGACAAACTCCCGCCCCATACCGGAGGATGCCCCGGTGATCACTGCAATTTTCATCTTCCACGCCTCTTTTCTGTCTTCTTTTTCTGTACATTCCGTATGGTCTTTTTCTTCTGTTTTGGTCTGCCCGTTTTGACAGGCTGTTCCTTTTTCAATCTGCGCGGGCGGATCAGACAATTCTTTTCAAATCCGATCAGATCTGTTCTACCGGCTTTTTTCAGCGCCTCTGCAACCAGATCATAGTTTTCCGGATTCCGATACTGGATCAACGCTCTCTGCAGGGCTTTCTCATGCGGATTTTTCGGAACATAGACCGGTTTCATTGTCCGAGGATCCACACCGGTGTAATACATACAGGTAGAAATCGTAGACGGAGTCGGATAGAAGTCCTGCACCTGCTCTGGCATATATCCAAGATCTCTGCAGTATTCTGCCAGTTCCACTGCTTCTTTTAACGTCGATCCCGGATGAGAGGACATCAGATACGGCACCAGATATTGCTCTTTTCCGATTTTCTGGTTCATGGCATAAAACTTTTTCGTAAAGGTCTCATACACATTGTTGGCCGGTTTTCCCATCATAGAAAGAACCGGATCTGAAACGTGTTCCGGTGCCACCTTTAACTGTCCGCTGACATGATACTCACATAATTCTTTCAAAAACGTATCATCTGCGTCCGCCAGCAGATAGTCGAAACGAATTCCGGAACGGATAAAGACTTTCTTCACTTTCGGAACTTTTCTCAGCTTTCGCAGAAGTGCTACATAGTCTTTGTGATCTGCATTCAGGTTTTTGCAAGGTGTCGGGAACAGACACTGCTTTGTCTTACACACGCCTTTGGTCATCTGCTTTTCACAGGATGGATGCCGGAAATTTGCAGTCGGTCCGCCCACATCATGGATATATCCCTTAAAATCAGGATCCTGCGTGATCTCCTTTGCCTCCTGCAGCAGAGATTCGTGACTTCGTGTCTGTACGATCCGCCCCTGGTGGAAGGTCAGTGCGCAGAAGCTGCATCCGCCAAAACAGCCCCTGTTGCTGATCAGACTGAACTTGATCTCTGCGGTTGCCGGAACTCCTCCCAGTTTTTCATAATCCGGATGGGCACAGCGGGTAAACGGCAGTGCATAGACATCGTCCATCTCCATCTGCGTCAGCGGTTTTGCCGGAGGGTTCTGTACCACATATAAATGTTCGGAATACGGTTCGACCAGACGCTTTCCGGAAAATGGATCCGTATTACAGTACTGGGTGTAAAAACTTCTGGCATAAGAAAGCCTGTCCGCTTTTAATTCTTCAAAAGACGGAAGCATCACGGCATCATAAACCGAATCCAGAGATTTTGTCTTGACTGTTGTCCCGCTGATGTAAGTGATATCTGACACGGCAATTCCTGCATCCAGGGCTTCCGCAATCTCGACGATCGAGTGCTCGCCCATCCCGTAGGAAATCATATCTGCTCCGGAATCCAGAAGGACAGAACGCTTCAGCCGGTCAGACCAGTAATCATAGTGTGCAAGCCTTCGAAGGCTCGCTTCAATTCCGCCGAGAATAACCGGCGTCTGTTTGTAGGTCTGACGGATCAGGTTTCCATAGACCACGGTTGCATAATCCGGACGTCTGCCCATCACGCCGCCGGGCGTATAGGCATCGGATTTTCTGCGCTTTTTGGAGACAGAATAGTGATTCACCATGGAATCCATATTGCCGGCAGATACTAAAAATGCAAGCCTTGGCTCTCCGTATATGGTCACACTGTCTTTGTCCTTCCAGTCCGGCTGGGAAATGATCCCGATCCGATAGCCTCTGGATTCCAGAAGTCTTGTGATCACGGCAGGACCAAAAGATGGATGATCGACATACGCATCCCCGGTAATATAGACAAAATCAACCCGGTCCCATCCTCTGTCTTTCATATCCTGTCTGCAAATTGGTAAAAACCTTTCTCTCATGTATTTATACTCCACATCTTTCATATGTTTTTGCTTGGATCTCATCATAACTGCGGATAAAATAGTCCGCCTTTTCTTTTTTCTCTTTTTCATCACTTGCCGAGAATGCATCATCCACTGCACACACTGTCATTCCCGCATTGCGCCCGGCTTCGATCCCCTTTGGAACGTCTTCAAATACCAGACACTCTTCCGGCTGTACACCGAGGTCCTCTGCCACTTTCAGATAAACATCCGGTGCAGGCTTTCCTTTTTTCACTTCACATCCGGTGCGTACAGAAGAAAAATACTCCCGGATCTGCAGCGCGTCCAGAGCGGCAAGAGCCAGCTCCTTTGCATTGCTCGTAGCAATTCCCATCAGGATCTGCTCCTGTTTTAAAAATTCCAGAAATCCTTTTGCCCCCGGCTTTAGCTCCACTTGGGTCTGATACAGATGCAGTGTCATATCGATCCACTCCTTTTGCACATCTTCCAGCGAACAGGAGAGCTCTGGAAATACATCCAGAAAATACTGTGCGGTCTCTGTATAGCTTTTTCCCTCCAATGCCTTGGCGAATCCGGGCGGCGGGGTCAGATGGTATTTCTTTAAAAAGATCCGGTCCACTTCCGGCCAGATCCACATGGAATCAATCAATGTTCCATCCATATCAAAAATTACTGCTTTTTTTCCACTGAGCATAGTGCATCCTTCTCTTTCTCTGTCAATTCCCGATATTCACCGGGCATTAAAGTTTCATCCAGCTGAAGCGGTCCCATACTGAGCCTCTTCAGATAAATGACTTTCTTACCGACTGCTTCAAACATCCGCTTCACCTGATGAAACTTCCCTTCGCAGATCGTCAGAAGAATCTCTGAAACTTCTCCCGACTTTACTACCTCCAACACTGCAGGAGCAGTCAGCTTTTTCTCATGGATATCCACGCCTTCCGCAAATTTACGGACATCTTCCTGCGTAACGATCCCCTGCACTTTCGCATAATACGTCTTATCTACATGCTTTTTCGGGGAAAGCAGCCGATGCGCCAGTTCCCCGTCATTGGTGATCAGCAGCAACCCTTCGGTATCTTTATCCAGACGTCCTACCGGAAACAGATCCTTTCTTTTGCGGGAAACAATCAGGTCGATCACCGTCTTTTCTCTGGCATCCTCTGTTGCCGAAATCACCCCGGCGGGCTTGTGCAGCATATAATATTCTTTTTTTGTGTAGCCGACGATCTGACCATCGAATACAACAGTTGTCTCTTCGGTATCGATCTTTGTTTCCGGCTTTTTCACACAAGCGCCATCCACAGACACTCTGCCTTTGGAAATCGCCCGCTTTACTTCTGTTCTTGTGCCCACTCCCATATCTGCGAGATATTTATCCAGTCTTATCTTCATCTCTTTTCATCCTTATGACTGCCAGCGCCAGCCCGGCAGATATTTGTTTTTCAGCGTCTGGTTTGCCAGTTTTCCGAATCCGAGCGGATATCCGTCCACACAGACCAGATACCATCCTTTCTCCTTGCGGGAGACAAGATCTTCTACATCCAGAGTCTCTCCTTTTAAATATTTGATCACACGTTCATCCTGTACGGATAAATCCAGAATATTGGCATACTCTTCTTTTTTCAGTGACATTGCAAACGCCTGACTCGGTTCAAACCGCTTTTTCTTAAGTTCTCCGAGCAGCAATCCGGTTCTTAAAAAGCGGACACCGTTCAGCTTTGGAAGTCCCTTCGGCATATAGTAGACTCTCTCTCCATGGATATCCAATCTTGATGCTTCCGGTTTCCAGGAAACGTTCCGGAAAAACTCTTCCAGCTCTTCCGGCAGTTTTCCGCCTTTTTTAGAATCTTTTTCTTTCAGAGCAATCGGAGAGCCTTCCCCCTTTTTCAACAGTGCAAGATAATGCCCTTCCCCTTCCATTCGATGCGGAAAAATCCGGACTGTCTTTGCAAGATTTGGGTTTTTGCTGTCTGTCACTTCCGGCATTCCCGGTGCAAAGCCTTCATATCCTGCCATCTCACAAATCTCAAACTCCGGATATTCTTCCAGCAGATATTCGATGGTCTGCTCATTCTCTGACGGATCAAAGGTACAGGTAGAATACAGCATCATTCCACCCGGACGCAGCATGGATGCCGCCTGTGTGATGATACTTCGCTGAATTTTTGAGAAAAACTCCGGACCATGCTCTTCCCATGCTTTGACCATCTTTTTATCTTTTCGAAACATTCCTTCTCCGGAACACGGAGCATCGATCAGGATCTTGTCAAAATATTCCGGAAAATACTCGGTCAGCTTGCCCGGCTCTTCGCTGAGCACCAGCATATTTCCGATTCCAAATAATTCAATATTCTTCAGCAGGCCTTTGGCTCTGGAATTGCTGATGTCATTTGCCATCAGAACTCCTTTTCCCTGTAACTTTGCCCCAAGCTCTGTCGCCTTTCCACCGGGAGCGGCACATACATCCAGCACCCGGTCTCCCGGCTCGATCAAAAGCCGGTCTGCCGGTGTCATCGCGCTTGGCTCCTGCAGATAATACAGTCCTGCAAAATAGTACGGATGCTTTGCCGGCTGGATCTGATCTCCGTCATAATAAAATCCATTTGAGATCCATGGAACCGGACGCAGCGGCCATGGAGCGATTTTCAAGAAATCCTCCACGGAAATTTTGTTTGTATTAACACGGAGTCCGTAATGACGCGGCTCCTCATAGCATTTTAAATAATCCTCATATTCTTCACCCAAAAGGTGTTTCATCTTTTCTTCAAATGTATTTGGTAAATTCATATTCATTCCTCCACATGAACATGATTATACCATAATTCCTATAGTAAGACTACCTGGAATACACACATTTTATTCTGGCATTTTCTGCATACTGCAGCACCGGATACGGATTTACGCTGATTTCTTCCGTTCCTTCTTTCAGATAAATTCCAAGGTGGAGATGCACCGGAAACTCCCCTGTTGTTCCCTCCTCTCCATATCCGCTGTCCCCCATATAGCCGAGCAGATCTCCTGCCTTTACCGAATCTCCCTTCTCAAGCTCCGCATAAGAATCCAGATGTGCATAATAAAAATACGCTCCCGTCGGTGCCGTGATCCCAATCCTCCAGCCTCCCTTTTCCAGCCAGCCTTTTTCGGTTACGACACCATCCGTCATGCTTACAACAGGATAATACCCGGGCATATTTTTCTCTGCCATAATATCTGTTCCCTCATGCCCCCGTTTTCCTCCGTAATTTCGTTCAAACATCCAGGAATCAACATAAGAAATCTTATCCTCGGTATCATCCAGAGACTGCGGGATGGGGAAATATTTTACATCATTCCAGATTGCCCTGCATGATTGCACATAAGCATCCCAGCCCGTTTGGTTTCGCCATTGGCGGTACAGCTTCTGAAATCCGGAGGGTGAGACTTTTCCTGGAAATCTGCGGTTTTCAAAGTCTGTTGCCATCCAGTAGAGTCCCACGTCCCGTCCCGGATCTGCAGCCTGTTTCAAATAAACCTGCATGGTTTCAGAAACAGGCTGCCTGCGAAAATCAGGCTGAGATACCACCGGTTTTTGAAGTCTCTGAAATCCACTGACAGAAATCAAAACCCCGGTATTTAATACGGCAAAAAATGCCAGAAGAAAAATTCCCGCAAAATAGCTGATATATCTGTGACGCATAGAACTTTCTCCCGTTGGATGTTTCAAATTATCGTATGCTGGTTTCTTCTAAAACTTTCCACTGATAAATGTCCCATATCGTCATATACATATAACAACAAGTGAATCGGAGTTTTCCTATGAGAAAAAATCTGGCCGGAATCGGAGTTCTGATCTGTTTTGCCTTTATGCTTTTATTTCCAAAAGATGTATTTAATGGAGCCAGCAAAGGTCTGCTGCTATGGTTTCATACGGTCTTTCCCACACTGTTTCCCTTTTTGATCATCACAAACCTGCTGATGTCCACCAACTGCATCCGTCTGATTGCCCGCCTGTTCGGCCCTCTTCTGAACAAAATCTTCCGGGTCTCTCCAAACGGGAGCTTTGCGATCATTGCAGGCTTTCTCTGCGGATATCCTATGGGCGCCAAAATTTCCGCAGACCTGACACATACAAAACAGATTTCACCGCAGGAAGGAGCGTATCTACTCTCCTTTTGCAACAATACAAGTCCGGTCTTTATTTTCAATTTTGTAGTCTGGAAAACACTGGGAAAAAGCGAACTGATGATTCCGTCCATCCTGATCCTGACAGCTGCGCCCATTCTGGTCAGCTTTTTTACGAGAAGAACGTATTTGAAGGGAAAACAGGCATTTCAGGCTCCGGATTCAGGCTGGCAGAAAAATACGTTCTGGTCCTTTGACATTTTGGATCACTGCATTATGGACAGCTTTGAAGCAATCACAAAAGTGGGGGGCTATATGATTCTTTTCTCCGTGTTGATCGCACTGTCAGAAAACCTGGCATCCTGCTTTCCGGCGGTCCAAATTCTTCTGCCGCTTTTGGAGATCACAAACGGGATTCAGCTGATTGGAATGTCTGCCGTTTCTTTTCCTGTAAAATACATTTTGGCGCTCTCTCTGACAGCATTCGGAGGCATATGCGCTGCCGCCCAGACACAGTGCATGATACAAAAAGCCGGTTTTTCAATCTTTTCCTACATAACACAAAAGCTGGCTACCGCTCTGGTAACCAGCCTGCTTGGCATCTTATATCTTTTATGCTTCGCCTGAGAACTCCTGTCCTTCTTCCGGAGTCGGAGACTCTAATTCTGCACGATTCGTGCGGACAACATCATAACACTCCTGAAGGGAGTTGATCAGTCCGTCATATTTTGTCGTATAGCTGTCTAATGTATGACCGATAATACTCTCTGCATTGGCAAGCAGATCATCGGTATACTGGATCGCACCCATACGGATCTCATTTGCATCCATTGTTGCATTGTCGATGATCTCCTGAGCCTGTGCAGTCGCCTGTGTCACGATCTCATTTGCCTGTGCATATGCCTGCTGCATGATCTCATGCTCACTGACAAGCTCTGTTGTCTGTACCTGTGCTTCTTCGATCATCGCATCGGCTTTTGCTTTTGCATCCGCAAGGATCGCATCCCGGTTGCTGATGATCTTCTGATATCTCTTGATCTCATCCGGAGTCTTCATTCTGAGTTCTCTCAAAAGCTCATCCAGATGTTCTTTATTTACAATAATCTTTGTCGAGGATAACGGCTGAAACTTACAATCTTTGTCAATGTACTCTTCAATCTCCTCAATAATCTGTTCAATACGGCTGCTCATAGTTACACTCTCCTTTTTTCTTTCATCTTCGCTTCCAACTCTCCTGCTACCGCTTCTGGCACAAACTGTGATACATCTCCCCCATAAGCGGCAATCTCCCTGACGGTTGTAGAGCTTAAGTAAGAATATTCAATACTGGTAGTCAGAAACATCGTCTCCAGATCCGGCTCCAGTTTATGGTTCGTCTGCGACATCTGCAATTCATATTCAAAATCTGTAATTGCCCGAAGTCCTCTGATGATCACAAAGGCATCCATCTGACGGGCAAAATCTATCAAAAGTCCGTGAAATGGAACAATTCTGACATTTGTCAGATCTTTGGTCGCTTCCTCTAACATTTTAACACGTTCTTCTACAGAAAACAACGGCATTTTCGCATTATTATTCAGCACACCGACAACCAGTTCATCCACAATTTTACAGGATCTGCGGATAATATCTAAATGTCCGTATGTAACAGGGTCAAAACTGCCCGGATAAATGGCTCTTAACATATCATTTCCTTTCCAGCTTTCTCAATGAAAACATGCTTGTTCGTCTTGTATTCTTTCTCTTTGATCAGTGTGAAGCCCAAATCTTCCAGATAAGAAAAGTCCGTATGCTTTGATGCTTCCACAATGATCACGGTATCCTCATAAATCAGTTCGGAACCGGACAGATACGTAAGAACCTGTCTCTCCAGATCCTGATCATACGGAGGATCCATAAATACAAAATCAAACACTTTCTCGCCTTCCAGCTGATACAGAGCTGTCAGAACATCTTTCGTCATGGTCATCGCTTTCTCAGAAAGCTTTGTATATTTTAAATTTTCTTTGACACAGGCCATCGCTTTTGGATTCTTTTCGACAAAAACAGCCTCTTTGGCGCCTCTGCTCAATGCCTCGATGCCAATTCCGCCACTTCCGGCAAACAAGTCCAGAAAAACGCTTCCGAAAACAGACGGCGCGATCATATTGAACAGTGTCTCTTTGATCCTGTCTGTTGTTGGTCTGGTCTCCATTCCGTCCAAAGTTTTTAACTGCAGTCTCTTTGCAGTTCCTGCGATCACTCTCATTGCGCACCTCCACTTTCTCAACTATGCTGAATTTTAGCAGAAAAAAGCACTCAGGTCAATCCCAAGTGCTTTTTTCCGCCTGATTTCGCATTGGCAACAGTGACTGCTTATTTACCAGCCATCTGTTTTTCCTGCTGCTCGATCATTTTCTTTACCATATAACCACCTACAGATCCGTTCTGTTTGGAAGTTAAGTCTCCGTTGTAACCGTCTGACAGCGGTACTCCGAGCTCGCTTGCTACCTCGTATTTGAATTTGTCCAGTGCTCCCTTTGCTTCTGGTACTGCTGCTCGATTAGATGAACGACTTGCCATGATAATTTCCTCCTTTTCGTAACTTCTT
>OGQF01002612.1_pt1 | contig 10001 bp, 6 predicted proteins | sample 1553141 | NCBI WGS metagenome assembly OGQF01 (sample SAMEA2580005, study PRJEB22360) | human gut metagenome | biome: human gut; feature: human-associated habitat; material: faeces | place: Denmark | collected 2008/2010
GAGGCTCGCCTCATAGCGCGCGGCTGCCACAATCAGAATGATGCCGCCCAAAGCAAGCCACAATGCCGGCCAGCTACGCAGCATCGGGCGTACTTGCGGCAAACGCACACCCACAATCAGCGCGGCCGCTCCGGACAGGCCGGCGATAAGATCCACCGGGGCATACGGTTGCGGGTTGGTCCATGCAAGACCGAGGAGTATTACGCCGGCAAGAATGGTGGCGCATGTCTCAATAACCTGTGATGCGGTCAGCCGTCCCGACGAACGCCCGAATCGCTCTTGCGCGACTGATGGTTGGTTCGGCTGGGCCATTGCCGGATTCGGGTAGGGGCAGGGAGAAGCATAGGCCCGGCCCGGCTGTTACGGTTGATACGGGCAGGCCGCTTGTTCCGGGACCGACATAGGCGATTGCGCAAACGGTGGCATGGCCATTGGCTGTTGCGATACCGCTTGTTGTGGAACTGCCGTTGGGAATTGCGGGGGCTGCAGCAGAAAATTGCGGGGCCCATGCTGGGGCCGGTTGATACACCGGCTGCTCCGAGGATTCCGGCTGATTCCCCTGTTGCTCGGTCGGTTGCGTCATCGTGCCCTTCTACCCTTCTAGCCGTCATTGTTGCACGAGTGAGTCCGAATGCCAAGATGAAGGTCGGAATAGTGCGAATAGCAGGCGGGCTTGTCGGTTCACGCGAATATCGTGGAACACATGACTTCCAATACCCTTCGTATGTCAACCATGTTCCTGCGCACCCTGCGCGAGGACCCCGCTGATGCCGATGTCGATTCAGCCAAGCTGCTGCAGCGCGCCGGCTATATCCGCAAGGCCGCACCCGGTATCTGGACCTGGCTGCCGCTCGGTCTGCGCGTGCTGAACAAGATCGAGGCCATCATCCGCGAGGAGATCAACGGCATCGGCGCCCAGGAAGTGCACTTCCCGGCCCTGCTGCCGCGCGAACCCTACGAGGCCACCCATCGCTGGGAGGAGTACGGCGATAACATCTTCCGTTTGAAGGATCGCCACGAGGCCGATTACCTGCTGGCCCCCACCCACGAGGAGATGTTCACCCTTCTGGTCAAGGACATGTACTCCTCTTACAAGGACCTGCCCGTCACCCTGTACCAGATCCAGACCAAGTACCGCGACGAGTTCCGTCCGCGCGCCGGCCTGATCCGTGGTCGTGAATTCGTCATGAAGGACGCCTACTCCTTCACCATCGATGAAGAAGGCATGCGCAAGGCCTACTATGACGAGCGCGGCGCTTACGAGCGTATCTTCCAGCGTCTTGACCTGAAGTACGTACCTGTGTTCGCCATGTCCGGCCCGATGGGCGGCTCCGCATCCGAGGAGTTCCTGGCTCCGATGCCGATCGGCGAAGATACCTTCGCGCTGGCACCTTCCGGCAAGGCATGGAATGTGGAGGCCCTGAGCACTCCGGAACTACCGGAAATCGATGCTTCCACCACTCCCGCCGCTTCCAAGGAAGCCACCCCGGATGCCAAGACCATCGATAACATGATCGAGCGTGCCAACGCCGACCACCCGCGTACTGATGGCCGTGAATGGCAGGCTTCCGACATCCTCAAGAACGTGGTGATCACCGTCAAGCACCCTGAGGATGAAGAGCATGACGAGCCGTGGCGTGAAGTGATTGTCGTCGGCGTGCCCGGCGACCGTACGGTGGATATGAAGCGTCTTGATGCGCAGTTCCCCCCGGCCGAGATCGAGGAAGCCACCGACGAGGATCTGAAGAAGCATCCGGAACTCGTCAAGGGCTACATCGGACCGATGGCGCTTGGCCCGCAGGCACGCGACGGAAAGAAGGCCGAGAACGCGTCCGAGACCGGTGACGCGCTGCGCTACCTGATCGACGCGCACGTGGTCAAGGGTTCCGCTTGGTTCACTGGTGCCGATGAGAACGAGGTCGACTACTACAACCTGGTGTACGGCCGTGACTTCAAGGTCGACGGCGTGGTGGAAGCCGTTGAGGTTCGCCACGGCGACATGAGCCCGGATGGTTCCGGTCCGTTGAGCTTCGAGCGTGGTGTGGAAATCGGTCAGGTGTTCCAGCTGGGTCTCAAGTACTCCAAGGCACTGGACCTGAAGGTGCTCGACCAGAACGGCAAGGCCGTGCCGGTGTGGATGGGCTGCTATGGCATCGGTGTTTCCCGCGTGCTGGCCTGCATCGCCGAAACACACCACGACGAAGCCGGCTTGGCTTGGCCGTCCGTGATTGCCCCGGCCGCCGTGCACGTGGTGGCCACCGGCAAGGACGCCGTGGCGTTTGAAGGTGCCGAGAAGCTGGTCGCCGAGCTTGAGGCCAAGGGCCTTGAGGTTATTTACGATGACCGCAAGAAGGTGTCTCCGGGCGTCAAGTTCAAGGATGCCGAGCTGATCGGCGTGCCGCTGGTCGCCGTGGTCGGCCGCGATTACGTCAACGACGGCACCATCGAACTGCGCGACCGCAACGGCGAAAACAAGGTCGCCGTGCCCGCCGCCGAAGCCGCCGACGCGCTCGCCGAGCGCTTCGCCGCCCTCAGCTGAGTCCCACTTACTCAGCCTCGGCGTTAATCGCATCAAGCGCCATTCTGCCCAGTCGCAGAATGGCGCTTTGTTGTGGATAACCGAAACTTATCCACATTCTTAAAATTTCAACTGCGTCACAGTATCCACATTTGCCAGTTGCCCTTGTGCGCTTCAAACGTCATGCCTCACAGTGGAGGTACCGCTGGGGCGTGCAAGCCGGCAATGAAGCCGGAGACAGGCTCCGGCGGTCCACATCCAAACAACAGGCCAGCAGGCCGAGGAAAGGACCGATCATGGCAAATCAACAAGCAGCAGTGACCGTCACCGGCTTTGTGGCCGGTGATCCGACACTAGGCGGAACCGAGAGCTTCCGCGTGCTGACATTCCGTATGGGCAGCACGCGCAGTCGACTCAACCCGACTACCAGACAATGGGAGGATTACGGAACCGCATGGGTGGGCGTCAAAGCGTTCCGTGCTTTGGCCGTGAACGCCGCCAGTTCGGTTCGCCGCGGTGACCGCATCATTGTGGTCGGCTCACTCATCACCGAGCAGTGGACCAATGAGCAAGGCGAACCGCGCAGTAGAACCGTTCTCGAAGCCACCAACATTGGGCATGACCTGACCTTCGGCACCACGTCGCTGATCAAGCCACAGCGTGCCGGTAATGGGAACGGAGGCAATGGTGGCAACGGTAACGGCAATGCCAACGGTGCCGTCGAAGGTATGGATGGCGGAAACGGGCAACGAGCATCGTCGCCGTACGTTAGGCCAACGCAATATGGCGCGGGCGGTGCCGCATCCGGTGTGGGTATTGACCCGTATGCGACCTCGTCGGAATCTGGCCCCGTCGAATTTGGGGTCACCTCCGATTCCGGCCAATCGCCGTCGCCATCAACCGAGTCCGCGGCCGTGGCCGATGCCGTCATGTCGCAACCGGACGCCGACACCAATCAACCACAGCCCGTGGCCCAACAAACCTACGTCGACGGTTTCGCCGAATCTTCCAATCCCAGTGATTCCGAATTCTGAGTGCCAACCATACATCATGAAAAACCGCTGTGTTCGCCTGTAATCGAGGCAAACACAGCGGTTTTCCTTTACATAACGGGGATTACCAAATACGCACACGGTCCTTGGGCGCGAGCCACATGGCGTCGCCTTCGGTCACGCCAAAGGCATCGTAGAAGAGGTCCACGTTGCTGGCGATGCCGTTGGTGCGGAATTCGGCCGGAGAATGCGGGTCGATCTGCAGGTACTGTTCGGCCAGCTCGTCGCGGTTCTTGGTGCGCCAGATGGAGGCGTAGCTCAGGAAGAAGCGCTGCAGGCCGGTGAATCCGTCCATTTCGGGGGCGGTATCGAGCAGTGCCTTGATGGCGGCGGGGGAGCCGTCTTCTTTGGCGTCGGACTTACCTGCCGCCTTGCCGAGCGCGAATGCATACGCCTTGAGCGCGATGTTCACGCCGCCCAAATCGCCGATGTTCTCGCCGATGGTCAACGCGCCGTTCACGTGCGGTGCCTTATCAGGCTCGTCAGCGTACTTCTCGGCCAGCTGCAGCGGCACAAAGCTGTTGTACTGGGCGATCAATGCGCCGGTACGGGCCTCGAAGTTCTTGCGATCCTCGTCGGTCCACCAGTTGTTGAGCTTGCCGTCGCCGTCGTACTGCGAACCCTGATCGTCGAAGCCATGGCCGATCTCGTGGCCGATCACTGCGCCGATGCCGCCATAATTCGCCGCATCCTCGGCCTTCGGGTCGAAGAACGGGGGCTGCAGAATCGCGGCCGGGAACACGATGACGTTCATGCTCGGCTCGTAGTAGGCGTTCACCGTCTGCGGATTCATCAGCCATTCGTCCTTGTCGACCGACTTGCCGACCTTGGCCAGCTGATAGCCGGTCTCGTACAGGTTCGCGGCCTTGGCGTTCTCGGCGGGCAGCGCATCCGCGGAAACACTCAGCGCCGAATAATCGCGCCAGTGGTTGGTGTAGCCGATCTTCGGCGTGAACTTGGAGATCTTCTCCAGAGCCTTGGCCTTGGTGTCCTCGCCCAGCCAATCGGAATTGGTGATGGACACGCGGTAGGCGTCAATCAGATTGGCGACCAGCTCTTCCATGCGGCGCTTCGAGCTTTCGGGGAAGTGCAGGCGCACGTATTCGCGGCCCACATCTTCACCACAAATGCCGTTGACCAGGCTCACCGCGCGCTTCCAACGATCGCGCTGCTTCTTGGCACCGGAGAGCACCTTGCCGTAGAAGTCAAAGTTGGTGGTGTCGAAGTCGCGAGACAGGGAGGAGGCGAAGCCCAGAATCATGTGAACACGGGCCCACAGCTTAAGGTCGGCCAGATCGGCCTCGGCCCAGAACGCATCAAGACCAGTGAGGAAGCTCGGCTCGTGCACAATGACGCGCGCGAACACAGACTTGAAATCAATCGGCTGAGCCTTGGCGGCTTCGGTGGCGTCATAAGCGGTCTGCCAAGCGTCGATCCAAGAACCGAGATCGAAGTTTTTCAGCGTGGCGGCCAGATCGGCGTAATCGGTGGGGTTGTAGGTCTTCACCGAGTCGCGCGTGGCCACATTGTCCCAATGGTTGGCGGCGATCTTGGTTTCCACGGCAAGGAAGTGGCGGGCCATGCCGAGCGCGGCTTCGCTGGGAACCGTGGCGGGAGCATTGCTCTCGTCATCGCCGGTGTTGGCCGGCAGTTCATCGCCACCGTTGGATTCGGCGGCGGGCGCGTACCCGGCGTTCACCAGCTGGGTGGCGACCATCGCCACGTATGCTTCGCGCACGGGGACGTAGTGGTCCTCACGATAGTAGGCTTCGTCCGGCAGGCAAAGGCCGGCCTGCTCAAGGTGGGCGATATTGCGGTCCGGGTCGCCGGGGTCGCCGTAAACGGCCAAGCCGAACAGGTCGGGGCCGCCGGCTGGGTTGATGGTGCCGAGCACGCGCGTGAGAGCGGCCTTGTCGATGGCGGAATCGATGAGGTCAAGCTCATCGCGGATCGGGTCAAGGCCGGCGGCCTCTATGGCGTCGGTGTTGAGGAATGAGCGGTACAGGGCCTCAGACTTGACAGCCGGGCAGTCGTCGGCGTCGAGGATGTCGCGTACTTGGTTTTCGGCGTCTTCGGCAAGCTTGTCGAAGGAGCCGTAGCGCGAACGATCGTCGGGCAATCGGTAGGTGTCGATCCATGGGCCATTCACGTAGCGGAACAGGTCGTTGGTCGGCTTGATGACGGAGGAGAACGATGCCGGGTCGATGCCCGACGTCAGCGTTTCGGTTTCGTTGGTCATGGCCCTAAGCCTAATCGCGGCGGGGGAGAAGCGTTGATGGTGCAGATATTGCGTTATGGGCATTGCGCTGTCAGTGAACTAGACAGATTGCCTAATTGTGGTGATGGTTCAAATTAGACAACTTGTCTATCATAGTATGTGGAATCTGAACATGGACCTTGAGCTAAGGAGTTACGATGAGCAATCCGAACGAGGACCAGTGGAATGGCCAGACGGGCCAGCCCAACCAGAGCCAGCCGAACCAGCCGAATCCGGCGGGTCAACCGGGCCAACCGCAGTATGGTGCGTATGACAGCAATCATGGCGGCCAATATCCTCCGCAAGGTGCGCCGGGAGCGCAAGACACTCAGAATCAGCATGCGCAGAACGGCCAGCCACAAGGCGAACCGAACCAGAACCCGTACTACGGCCCGTACGCCTACAATCCGAACTATGGCCCGAACGGCCAGCCGGCATGGGGGCCGGACGGTCGGCGGTATCAGGCGGACGGCCAATCGAATAGCCAAGCGGACGGGCAGCCGAATGGTCCATGGGGCGATCAAAGTCAACCCGGCTGGCAGCAGACCAACTGGTATGTCGGCAATTTCAGTCCATTCCGCCTGATCGAGGAATGGCTGCCGGAAAAAGCCAAGACCAAGATTCGCATCATTTACGGCGTGGTGGGCGTGGCCGCCATCGCCTTGGGCGCTGCGCTGTTGCTGGTGCCGAACAAGACGCTGGCTTTGGCCGCATTGTTGCTCGGCGTGTATTTCGTGATTTCCGGCGTGGTGCGCATCGTCAGCGCTCTCGTGGAGCCGGGTCTGCCGGGCGGCTGGCGTGTGCTGGACGTGTTCGTCGGCATTCTGCTGACCTTTGGCGGCGTGGTGGTTGTGCGCAACTACGGCATGACCGGTCAGACGCTGGCATTACTCATTACTTTGATGGTCGGTTTCGGATGGATTATGGAAGGCGTGCTGTCGCTGGTTGAATCGTGGCGTATCCCGCATTCCGGCTGGGCCATCGCCTATGCCATCATCTCGATTATCGCCGGCTTCGTGGTGCTGATGAGCCCGCTGAGCTCCGCCGTATTCATGATTATCTTCGGCGGATGCGCCATGGTGGTGATGGGGATTACTTCAGTGATTCGCGCGTTCACTTTCGGCAAGCGTCGCAAGTAATCTCACGCTTCATGCAACCAGTCCCCAGACAATCAATCCAAAGCGCCCGTGCAGGCTATGTGCTGCCGGGCGCTTTTTCTCGGCCTTGGCCATTAATGGGCTGCGAGTGGATTTCAGGTAGGCTTCTGGCGGTTGACCTCGGGCTGGTCTAGAGTTGAGAACAAGTCTCAACAAGGTAGAAAGAATCTCATGATCGAACTGAAAACCCCTCGTGAAATCGAGGAAATGAAGCCGGCTGGTCGTTTTGTCGGCGGCATTCTGAAGGAACTGCAGGAGACCACCAAAGTTGGTACCAACCTGCTCGAAATCGACGAGTTCGTCCACAAGAAGATCGTGGACCGCAAGGGCGCCGAATCCTGCTATGTTGACTACGCTCCTGACTTCGGCACCGGCCCGTTCGCCCACTACATCTGCACCTCCGTCAACGACGCTGTGCTGCACGGCGTGCCGTACGACTACAGCCTGAAGGACGGCGACCTCGTCTCCCTCGATCTCGCCATCTCTGTGGACGGCTGGGTGGCCGATTCCGCCGTCAGCTTCGTGGTCGGCAAAGACCCGGACCCCGAAGACCTGCGCATCATCAAGTGCACTGAGGAAGCGCTCGCCGCCGCCATCGACGTGGCCAAGCCCGGCAACCGTCTCGGCGACATCTCCAACACCATCGGCGACGCCGCGCGCGAATACGGCTACCCGATCAACCTCGAGTTCGGCGGTCACGGCGTGGGCCACATCATGCACGGCGACCCGCACGTGCCGAACGACGGCCGCGCCCACCACGGCTACAAGCTGCGCGAAGGCCTGGTCATCGCCATCGAACCGTGGTTCCTCAAGACCACCGACGAGATCTTCCAGGATCCGAAGGACGGCTGGACCCTGCGTGCCTCCGACGGCTCGCGCGGCGCCCACTCCGAGCACACCATCGCCATCACCGAGAACGGCCCGATCGTCTTCACCGATCGCACCAACCTCTGATCGGCGTTTGGCGTATGGTAGGTGCCTGATTGGCCTGTGATGGGCGATCAGCGTCTCATTAGCCGTCCGTCTGTTCGCGGTTTTCCCGCGAATTCGAGACGTAACAAGCCGAAGTGCGTTTGCTTTGATAGCATGAGCGCACTTCGGCTTTCGTGTATCGACCGGCATTCGCCAGCGGTAACACAGAAGACATAGAGTACCGAACACTAGTGTTCGCGAACGCGTGAACGTTAATGTTTGGGGTAAGTGGTTCATGAAGAGGAAGGTGCGCGAATGGCAACGGCACAACTTGATGTCGATTCGAACAAGTTCAACCTGCCCGTGGTTAAGGCTAGTGCAGGGCCGGATGGCATCGTCGTTTCCAAACTGCGCAACGATGGCTGGGTAACGCTTGATCCCGGATTCCTCACCACCGCGCAGTGCGAATCGAAAATCACCTACATCGACGGCAAGCATTCGATTTTGCGCTACTGCGGTTACCCCATCGAGCAACTGTGCGAGAACTCCGATTTTCTGGAGGTGGCGTGGCTGCTGCGCCACGGCGAGCTGCCGAGCAGGGCTGAGTATGAGCAGTTCTGTGCGGACATCAATCACAAGACGATGGTTGGCGAAGACTTCCGTACCTTCATGGGTTCGTTCCCGCGCTCCGCTCACCCGATGAGCGTGCTTGCCTCCGCCATCAATGCGCTGGCCACGTTCTACCCGGACACCACCGATATTTCTGACAACGACCAGCTTGATGAGGCCGCCAAGATCATCATGGCCAAGGCCCGTACGATTGTGTCGTACATCTTCCGCCGTCGTCGCGATGAGCCGATGCTGTACCCCGATTACGCGCGCGGCTATGTGGACGACTTCCTGCGCATGTGCTTCGCTGTGCCGTACGAGCCGTTTGAATCCGACCCGCTGTATGTGCATGCTTTGGGTCGTTTGTTGATTATTCATGCCGACCATGAGCAGAACTGCTCGACCTCGGTGGTGCGTATCGCCGGTTCCGCCCACGCCAACCTGTATTCGGCGGTGGCCGCTGGCGTCAATGCGCTGTCCGGTCCGTTGCATGGTGGTGCGAATGAGGCCGTACTGCGCCAATTGAAGGCGATTCGTGATTCCGGCAAGTCTGTGGCCGAGTTCGTGCGTGATGCCAAGGAGAATGGCCAGAAGATTTCCGGCCTTGGCCACCGTGTATACAAGTCGTATGATCCGCGCGCGGCGATTGCCAGGAAGTATCTGGAAAAGATCATGGAGCGCGAAGATACGCAGAAGCTGCCGTCTGACGAGCGCGCGCTGTTCGCCGTGGCCACCGAGCTTGAAGATATTGCGCTGAATGACGAATATTTCGTATCGCGCAACCTGTATCCGAACGTCGACTTCTACACGGGCTTGATTTATCGGGCGATCGGCTTCGATCCGGCCATGTTCACCACGCTGTTCGCGCTGGGCCGCATTCCCGGTTGGATTGCGCAGTACCGTGAGATGTTGGCCGACCCGAATACCAAGATCGGCCGCCCACGCCAGGTCTACACCGGTCCGGTCGAGCGCGATTTCGTGCCGATGGACGAGCGGTGATTGTTGGTTTGAGAAAGCGCTTCGCTGGAGATTCCAGTGAGGCGCTTTCTATATGTACAGCGCAAACCAGCTATGCTGCGACGGCTGCATAAGAACTAGCAGGGCTAGTTCTGAAATTGAAATAATGTGTGCGGTATCGAGGCGCACCGAGGGAAGGCGTACGAAGGTACGTCGACCGAGGGGCAACGAAGATAACGCTCCATTATTTCAATTTCAGTTCTTGTGCAGCTTGGCGTTGAGCTCAATTCCCACCTTGCGGTAGCGGGCTTCGATGCGGCCGTTCACCGAGTTGCGGATAAACAGAATGTTGTCTTTGCCGGAGAGCTCAGCACCCTTGACCACTTCCAGCGGTTCGCCAGCGGCGGCCTTGGCCTTGTCCCAGATGGTGATCTTAGTGCCGGCGGTGATGTACAGACCGGCTTCGACGGTGCAGTTATCGCCCAGAGAGATGCCGATACCGGCGTTGGCGCCGAGCAGCGAGTGCTCGCCGATGGAAT
>OGQF01002624.1_pt1 | contig 9958 bp, 6 predicted proteins | sample 1553141 | NCBI WGS metagenome assembly OGQF01 (sample SAMEA2580005, study PRJEB22360) | human gut metagenome | biome: human gut; feature: human-associated habitat; material: faeces | place: Denmark | collected 2008/2010
TTGCATCAGCTGGGAATTCAAGTGACTGTTGTAGAAATGGCAGAGCAAGTTATGACTCCAGTAGATTTTGAGATTGCTGCTACCGTACATCAGCATTTTAAAGAAAAAGGGGTCGGTTTATTATTGAAGGAAGCTGTTGCTTCATTTCATAAAAATTCGGAAGGATTACAAGTTGCCTTAAAAAGTGGACGTAATCTTCAAGCTGATTTAGTTATTCTTTCTATAGGAGTGCGTCCGGATATTCGCTTAGCTAGAGAAGCTGGTTTGAGAATTGGAGAACTAGGAGGAATATGGGTAAATGAGTATTTACAGACTTCAGATCCTAGTATTTATGCGGTAGGAGATGCGATTGAATTCAAAAATCCAATTAGCAACCATTCTTCGCTTGCTTTTCTTGCAGGACCTGCAAATAAGCAAGGACGAATTTGTGCAGATAATATTGTTAATGGTAATTGCAGCATTTATAAAGGAGCTATTGGTACTGCTATTGCAAAAGTATTTGATTTGACAGTAGGTGCTTCTGGGTTATCAGCCCGTATGCTTGAAAGATTGGAAATTCCTTATTTAACAACTATTATTCATGCCTCTTCTCATGCAGGATATTATCCAAATGCTTTGCAATTGACCATTAAAATTAATTTTTCTCCGAATTCTGGACGTTTACTGGGAGGACAAGTAGTTGGTTATGAAGGTGCAGATAAGCGTTTGGAAATGTTAGCTGCCGTTATTCGAAATGGGGGAAGTATATATGATTTGATTGAATTGGAACAAGCTTATGCACCACCTTTTTCTTCTGCTAAGGATCCGGTTAATATGGCAGGATTTGTGGCTGATAATATCATTCATGAGCGTGTAAAAAGTATCAGTTGGAGAGAATTGCAAGCCATGGATAAAAATAAAATTACTCTTATAAATGTGTGTACTAAGGACGAGTGTGCTCTTAATACAATAAAAGGATCCGTCAACATTCCTTTAGATGAAATACGTAGCCATTGGGGTGAAATTCCGACAGATAAGCCGGTTGTTGTATTTTGTGCTGTTGGATTACGTGGCTACATAGCATCAAGGGTTTTGACACAGCATGGATATGATGTTTATAATTTGACAGGAGGTTTAAAGACTTATGCTCTCTCTACGGCAGAGCAATGTTCTGAGCCTTATAACAATGAGCCGACAACTAAGGCTGCAGATAATTCCAATCAATCAATTCGCCAAATTTCTGTTGATGCTTGTGGATTGCAATGTCCTGGTCCAGTGATGAAATTGAAATCTGGAATTGAAGGGTTGGCTATTGGAGAACGGTTGCAAATTAGGGCAACAGATGCAGGTTTTGCTAGAGATGTTGAATCTTGGGCTAAAATGACTGGCAATAAATTGGTTTCTTTGTCTCGTGAGAAAGGAATTATTACAGCTTTATTGGAAAAAGGAGGTGAGGCTGCTTGCAATCCTACTCTGAAAAAAGCAGATGGCAAGACAATTGTAGTTTTCAATAATGATTTAGATAAAGCACTGGCATCATTTGTAATAGCTAATGGAGCAGCTTCTACTGGGCGTAAAGTGACTATGTTCTTTACTTTTTGGGGGTTAAATGTCATAAAACGTAAACCTATTATACCTGTGAAAAAAGATTTTATGGGTAAGATGTTTGGGATGATGTTGCCATCAAGTAGTCGTAAACTGAAATTATCAAAAATGAATATGATGGGAATAGGGTCTCGTATGATGCGTGGAATAATGAGGAAAAAGCAAATAGACTCCTTAGAGAGCTTGATAGAACAGGCCAGTCAAAATGGAGTTGAATTTATTGCTTGCCAGATGTCAATGGATGTGATGGGAATAAAAGCAGAAGAATTATTGGATGGCGTGCGTGTAGGAGGTGTTGCAACCTATTTGGAAAGAGCAGAGGATGCAAATGTGAATCTTTTTATTTGATAATTTGGTATATTCAATTTATGTAGCGGTCGATCTTTTTTTAGGTCGGCCGATAATATTGCATAGCATATTGATTATCTGTAAATTAACGTAAATAACCTTGTGATTTGTAGATGGTCTTTTTGTTAAAAAATATCAAATGAACCATTATGAACTTGATGGACACTATTATATTTCCTCTCTTTGCTCAAAAATTAAGTTCACAAGGCAAAAAAGGTCTAAAGGATATAATTGGGTAGAAATTTCTAATATTGAAAATAAGAATAATAGTAAAATTGAAAGTGTGAAATCGTAGAAAAATGAGTAGTTCTTTGAATAGCCATATTTGTGAGTGTGAAATTATTGATTTATGGTATTCGAAAAATGAGGGTCGGAGGAGGGTTATTCATGATTTTCAAGCAGTATTGGAAGCAATATAGCTTAAGATTGTGATAATAGAACAAGTAAAAAGCGGAGAGCTATTCATCTCCGCTTTTTCTAATTTCATCTTTATTTTTGTTTATTTTAAATGTATGAAAAGTGCCTTTCAAAAGATCTATAAGCAATAGTTTTCCACTTAAGGTATCTTGTCTATCCAAAATGATTTTAATCGTTTCAGAAGCTTGTATGGAGCCAATAACGCCAGGTAAGGCTCCAATTACACCTAAGGGTTGTTTGAAGTCTGCAACATCTTTATGATAAGGGTACAAATCGCGGTAATTTGGGCCTTCTTTGTAATTGAAAACAGATACTTGACCTTCAAATTCGCAGATACTACCATACACAAATGGCTTTCCGGTATGGATACAAGCATCATTAATGGTATAGCGGGAAAGTAAATTATCTGTTGCATCTACCACCACGTCATAATTGGCTATAATATCATCTGCATTGGATGCCGTCAGGCGTTTTTGCATGGCGAAAATCTCACACATTGGATTCAGTGCTTGTAATTTACGAGATGCAACTTCAACTTTTGGTTGACCAACGGAATTAGAGTCATACAATATCTGTCGTTGGAGATTGCTTTCTGATACAATATCATCATCCAATATTCCGATAGTTCCTACTCCTGCTGCACATAAATATAATAGGGCCGGAGAACCTAATCCTCCGGCGCCCACTACTAATACTTTAGCATTACAAATGATTTCTTGGCCTTTTTCTCCAACTTCTTTTAAAATGGTATGGCGTGTATATCGTTCACTCGCTAGATGTTCCATATTAGGTTTATTGTTTGAAATTATAGCCAATTGTCCCAGTCTTTCCATACAGGTTCATAACCTCTTGCTTGGATGGCTGCAGCCACTTCTGCCGGGGTTCGTTCGTCGCTGATATGGAATTGTTCCAATGCTTGTGGATGTGTGCAGTAACCTCCGGGCTCTGTTTTTGAACCGGCACTCATAGAAGTTACTCCCAGAGGCAAGATATTGTCTCGGAAATTAGAACTTTCGCGAGTTGAAATTGAAATATCTACATCATGGTCAAAGATACGGAAGGCAAAAATTAATTGCGCAAGTTCGCGGTCTTCTAAGACAACATTGGGCTGAAAATGGCCTTCAGATGGACGCATACGTGGAAAATTCACGCTATATTTGGTTTGCCAATAAGTACGCTGCAGATAACGTAAATGACGAGCCATCATCGTTACGTCTGTACGCCAATCTTCAAGACCGATTAAAACACCCAGACCTATCTTGTGTACATTGGCTTGCCCCATACGGTCAAATCCATTTAGCCGCCATTCAAATTTAGACTTCATTCCCTTGGGGTGATATACGTTGTAGCGGGCTCGGTTATAAGTCTCCTGAAAACATACTACACCATGTAATCCTGCATGGGTAAGACGTTCATATTCTTCTGCTTTAAGCGGCATCACTTCAATTGTAAGATTAGCAAATAAAGGATGTGCTAATTGCAACGCTCTTTCTAGGTAATCTACTCCGGCATCCCTTGGATTTTCTCCTGTAACTATCAAAAGATTTTCAAAATTACCCAGTTTTTTGATAGCGTGAAGTTCATTCACGATTTCTTCTTCGTTTAGAATTGTGCGTTGAAAAGGATTATCGTGATTAAAACCACAGTACACACAGAAGTTGGTGCATGAGTTGGTAATATAGAGTGGAATATACAACGACATCGTTTTTCCGAAGCGTTGTAAAGTGTATTTTTGACTCAAAGCTGCCATTGGTTCAAGATATTTGGCGGCAGCTGGCGATACGAGTGCCATGAAGTCATCTATATCCGGATGGCTTTTTCCTAAGGCGATTTCAACGTCTGCAGCAGTCTTTGAATAGATTTGCTTGGTTGTATCTTCCCAGGAATACTGGTCTAATTCTTCTGAAAACATATTGTAATTTCTCTTTCAATTTTTATCGTTTATCCTAAAAATGCAGTCAATGGGCTACTAGCTTCAGCTGTATAGCTTCTGCCTGCTAATCCGGCTTCATAAGCCATGCGACCTGCTTCAACGGCAATCTTGAAAGCTTTTGCCATTTCGATGGGATTGTCTGCGACGGCTATTGCTGTGTTAACCAACACGGCGTCTGCGCCCATTTCCATTGCTTCTGCTGCATGACTAGGTGCACCGATTCCTGCGTCAACGACAACGGGTATATTGCTCTGTTCAATAATGATGCGAAGGAATTCTCGAGTTTGCAATCCTTGGTTTGTACCGATAGGGGCTCCTAAAGGCATCACTGTGGCTGCTCCTGCGTTTTCCAAGCGCTTGCACAACACCGGATCTGCTTGGCAATAGGGAAGTACGATGAAGCCCATTTTAGCCAATTCTTCTGTAGCTTTCAAGGTCTCTATTGGATCTGGCAGCAAATAGCGGGGATCAGGATGTATTTCAAGTTTCAGCCAGTTAGTTCCGAAAGCTTCTCGTGCTAACTGTGCGGCAAAAATAGCTTCTTTTGCATCGCGAACACCGGATGTATTGGGGAGCAACTGAATGCCCGGTTGTAAAATATGATGTAGCATATCATCATTCTTATCTTCGGTGCGGATACGTTTCATGGCGACAGTCACCATTTGGCTGCCGGATGCTGCGATAGCTTCTTGCATTTTTTCATTAGAAGCGAATTTGCCTGTACCTGTAAAAAGGCGTGAGGTGAAAGTCTTGTCTGCTATTTTTAAAGGTTTCATATGAATTGATTTTTTGAGTTATTCTTTATTTGAAGTATTAATTAATGATATAATATCTTTTGTTCTGATAGTTAGATTATTACTATTTTTAATTAAGCCGGATAGGGCTATCCCTTGGATTCCTGTTTTCATTAAGGAAGGAATATCACGTTCGGTTATTCCTCCAATAGCGAAAACGGGGATGTCAATATCATTTTCCTGCATCTGTTTTACAAGTCGTTGATAGCCTTCCAAACCTAATACCGGACTGAGGCGTTCTTTGGTAGTTGTAAAAGTATAGGGGCCCAGACCGATGTAGTCCACTCGTTGTTCTTGGCGCAACATAATGTCTTCCCAGGTATTGCAGGTAGCTCCAACGATTTTGTTTTCACCAAGTATAACTCTTGCCTGCAAAGGATTCATATCTTCTTTCCCGAGGTGTATGCCGTCTGCATCCAATTGTCGCGCCACTTCTACATTATCATTGATAATGAATAAAGCATTATACTTGTGGCAGATTTCTTTCACAATTTTTCCTGTCTGTAGGAATTCCTCTATAGAGGCTCCTTTCATACGGAGTTGAACCCAGCGCATGCCTCCGCGGCATACGGCTTCTACTTGTTCGCAAAGAGACATACCATCTTTGGGAGCAGTGATATATTGTACTGATAACTCACATGGAGTGGGGCGTGATATTGTATTCATTTTATGAAGTGTATGATAACCTAATAGACTGTTATTGCTATCAATAACCTGCGATACATAAAGCTGTGCTTCACTACTTGCTTGTTCAAGAGATTCTCCTTTGGCAAGGTGTGCGAGCAGTGCAGATGAGAGAATGCATCCGGTGCCGTGTTTGGTATACCTGCTTTTTTGTAGAGAATGGCAATAGATTGCATCCGGTGTAATCAATTGGTCTGTTGTGATTGCTCCAGAATTATGCCCGCCTTTCCAAAGAATGTTGACATTGTTATTCGTTGCAATTTGTTGCAGCATTTCTGTATTTACGTTATCTCCAAAAAGATGATGTAATTCTTCGGTATTGGGAGTTATCAAAAAAATGTCATTCAATACTTTTTGCAAATGCTCTTGTAGATTTTGGTGAAAAACATGGCCGGCACTGGCTTTTAAAATAGGATCCCAGACTATTTTTACATCAGGAATTTGTTTTTTGAGCCAAATGACAAGATGCTGTAGCACATCAAAATCTTGTATCAAACCGATTTTGACAAATTCTGGTCGGTGATGTTGGAATAACAATTCACATTGGCGAATAATTTCTGCCAGAGTCATCCAGTGTGTACCACTATAGGTATCCTCGTTTTGAAAGGTGACAGCAGTACAAACGCCCATTCCGTAGCATTCATTAGCTTCAAACGTCTTTAAGTCGGCTGTTACACCGGCCCCTGATGAAGGGTCGAAACCGGCAATGCTTAAAACAAATGGTGTGTTCAGCCGTGTAAAGCGGCGAGTTGCTTCTTCCGGACATTCCCAAATATAACCTAAGGCAGCGATACCGCTAAAACCAGCTTCTCGACATAAATCTCTTTTTTCTGGAGTAATACCGCCGAGTGCTATAATAGGGATATTGATTTCTGACAAATCCGGCAGTTCTTCAAAATGGCTTTGGTAACCTTGTTTGGAAATACTGTCAAATATCGGACTCAGAAAGCAGTATTCAGCACGGAAGGGCAATGTCTTTATCTCTTCGACACTATGGCACGAAATACTGACTTTCATGTTAGAATACTTCCCATTGCGAGTAGCTTGCCCTGACTTCAGGTGAATCCCCCGTAAGTGATATTGCTTTGCCAATTCGTAATGGTCATGCACAACGATTCTATTGCGGTAGCGTGATTCGATCTGTTGTATAAAATTCTCATAGGTGAAAATATCTGCACCTGGTTTGCGCAGGTGCAGTATTTCCAATCCTTGGGCGAACAGAAGATTACAGACTACCGTTTCGTCTTTTACTTTTTCGGGAGATGTAATGACAATAACCTTCATATCAAGTTACTGAATAACCGCTGGGGTTATTCTTTGTTATTAATTTTTTCTCGCAATTTTTTGCTGGCACGCATGGAGCAGAAATGTTCCCCACACATGGAGCAGAAATGTGCTTCTTTATGTCCTTCATCTGGCAGAGTTTCATCATGAAATTTGATGGCTTTTTCAGAATCCAATGCTAAATGGAATTGATCTTTCCATCTGAATTCAAAACGAGCCTTGCTCATGGCATAGTCACGGAAATAAGCTGCCGGATGTCCTTTTGCCAAGTCAGCTGCATGGGCTGCCAGTTTGAATGTAATCACTCCTTCTTTTACGTCATCGCGGTTTGGTAGACCAAGGTGCTCTTTCTGGGTTACATAGCATAGCATGGCTGTTCCGAACCAGCCGATCATAGCGCCTCCGATAGCTGAAGTGATGTGGTCGTATCCCGGAGCAACATCTGTCACCAACGGTCCGAGAGTGTAGAATGGCGCTTCATGGCAATATTTCAATTGCAAGTCCATGTTTTCTTTGATTTTGTGCATTGGCACATGTCCCGGACCTTCGATAATTGCTTGTACATTGTGTTTCCAGGCAATTTCACAAAGTTCGCCCAAGGTTTTCAGCTCTTCGATTTGTGCTGTATCGTTAGCATCGGCAATGCATCCCGGACGCAATCCGTCTCCTAAAGAAATACCTACATCATATTTAGCCAGGATTTCGCAAATCTCTTCAAAATGTTCATAGATAAAACTTTCCTGTTTGTGGGTTGTACACCAATGCGCCATGATTGAACCGCCTCGTGATACAATACCTGTCAGGCGTTTCAATGTCAGGGGTACATGTTTCCAACGTAATCCGGCATGGATCGTGAAATAGTCAACGCCCTGTTCTGCCTGTTCGATCAATGTATCGCGGAAAATCTCCCAATTCAGTTTTTCTACGTCGCCGCCCACTTTTTCCAAGGTCTGGTATAAGGGAACAGTGCCTACGGGTACAGGAGAGTTGCGGATAATCCATTCACGGGTTTCGTGGATATTCTTACCGGTAGAGAGATCCATGATGGTATCTGCACCCCAACGGAAAGCCCAAACAGCTTTCTCAACCTCTTCGGCGATAGAAGAGGTGACAGGAGAATTGCCGATATTGGCATTGATTTTCACCAAAAAGTTACGGCCGATAATCATCGGTTCGCATTCCGGGTGGTTGATATTTGAAGGAATGATTGCACGTCCGGCAGCCACTTCGTCACGGACAAATTCCGGAGTGATATAGTCTGGAATGTGAGCACCGAAGGAGTCGCCTTTTTCTTTTTTATATTTTTCCCGAATTTGGTCTGCCAATTGATTTTCTCGGATGGCAATATATTCCATTTCCGGAGTGACAATACCTTGGCGGGCATAATATAATTGGGTCACCTGTTTGCCTTCTTGAGCAACGCGGGGAGTAGTATTCACATGCTCGAATCGCAGAGAGTCCAGTGAAGCATCTGCTTGGCGCATACGGCCGTATTCAGAACTTAAGCCTTCGAGTTTTACGGTATCTTGGCGTTCCTCAATCCAGTTCTCTCGGAGTTTGGGCAATCCTTTTTGCAAATCCACTGTATAAGTCGGGTCGGTATATGGACCGGAGGTATCATATACTACAACATCCTCATTTTCTACTTTATTGCCGTCCAAATCAATCGTCGGCGACATTTTAATTTTACGCATCGGTACACGCATGTCGCTGCGAGAACCTGTTACGTATATTTTTTCAGAACCGGGTAGGGGTCCAACAGTAACACTAAATTTTTCCATAGTATATTGATTTAAGAAATTACAGATAGAATTGTTTATCCGCCTTGTACGGCTTTGATGATGATAATACGGCTACCGTCCTGGAGCACGGTCGTATCCCAATTTGCTTTTGAAACAACAGCATCGTCAATTGCTACGGCTATGTTTACCGGTTGAATTTCTTGTTGGGCAAGCAACTGGGTAATCGTAATGTTTTCCGGACACTCACTTGGAATGTCATTGATAAATATTTGCATGATTTTTCCTTGTTTAGTTTATGGATTATCCAAGGAGAGCATGTATAGATGACGGTATGTCGGAATGATTACTCTTTTCTCCCTACGCCGGCATTACCCGGATCAGGTTCTAGGGTATGATCTCAGCCCGTAGTCTTAAGGCACCCCTTTTGATTAAATCCGTAACAAAGATAAACAAAAATGTTGAATATTCCAAGTAAAAAAATGTTCTGGCGCAAAGGTTCTCATTTCCGCCATTGCAGTATCAGGAAAATCAATCCGGGCACAAAGATAATCAAGGCTGTAATCTGAAGCGCAAAAGCCAGGGAAAAACAGTCATTCAGCCAGCCAATGAAAGGAGCCATGACTGCGAATATCAACCGGATGATGAAATTTCTGATTGAGAGTACTGTTGCCCGCATTTCCGAAAAGGTCTGGCGGTTGATATATCCTTTTAATATAGGAGTGGCAAATCCGCGCACGATGTAAAATAAAAACAGGATACCCAAAGCTGCATAAGTAAGATTCAATGAGGTTGCGATATAGCCGCCGGTAATAAACACCAATATCAACGTATATGTTTTGTTTTCTCCCAGGCGGGCACTTAAAGCATCAGAGTACAGAGCTGCGATGCCTACCACTAAATTCAGTACGGTCCATACGATGCCGAACAGGCTGGTCGGCAGCTCGATGCTCATCAGCACCGGTTGTACAAACCAGGCCATTGTGAGGGTAGAGGCCCCGATGATACCGGAAAACAGGATGTCGTATCGTAGGCTTTTGTTCTCCACCAATGAATAATGCAGGATATGCAGGATGTTTTTCACCGGATTGACAATATGCACTTGTGCATTAAATTCTTTCAATGCCAAGGCTGCCGGAATACCGATAAATGCAATTCCTGTCTGAAAATAGAAA
>OGQF01002628.1_pt1 | contig 9929 bp, 9 predicted proteins | sample 1553141 | NCBI WGS metagenome assembly OGQF01 (sample SAMEA2580005, study PRJEB22360) | human gut metagenome | biome: human gut; feature: human-associated habitat; material: faeces | place: Denmark | collected 2008/2010
ACGGCGTTTCCGAGGCAAAAGACATTGTGAAACGGGCCTATCAGTGGGGGCATCCCGCCATCGCCATCACCGACCATATCGAAGGGCAGCCGGCGCGTCCCGGTGTAGAAAAAGGAAATCATAATTATTCCTTCGACCTGGCAAAAGAGGAAGCGGACCGCCGGGAAATCATCCTGATAAAAGGGGGCGAAATCACTCGCTCGATGCCTCCCGGACATCTGAACGCCCTGTTTGTCAAAGATGTAAATGCGCTCGACCAGAAAGATTACATGAAAGCAATCGAAGAAGCCCACAACCAGGGTGCCTTCATCCAATGGAATCATCCGGGATGGGGTGTCGACTCTATCCTATGGCACGACGTACACGAAACGCTCTACCAGAAAGGCTGGCTGAACGGCATCGAAGTATTCAACGAATTTGAATGGTATCCGGTCGCCCTGAACTGGGTAAACGAAAAGAACCTGACTTTACTTTGCAACACCGATGTACACGACGTCATCGAACGCTTATATGATTTCCGCACCACCAGCCACCGTCCGATGACGCTTGTCCTGTCGAAAGACCGCACGGAAGAAGGAATCCGCGAAGCTCTTTTCGACCGCCGTACCCTGATATGGTTCTATGACACTCTGATGGGAAAAGAAGATTTACTGCAAAAGTTCTTCGAGGCTTCCGTCGAAATGAAACCGGTCCACCACTCCACCCCCGAACGTTCATACCGGAGTATCGTGAACCATACAGATGTCCCCTTCCTCCTCCGGAAAACAGATAAGAATGCAAACGGTTATCCGGAAACAATCAAGATACCCGCCGGAGAAACGATACTTGTCATACAACCTAAAGCAAACAGCAACCAATCGGTGTCTTACTTGGTCGAGAATATGATTATCAGTCCAGAAAAGAGATTAGAGGTCCGGCTGTTCTAAGGTGTTACCTCAAATTATCTGTTTTAAATATTTCAATAATTATCAGATTTGAATGAACGTAGCGTCGTTGGTAAGGGCGGTTAGCGAACCGCCCTTACTGGTTCAATTTTCCAATTGCCCTTTATTTCTTATGATATTATCAAAATTAAACCCCTATCTTTGCAGTCTCAACAAAAAACTCTCGTATGAATTGGTTGCAGGAAGCTTTTTTAGAGCCGACGATGTTGCAGGCTGTTATAGTTATCTCGCTGGTTTCGGCCGTGGGATTATTCTTGGGAAGACAGAAGATATTCGGTATATCACTGGGTATCACCTTCGTGTTCTTTGCCGGGATTCTGGCCGGACATTTCGGGATTGTTGTCAATAAAGACATGCTGAACTTCGCACAGAGCTTCGGTTTGATTCTGTTTGTCTACTCTTTAGGATTACAGGTCGGTCCGGGTTTCTTCTCCTCTTTAAAGAAAGGCGGAGTAGCCATGAACATGATGGGATTGGGTGTCATCCTGCTGGGATTGCTCATGACCCTTGTTTTCCATTGGACAACAGGTGTTTCGTTGCCGAATATGGTCGGCCTGCTTTGCGGAGCCGTTACCAACACACCGGCTCTGGGTGCCGCACAACAGGCTTTATTACAGGTAGAACCGGCCGATTATAAGGAAGTAACCGATATGGCACTGGCTTGTGCCGTTGCCTATCCTTTGGGAGTCGTAGGGGTTATCCTGGCTATTATCCTACTGAAAAAAGTGTTCGGAGACAAGAACCTGGCGGACGATAAAGAAAAACATAATACCAAACCCAACATCACCGAATTCCATATCAGCAACCCAGCTATCTACGATAAAAGCATCAAAGATATTATGAAGCTGACGGAGAAACATTTTGTGATTTCCCGCGTGTGGCGTAACGGAAAAGTAAGTATCCCTACCTCCGACACCGTACTGCATGAAGACGACCATCTGCTGATTATTTCCCATAAATCAGATGTCGAAACCATCAAAGTGCTTTTCGGAGAACAGGAAAACGTCGACTGGAACAAAGAAGATATCGACTGGAATGCAATCGACTCGCAACTGATATCCCGCCGCATCGTCGTTACCCGCAACCGGGTAAACGGCGTAAAGCTCGGTTCGCTCCGACTACGTAACCTGTACGGCATCAATATCACCCGTGTGAACCGTGCCGGTATCGACCTGGTTGCCGACTCGGCCCTCCATCTGCAGATTGGCGACCGCCTGACGATCGTCGGTGAAAAGAATGCAGTCAACAATGTTGGTAAAATACTAGGCGACGAGATCAAACGCCTGGATAACCCGAATCTGCTGGCGGTATTTATCGGTATCTCACTGGGGGTTCTGCTGGGGTCCCTGCCGATCATGTTGCCGGGGATGACTACACCAATCAAATTGGGTATTGCCGGCGGCCCCATTATTGTCGGTATCCTGATGGGTGCTTTCGGTCCGCGTTTCCATCTGACTACTTATACGACCATGAGTGCCAACCTGATGCTACGCCAATTAGGTATCGTCATCTATCTGGCCGGGCTTGGGATTGATTCAGGAGCCCATTTCTTCGAGACCGTATTCCGGGCGGAAGGGGCTTTATGGGTCGGACTAGGTTTTCTGCTGACGATTGTCCCTGTCCTGATTGTCGGTTTCATCGCTTCCCAGTTCTTCAAACTCGACTATGCGCACAACGTCGGGATGCTCTGCGGCAGTATGGCAAACCCTATGGCCCTGACCTATGCCAATACAACGGTCGAAGGCGACGAACCATCGGTTGCCTATGCCACGGTCTATCCTTTATCCATGTTTATCAGGGTGATATCGGCACAGTTAATCATTATGTTATTTACATAAAAAAGGGGGAACTTTCATTCCCCCTCCCCATAATATAATCCGTATCGATTATCCTTTCACAATTTCTTCTTTCTCTTTATCCCAGTACATCGTACGTCCTTCCAGATAAGCATGTGTTCCCATATGGGCAGTCATCGCTTCCTGGAATGCGGCATCAATATTACAGCTCGGCTGTTTATTCTGACGGATACATTCCAGCCATTCACGAATATGCAGGTGGGTCGTGTCGTAACGTTTACCGCTTACATAGGTGTAAAGCAAACCGCGCTGGGCAAAATATAATTCAGTAGGTGACGTTATAGCATCCACCGAATTCTGTCCCGGCACATAGGTATAGAACGGTTCGTTCGGTTTGATGATCCCCTTGTCCATCTTCTCCTTGTAAATTTCGGACGCCGGATCCGCCTTCAGCGTAATCGTATTGGACAATTCCATCTGGGCATCATGTCCCATAATGACCTTTCCACGCGGACGGTTGCTAGCCAATGTCGCACTGTACAACATCGTCATATCCCGGTCGGGGAACTCGAAAGTAGTCTGCAAGACGTCAGGTACCGTACGTCCGTCCTTGAAGTAATAGACACCACCCGACGAAGTAGCCGAATGAGGAATACCCACTCCAAATATCTGATTGATCGCATCGTACTCGTGTGTCAGCAAGTCACCGCTCAAACCGGTACTGTAATCCCACCAGCAACGCCAGCGGAAGAAACGTTCCAGACTGAATTTATCACGGGGATCAGGACCGATATACCGTTGCAGGTTGTTCGCTGTCATATAATCGGTATATTCCTTGATGCGTTCTTCCGGTCCTTCGAACTGTTTCCAGTCGATTGTGTCGGGAGAAGCGCCGTCTATCAGCGGATATACCCACGCCCCGTTCGGGTCGTTACGGTTGGTACATACTTCGATCAGCGAGACTTTGCCGATCAAGCCTTTGTCGATGATCTCCTTGGCACGGATATAACTGTCGGTCTGACGTCCCTGATGCCCCAGCTGGAAAACGATGCCGGTTTCTTTTACCACCTGGCGCACCTGATAAGTCTCAGGAACTGTCCACGACAACGGTTTTTCCACATAGACATGCTTTCCGGCTTTAGCTGCTTCCATCGCCATCGTACTGTGCCAATGGTCGGGAGTAGCGATAATAACTGCGTCGATGTCATCGGCCGCCAGCAATTCTTTATATGTTCTGTAACGTTTCGGACGTTTACCGAACTTTCCGTTCGAACCTTCGCGATGAATATTGGATGCCGCCAAAACAGCCGCTTCACCATACACATCGAAGATATCGCATACGCCGGTTACTTCGATATTCAGGTCATCCTGTTCCAGGAACTGCTCGTAACGCTTGTCCTTGCTATCGTTCTTAGCCCCTTCAATCAGGCCGTCGATCCAGGAAGGTTCGGCAAAACCGGCTGCACGCATCAGCTGCTTGCCACGGATACCGAAACCGATCATTCCGATACGAATCTTTTTCCCGTCCGGCTGGGCAGGAATCATATAATGTTCTTTATCAAACTTAAAGGCACTACCCAGACTTTTCGACTTTTTGTCGTACGTCTGTTTCTTATAGACACCATAACCCAGTGCCCCCAATACCGGAATGGTAGCCAACGCCTTCAGGGCATTACGACGTCCTTCAGACTGAGGCCCCTGATTTTCTTTCGGAGTATTATTATTGTTTTCTGTTGCCATGATATTACATTAATTTGAGTTTAGACAATAGGGGAATCGCTTTTTTCAGATAGCGGTCCAGCCCGATAATATGAGAGGTGGGAAAAACCAGCAGTACAGCCAGCGCCGCCATCTCTACCAGATTCTTGTCTATCCACAGATAAGACCCTTCGAACGGCATCATATATTGTGCCCCGATAAACGAAGGATGAGAAAGGTAATAAAATGCAAGCAATATCATCGCCCCGATAGAAGAGAGTTTGCTGAAAGCACCGGTAATCAGTCCGAGACCGATTAACAACAGCGCCCATTCGTTCAGCGCATTAACCATGTTCATCATGGCCGGATCACTAGCCAATCCGGCGAAAAAGTCAGACATAAAACCTTTGGAATCGAGGAGGTAAGGAAGCGATGTCCATTTGGGATTCAGGATCTTCACCAGTCCTTCGTAGGCAAAATGCCAGCCAATGAATAATCGCAGTACAACCATCGCGGTCAACTGCGCAGAAGTGTAAGAATCTTTTTGTATCATTTCATGTATTTGATTTATCGCCGCAAATATAGGTATAAAATCCGGAGAACAAAGGATTTGAAATACTGATGATACTAAAACTTTCTACATTTTACCAAAATTTTACTATTGTCGGCCTGGGTAGTAGCAAAAAGATATACATCTCCACCATCCATGATCTTTGTGCGTTTACGCAATTCTTCTACGGATAGAGGGAAATTACGGACAGTGATATTTGCACGGGGTATTTGTCCGGATATTCCTTTGCAGAGTTTCCCGGTAAAAGGGAATACCTCCTCTACGACAAAACTCCTGCCCGGAAAAACAGCTACTCCTATATCTGAGGTATAAAGATGGCTGCTCGTATGCAACTTTTCCAATCCGAAACGGGTAGCGGTACTTTTAAAGGCACCGGCTTTCAGCAACGAGGAATTGGGTTCATAGAGATAGTTTTTTATCTGACCGGACAGACGTAACTCTTCCCGACTCTCATCCTGCAAAGTAAAAATAAAAGATTCTTCCTCCCCATTACCTGTATAATTAATGCAATGAATAGCCGGAGAAGTTACGGACGCATCTCTTTCCACAACAAAAAGCAGTTCCTTACATTCGTTCTTTACCGACAACACATGGACTCCCACAGTTCCGGGTAAAAGCTCCAATGTCAACCGTATATCGGCCATAGGAGATAACTTTGCAATCACTTTCGGCGCATGGCGGAAGAGTTCCGGCAACAAGGCCGGCAGGTCGGGTTCACAATCCTGCAAAGCAAAAACCCGTTTATTCCCTTCGCCGCGACGGGCCGGGTCAATATAAAAAACATCGGTTCGGGGCAGTTGGGATATTAACATTGTGCTATCCCCTTCCATAACCGTTATATTGTCGACACCCAATGCTGAAAAATTATTACGGGCAGCCTCGCAATAAGCAGGGAAACGTTCTATATAAGTTACTTGGCGGACTTTCCGGGAGAAGTAATAACTGTCAATTCCCAGACCACCAGTCAGGTCGCACAGGGTTTCATCTTCCTTCACCAAACGCTGTTTATAGGAAGCCGTCTGTTCAGATGAACATTGCTCTGCCGATATCTTTGAAGGAAATAACAAATCGTCGTTTGCATACCATAAAGGTAGCTTTTCCCTAATCTGCCGCCGGGAGGCAATCTGGTCTACTGCAAAAGGAACATCGATTGAAGGATAACGGGATGCACTCAGCAGAAGACGAGTCAAATCATCGCCTGCATGTTCTTTTACAAATCTCCGGAATTCATCTGTCTGTTTCATGCGGCAAAGATAAGGTTTTTATGATTAGTGATACAACGAATATTTTTCAAAAAAAATCCGCAAATTATTTGCAGTTTGTCAGAGAATATCTATATTTGCTGCCGTAATAACAAAAACAGTCATGAGAACATTTATAGTAAATACATTTTGGTGGTGGCGCTCTTTACTCCTACAACGGTCGTAAGGAACGCAGTCCTGTGTATATACTAGTCAAGATATCATAGAAAGGCCTGTCGCACTTGCGACGGGCCTTTTTTCTTTTTAATCCATTTACGAATACAATTAAAACAACATAGCAAAAAGATGAAAACGTATCAAGTTGACAAAAACGGTTATTATGGTGAGTTCGGCGGCGCTTATATCCCCGAAATCCTTCACCAGTGTGTGGAAAACTTACAGAACATCTATCTGGAAGTACTGGAAAGTGAAAGTTTCAAGCAGGAATTCAACCAATTGCTGCGCGACTACGTAGGCCGCCCCTCCCCCCTTTACCTGGCAAAACGATTAAGCGAAAAGTATGGTTGCAAGATTTATCTCAAACGGGAAGACCTCAACCATACGGGAGCCCACAAAATCAACAACACAATCGGACAGATTCTGCTGGCACGCCGCATGGGCAAAACCCGCATCATCGCCGAAACAGGTGCGGGACAGCACGGTGTTGCCACAGCTACCGTTTGCGCCCTGATGAACATGGAATGCATCGTTTACATGGGCAAGACGGACGTGGAACGCCAGCATGCCAACGTGCAGAAGATGGAGATGCTCGGTGCAACCGTCGTCCCTGTTACTTCCGGCAACATGACCCTGAAAGATGCAACAAACGAAGCAATCCGTGACTGGTGTTGTCACCCTTCCGATACGTATTACATCATCGGTTCCACAGTCGGTCCTCACCCTTATCCCGACATGGTAGCACGCCTGCAATCCGTTATCAGTGAAGAGATAAAGAAACAGTTACAGGAAAAAGAAGGGCGCGACCATCCGGATTACCTGATTGCCTGCGTCGGAGGCGGAAGTTGCACCGAGCCGCGGTGGAGGGTGAAAGCACTCCAGCCGGTACAATCTATCACTTTATCGACGACCAACGGGTGAAACTCGTACTGGCAGAAGCCGGAGGAAAAGGAATCTGTTCAGGTATGAGCGCCGCCACCATCCAACTGGGAAAGAAAGGAATCATACACGGAGCCCGTACCCTGGTCATGCAGAGCGAAGACGGACAAATCGAAGAGCCCTACTCTATCTCTGCCGGACTGGACTATCCGGGAATCGGCCCGATTCACGCCAATCTGTCCGTCAGCCACCGCGCCTCTATTCTGGCAGTCGATGACGACGAAGCACTGGAAGCCGCTTTCGAACTGACCCGCCTGGAAGGAATCATCCCGGCACTGGAAAGCGCCCATGCGCTGGGAGCACTCAGCAAAGTGAATTTCAAGCCGGAAGACGTAGTCGTGTTAACAGTCTCCGGTCGTGGCGATAAAGATATGGATACGTATATTGAATACAAAAACAGAAAGTAACCGATGAAAAACTATCATTTCAAAACGATAAGCAAACAGGTCCTGGGCGACCTGCACACTCCCGTCAGCATCTACCTGAAAGTACGGGATATCTATCCGGAATCAGCCCTGCTGGAAAGTTCGGACTTCCACGGAAACGAAAACAGCCTTTCCTTCATCGCCCTCTGCCCGCTGGCAAGTATCGGCATCAACAACGGCGAATGTACGGCAACCTTTCCCGACGGCAACCGCGAAGTGACTCCCCTCAGTGAAAGCTATAACGTAGCAGATGCCATGAACGCGTTTCTGGACCGTTACAGCATCGAAGGGGCAGACAAGAAAGTCTGCGGCCTGTTCGGATACACGGCCTTCGATGCTGTCCGTTACTTCGAAAACATTCCGGTCATGGAAGCCCATCACGAAGAGAACGATGCTCCCGACATGCTATACATATTATATAAGTATATCCTCGTCTTCAACCATTTCAAAAATGAACTGACATTGGTCGAATTATTGCAGGACGGTGAAAAGAGCAACTTGCAGGAAATCGAAACACTGATTGAAAACCGCAACTATGCTTCCTATAACTTCCAGACTACCGGGCCGGAGACCTCTCCCATCACCGGCGAAGAATATAAGGCTATGGTTCGCGAAGGTATCAAACACTGTCTGCGCGGTGATGTTTTCCAAATCGTTTTAAGCCGCCGTTTCGAACAACCGTTCAAAGGCGACGACTTTAAAGTCTACCGTGCCCTGAGAAGTATCAATCCTTCCCCCTACCTTTTCTATTTTGACTTCGGCGGCTTCCGCATCTTCGGTTCTTCTCCCGAAACGCACTGCAAAGTGACAGAAGGCCATGCAAGCATCGACCCGATTGCCGGAACCGCTTTCCGCACAGGCAACGTGGCTCTCGACAAACAGCGTACAGAAGCCCTCCTCGCCGACCCGAAAGAGAATGCCGAACATGTCATGCTGGTAGACCTTGCCCGCAACGACCTGAGCCGCAACGCACACAACGTACAGGTCGATTTCTACAAAGAGGTACAATATTACAGTCACGTCATCCACCTGGTTTCCCGTGTAAGCGGCGAAGTGAACAGCGACAGCAACCCAGTAAAAACATATATCGACACCTTCCCGGCAGGAACCCTCAGCGGCGCCCCGAAAGTACGTGCCATGCAGCTTATCACCGACCTCGAAAAACATAACCGCGGAGCCTATGGTGGCTGCATCGGATTTATCGGCCTGGACGGTGACCTGAACCAGGCTATCACTATCCGCACCTTCGTCAGCCGCGGCAACGTACTGTATTACCAGGCCGGTGCCGGTATCGTAGCGAAAAGCAACGACGAACGCGAACTTCAGGAAGTAAACAACAAGCTGGGAGCCTTGAAAAAGGCAATCGACCTGGCAGAGAAGTTGAAGAATTAAAAATTGAAAATTGAGAATTGAAAATTATGAGCAAGATATTATTATTCGACAATTATGATTCCTTCACCTATAACTTATTACACATCCTGAAGGAACTGGGTGCAGAGGTGGAAGTTCACCGCAATGACAAAATATCTTTGGAAGAAGTAGACCGCTTCGATAAAATCCTTCTTTCGCCGGGTCCCGGCATTCCGGAAGAAGCGGGCATCCTGCTTCCTTTAATCCGCCAATATGCCCCGACAAAAAGTATTCTGGGAGTATGCCTCGGAGAACAAGCGATTGGAGAAGCCTTCGGAGCAACCCTGATTAACCTGACGGACGTTCATCACGGCGTTTGTTCCGATATCCGGGTAACAGCTAAAGAACCGTTATTTGCCGGACTCGAAGCCGGATTCCGTGCCGGACGTTACCACTCCTGGGCAGTCTCCCGCGAAAACTTTCCCGATTGCCTGGAAATAACAGCCGAAGATATGGAAGAAAAACAAATCATGGCATTGCGTCACCGTACGTACGATGTCCGGGGTATCCAGTTCCATCCGGAATCGGTCCTGACCCCGAAAGGCAAGATTATTATTGAAAACTGGCTGAAAGGATAACGAGGACTAATAAACATAAGAAAGAAGAGTTATGAAAGATATATTATACAGATTATTCGAACACCAGTACCTCGGCCGGGATGAAGCCCGCCAGATACTTCAGAATATGGCTGGCGGCCCATAACAAGAATTCCCGAAAATACTGGCACC
>OGQF01002635.1_pt1 | contig 9894 bp, 11 predicted proteins | sample 1553141 | NCBI WGS metagenome assembly OGQF01 (sample SAMEA2580005, study PRJEB22360) | human gut metagenome | biome: human gut; feature: human-associated habitat; material: faeces | place: Denmark | collected 2008/2010
AGTGTCATACCCCATCCAAGTGATAGCTACTAAGTTACCAGCATAACCACAGAACCAGGCGTCGTGACTGTCATTTGTTGTCCCTGTTTTGCCGCCAATGTCGGTACGTTTAAGGGCCTTCGTGGCTCGAGCGGCAGTGCCGTGCGTTGCTACGCCGTTCAACAAACTATGCATGATGTAGGCATTGCGATCATCAATGGCTCGGATGGACTCGTCACCAGCCGTACGGTTAGTGGCGCGCATCAAGGTTCGACCATCGACGTCAGTTACTCGTTCAATCAAATAGGGTTGAACACGATAGCCGCCATTGGCAAAGACAGCGTAGCCACCTAACATTTGCCACGGCGTGACGCTACCTGCACCCAATGCCATCGGGAGGTTTGCAGGTTGCTTTTCAGGTGGAAAGCCAAACTTGCGAACAAATTCCTGCGCATATTCAGGCGTAATGGCCTGCATGATACGAATAGAAATCAAGTTCTTGGATTTTTCCAAACCGCGGCGTAAAGGCATCGGACCGTCAAAACGACCTTCGTAGTTCTTCGGTTCCCAGATCTTATTGCCCGTGAGCTTGGGGTCAATGCTAATCGGCGCATCGTTAATGATGGTCGCCGGCGTAAAGCCCTTATCTAATGCGGCAGAGTAGATAAAGGGCTTAAACGACGAACCAGGCTGACGCCAAGCTTGCGTAACGTGGTTAAACATGTTGAGGTTAAAATCAAAACCACCCACTAATGCTCGCACAGCCCCTGTATTAAAGTCACCTGCGACAAATGCAGCTTCAACGCGAGGCACTTGTGCCAAGGTCCATTGCTTGCCATCGGTCGAGCGCATCACACGAATGATGGCACCGGGCTTCAGTGCTTTGTCTTGATAAGACTTCGAGACCTTACCCAAGTGACGGCGAGCAAATTTAAGACTAGCGGCGTCTAAAGTAACGGTTTTGTTCGCAGAAATCGCAGCGGTCAGTTTCTTGGGTGTGGCTTCAATGACCACAGCGGGCAACATAAAGGGCGACGTGGTTGTCTTTTCAAGTGCCGTACGAATCGTGGCGGGGCGCTTAGAAGCGTCGCTTATGTCGACATAGTTTTCGGGGCCACGATAACCATATTTACGGTCGTAGGAAATCAACTGACGACGCACAGCATCGACAGCCGTTTTCTGAGCGGCCATGTCGATCGTGGTGTAGACATTGATCCCGCGAGAATAGGTTTCTTCTTTGAAAATGTCGTAGACCAACATACGTGCGAGTTCAGCCGCATACTTAGCGGTAATCGACTCTTCGTTCATGTTGGCGGCGACCATTTCCTGTTGCGTCGCGACACGACGGGTGACCATCGGTTGAGCCTTTTCGGTTTCATAAGTCAGCTCATCGATGTAACCCAAATCAAACATGCGGCGAAGCACATAGTTTTTGCGCATCGTGGCGCGCGTGGGATTCACGATAGGGTTATAGGCCGACGGTGCGACAGGAAGCCCCGCGAGCGTAGCGGCTTCACCTACAGAAATTTGATCCAACGAGCGACCAAAATACGTACGGGCTGCACTTTGGAAACCATATGAACGCTGACCTAAGTAGATCTGGTTCAAATAGATTTCCAAAATCTGATCCTTCGTCAACGTTTGTTCGATTTTGAAGGACATCGCAATTTCGTAAAGCTTACGGGTGTAAGTACGCTCTGACGACAAGAAGAAGTTACGAGCGACCTGCTGCGTGATCGTCGAGCCCCCTTGACCACGACGGCCCGTTACAAAGTTGGCAAAGGCTGCGCGCAAAATCCCCGTAATTTCGATCCCGGGATGCTCATAAAAGCCATCATCTTCTGCGGCAAGAATGGCGTGTTTCACATGAGCAGGAATTTCAGTCAGGCGAACAAAGTCACGACGTTCTTCGCCGAATTCGCCAATGAGTTTGCCATCAGCACTCCATACACGAAGAGGAACGCATGGACGGTAGTCGGCCACGGTATCAATCGGAGGGAGCTGACGATAGATGAAGGCAAAGACAAAGATGGCTAACAAAATGCCGGAGGCGGCACTAGCCAAACAGATACCGAGAAACCACTTAAAGAAAGTCGCGGTTTTTGAGCCTTTGCTTATTGGCTTACGTGCTGGCGGTGTTTTTCGTTTAGTTTGAGTCACGAGAAGACCAGGTCATGAAGAGCGTGAGCCAGTAGTCGATGTGTCGTACGCTACGCTCATCGCATAAATAATGGGAAATGCATCGATTGTAGTCGAGAACCTTGGTTCACGACACGTTGAATCGTATGTGAGATTGCTATAAACACTGAGTTTTGTATGGATTTGCAAGCGTCAACTTTTTCTCTAGAGTGATTTGTTGTTTTTTGGCTACTCTAAAAAGAGCAAAAAGAGGCTCGTGCGATGTGCGTCACGGGCTAGCAATCGCATTCGCGTGCTGAGTTTTATCGTAACGCGCGATAATAATCCTTTGCATTTGGAGCAAAGCCATTATGACGGATCCTATTTATCGCCTGCCTGTCACGGTTGGCGCTTCATCAATCGACATTCTTGGACATGTCAATAACCGCGAATATATTCGTTGGATGGAAGAAGCAGCGACGTTACATGCAGCCTCCCGAGGTCAGACATTTGAGGCACTCAAAGCCTCGGGTCGTGCTTGGGTTGTTCGTCAACATTGGATTGAGTATCTCAGACCAGCGTTGCTTGGCGATGAATTGGTCGTTTATACGTGGGTACAGAGTATTCGTCGTATTTCATCCCTTAGGAGATACGCGATTATGCGCCAAAATGAATTACTCACGGTGGGTGCAACAGAATGGGTACTTGTGGACTATGTAAGACGTCGCCCGATGGTGATTCCGCCTGATGTACAAGAGGCTTTTCAGTTGCTGCCTCCAGAGGCACCTGAGTTGAGTGAATTGGGTATCAGCCGCATGGTGCGTTTCGCGCCGAGCGTTGGCCTGTGATGATGCCAGATGGATTAAAGGGATATGGAATACACCGTAAAAATTGATGATCTGACATTTGGATATGGAGGTCGAACCATCCTGCAGAACGTTTCCATGCGTTTTGGTGCTGGCAAAGTGGTCGCCATTATGGGTGGCTCTGGGATGGGGAAAACCACCTTGCTGAAATTAATTGGCGGGTTACTGACCCCGCAAAGCGGTGAGATTACGATCGCGGGCGAACAAATGCACACGGGAGACCAAAAGAGTCTCTATCGTCTTCGTCGCTGTATGGGCATGTTGTTTCAGTTCGGGGCATTGTTCACGGACTTGTCGGTCTTTGATAATGTGGCTTTCCCCATGCGTGAGCAGACTGATCTCGATGAAGAAACGATTCGAGATTTAGTGTTGATGAAACTCAATGCGGTGGGCTTAAGAGGAGCAGCGCCTTTGATGCCGTCCGAAATTTCGGGTGGGATGGCTCGTCGTGTGGCCTTGGCACGCGCCATTGCTTTGGACCCCGCCGTCATTATGTATGACGAACCTTTTGCTGGGTTGGATCCGATTTCTATGGGGGTGACTGCGAATCTGATTCGACGACTCAATGATGCATTGCAAGCAACGTCCATCATTGTGACCCATGACGTGGCTGAAACCTTCGAAATTGCTGACTATGTTTATATGATCAATGCAGGCCGCATCGCGGCAGAGGGGTCGCCTGAAGAATTACGTAAAACGGAAGAGCCGTTTGTGAAGCAGTTTATTCATGCGTTGCCTGATGGTCCTGTGCGTTTCCATTACCCCGCGCCCACGATTGCACAAGATTTCGGAGGTGACAGAGCATGAGAGGATTGATGACAAATGTGGGCCATTTGGTCGTCAATATCTTTAGACGCATTGGTCGCTTTGGTCTTTTTGCCTGGACCTTGTTGATGCGTCTAGGGGGTGCACGTTTGGCGCCCGTGATTCAACAGATTCATTTCATTGGGAACTATTCGCTACTTATTATTGCGGTCTCAGGTCTCTTTGTTGGCTTTGTGTTGGGGCTTCAGGGCTACTACGTGTTGGTGACCTATGGGAGTGAACAGGCCTTAGGTACCATGGTGGCTTTGTCACTGGTGAGAGAACTAGGTCCCGTGGTGACGGCACTCCTATTTGCAGGGCGTGCTGGCACGGCTTTAACGGCTGAGATTGGTCTCATGCGTGCTGGCGAACAATTGGCCGCGATGGAAATGATGGGGGTTGACCCCGTCAAGCGCGTGCTCGCTCCTCGATTTATTGGAGCCTTTATCTCGATGCCCATTTTGGCCACGATTTTTTCGGCAGTGGGTATCGTAGGCGCTTGGTTCGTTGGTGTCCAAATGATCGGCACGGATAACGGAGCCTTCTGGAGCCAAATGCAGAGCGCCGTGGATATTTGGGACGATATTTTTAATGGCTTTATTAAAAGTGTCGTTTTCGGGATTGCGGTTGCACTCGTAGCCCTTTTTCATGGTTATGTCGCTCGTCCGACACCTGACGGTGTGTCAAGAGCAACGACAAGCACTGTGGTGATTTCTTCACTCTTAGTGCTTGGCTTGGACTTCATTATGACGGCGTGGATGTTCACGACGGTCTAAAAAACAATAAGGATCTTAGGTTATGGACAAGAATCGCACTCTCGAATTTTATGTAGGGATCTTTGTGGTGTTGGGCTTTGCCGCCATGCTCTTTATGGCGCTTCAAGCCGCTAACTTGGGTAGTTTCACGTTTGGTCATAAGAGCTATACCGTCACGGCTGCCTTTGACAATATCGGTGGCTTGAAGCCGCGCGCAGCTGTGAAGTCTGCTGGTGTCGTCGTTGGTCGTGTGCAGTCGGTTGTTTTTGATCCCGAGAGCTTCCAGGCTGTTGTGACGATGGATATTGATACGGCCTATCCGTTTCCGACGGATAGTTCGGCAAAGATTTTGACGGCTGGCTTGTTGGGCGAACAGTATATTGGTATCGAACCAGGGGCTGACGAAGGCAATTTGGCCAATGGCGATGAAATTCGTCGCACGCAAAGTGCTGTGGTTTTGGAAACGTTGATTAGTCAGTTCCTCTACAACACGGCAGAAAAGTCTGGTAACGAGTGACAAATAATAAGGATAAACAAATGACGACATCGCTAAAAAAAAGGTTGCCAGGATTGGCAAGTGTGGCTTTACTTGCGGGTTGTGCTCAAGTGCCCCTTGATGCCGGTCAAACACCAGAAGATCCGTACGAAAGTTTCAATCGCCAGATGTTTGCCTTTAACGATAACCTTGATCGTGCGGTGTTAACACCTGTGACCAAGGGGTATCGTTGGGTGGTGCCTGAAAAGGGCCGTGAAGGGGTTTCGAATGTGGTGGATAACCTTGGCGAACCCAATAATGCGCTCAATAACTTCTTGCAAGGTAAGGTCAGCGAAGGGATTACGTCCACGTTTCGATTCTTGCTCAATACGACTTTAGGGGTTGGCGGTATTTTCGACGTGGCTACCTGGGTTGGCATGGAGCGTGCCCCTGAAGACTTCGGCCAGACCTTGGGTGTTTGGGGTGTTGGCGAAGGACCTTACCTCGTGTTGCCGTTGCTTGGCCCGTCGAGTGGTCGTGATGTGTTCCGTTGGCCTGTGAGTGCCGCCACCGATCCTATGACCTATGTGCTTTGGGATGAAGATTGGTATTGGCGCGTGGGGTACGCTGGCATCGAAGCCGTGGATTTACGTTCACGTATGATGGACGCAGGGCTTGACGATATGCGTGCCAATGTTGTGGATGAATACGTGGCGGTGCGTAATGCTTATCGCCAACAGCGTCGACATGCCATTGCTGATGGCGCTCAATCGGGTGAAGAAGAGCTTGAATCTTTGACGCCGCTTTCGTTTGATGATGACGATACGTCGGATGACAATACTGTAAAGGAACCGTAATGCAGAGACGAGATTTGATTTTGGCACTAGCATGGCATTCGTTTCGCTTCCCGCCATCGCGGCTGAAGCACAGGATCCGTTTGACTGGGTTTTGTCGGTTAGTAATGGGATTCTTCAAGAAATTAAAGCGAATCCCAAGTTGCACGCAGGTGACCCTGTTGCGTTGCAGGCGCTCGTCGATAACCGCGTGATGACGTGCGTTGACTTTACGATGATGACGCGCATGACCGTGGGGCCCAAGTGGCGTCAGGCGTCTAAGGAAGAACGTCAGCGTTTGATGGCGGGCTTCGAAAAGCTTTTGATTCGTATCTATTCAGGTGCCTTGAAGAACGTAAAGGACCATACGTGCGAATTGCGCCCAACGCGCAACCGTAAGGTCAAAGACGAAATGGTGATCCGTACGCTCTTGAAGGCACAGGGTCAGCCTGATATCGGGCTTGACTATCGTATCTACCGTAATAAGGCGGGTGAGTGGAAGATTGTCGACGTCAATGTCGAAGGCATTTGGATGGTCGAAAACTACCGTTCTCAGTTTGCGTCCACGCTCAATCAGGAGGGTGTTCCGGGTTTGATTCGTCTTTTAGAAGAGAAGTCTGACGCTTTGGTGGATGCTAACGCGCAAAAGACCAAGTAAGCCATGAAGTTCAATACGCCTCATTTAACGTTTGTTGAAGCTTCGAAAGCCAAGGCCTTGGTCGTCAAAGCCACGCGTAATGGAGATTACACGTTGGACTTTGAAGGCGTGGTTCGTGTAGATAGTACCGTGCTTGCGTTGGCACTCTACGCGTATCGTCAAGCCAAGGCGGCGGGCAAAGAGTTAACGCTTCTAGCGGTACCGCCAGGGTTTATGGAGTTAGTCAAGCTCTATGGCTTGGAGACTTTACTTAAACCCCATTAAAATAGAATGATTCACGTCGACGGCGCGGCTATCCGCGCCGTTTCTATGTCAATTCCTGATTGGCTCTACCATTGTGAGAGTGATTGTGTTAGTTTTCGGAAGATATAAAGTCTTTCGAACTAGCTCAAGCTCTTACTCAACTGCGAACGAAATAACACCATGCAACAGCTCAAAATCAATGGCGGTCACCGCCTCGTCGGCGAAATTCGTGCTTCTGGCGCCAAGAATGCCGCGTTACCTATCTTGGCTGCTTCTTTGTTGACGGCCGATGACTTGGTGCTTCATAACGTGCCTGACTTGGCTGATGTGCGTACGATGTTGAAGCTGTTGGCTGGCATGGGCGTTAAAGTGCAGCGAGAAGGGACAGATGTCATTCTCAATGCGAGTACCGTGACGAGTACGATTGCGCCCTATGACTTAGTGAAGACCATGCGCGCGTCTGTGTTGACGTTGTGTCCGTTGGTGGCTCGATTTGGTAGCGCAGATGTGAGTTTGCCAGGTGGTTGCGCGATTGGTGCTCGACCCGTAGATCAGCATATTCGTGGTCTTCGTCAGTTAGGGGCTCAGGTTGAAATTGATCATGGTTATGTGCGTGCGACCGCGTCGCGATTGACGGGGGCACATATTGTGACCGATATGGTGACCGTGACGGGTACCGAAAACCTGGTGATGGCCGCGGTGTTGGCTGAAGGTTGTACTGTCATTGAAAATGCTGCGCGCGAACCAGAAGTGGTTGATTTATGCAACTGCCTCAATGCAATGGGGGCTCGTATTCAGGGGGCTGGGACACCGGTTCTCTATATTGAAGGGGTGAAGCAGTTGCACGGCGCCGAGCACACGGTGATTGCTGACCGTATTGAAGCTGGGTCCTTCTTTGTGGCTTCTGTGGTGACGCAAGGCGACGTTTTGGTGACGCACTGTCAGCCAGCTCACATGGAAGTCGTGTTAGATAAGTTACGTTGTTGTGGCGCTCAGTTGGACATTGGTAACGACTGGGTTCGTGTTCGCATGGATGGTCGTCCGCAACCCGTTTCTATTCGTACGGTGCCGCATCCAGGGTTCCCCACCGATATGCAAGCGCAGTTCATGACTTTGAATTGTTTGGCATCGGGGACGGCCCATATTACGGAAACGATTTTTGAAAATCGCTTTATGCATGTGCCCGAACTCTTGCGTCTTGGTGCACATATCACGATTGAAGGCCATACCGCGATTGTAGAAGGGGTGCCCGAGTTGACAGGCGCCACGATTATGGCAACCGATCTGCGTGCCTCGGCCTCGTTGGTGATTGCGGCTTTGGCTGCGCAGGGTAGTAGCACGGTTGATCGTATTTATCACCTTGATCGTGGCTATGAACGTATGGAAGAAAAACTGCGTCAGTTAGGCGCCGATATTGTGCGTGTGGCCGCCTGATAGAACGTTTGCTAAGCGTGCTCAGCAAAAAAAAACGGAGAAAGAGATGAGTTGGATTGATGAAGTTCACTTTAACGAAGAAGGCTTGGTTCCCGTCATTGTGCAGGATGACGAGACGCATCGCGTATTGATGTTTGCTTGGGCGAATAAAGAAGCGCTTGAAGAAACGGTAGCGACGGGACGCGGTGTCTATTTCTCCCGTTCGCGCGGTCAGGTCTGGTGTAAAGGCAAGTCGTCGGGTAATGAGCAGCGAGTATTAGGCATGCAACTCGACACTGACGGTAAAGCGGTTTTGTATCTTGTCGACCAACAGGGTGGTGTCGCTTGCCATACGGGGCATGCGAGTTGCTTCTGGCGTGAACTCGGATCTGGTGGTTGGCGTGAAGCTGAACCCGTGGTTCGTGCGCCTGAAGATATGTATCGATAACGATCAGAATACATACCTAAGTAGGTGCGACCATACCGCTTTAAGACGGTAGGCGAACGCCTTAAAAACCCATCATAATGGCTTAACGCTTCAAAAGCCTTGGTGATGGTAAGCTTAGGATAACGCTGATCATTAAAATGGTTAATGCGCTTTCCAAAACCCATGTGTGAAGCGTGGGTTAGAAAGCATTAAGCTTGACAGAGGTTTCCATGCAACTTGACGATTGCCTGTTTTGCCGGATCGCACGTGGAGAAATCCCCGCATCCAAGGTTTATGAAGATGAAGAAGTTCTTGCTTTCCGAGATATTAATCCGAAGGCACCGATTCATTTTCTGATTATCCCGAAAAAGCACATTCAATCTTTAGCTCAAGCGGAGCCTGAAGATGCCGCGCTTTTGGGTAAAATGCTTGGATTAACGCGTACGTTAGCGTTGCAGGAAGGTGCAAAGAACGGTTTCCGCGTCATTATCAACACCGGTCGCGATGGCGGTCAGGAAGTTGATCATTTACACATTCATGTTCTTGGCGGTCCGCAGCCTTGGACGAAATAATCTCAGGAGAGAAAAAATGGGTTCCCTTTCTGTTTGGCACTGGCTGATCGTTTTGGTCATTGTTGTGCTGGTTTTCGGTACGGGCAAGCTCAAGAATATGGGCAAGGACCTTGGCGGTGCGATCAAAGGCTTTAAGGATGGTATGAAGGAAGGCGAAGAAGCGCCTAAGAAGGAAATTGCCCAAGATAAGGCTGCCACTGTTGATGTGGAAGCCAAGGATAAGACGAACGCTTCCTAATCTGCTCAGGACTTAATCCTGTAGAGATTAAGTGGAGACAGTGAGCGTTTGACGCTTAAGCTAACGGCCGCGGCAGTCTTTGGGGCTGACCGCGGCTCTTTAGTGAAAGACAAGGATAAACATGTTTGACTTCGGTTTCAGTGAGATGTTGGTTATCGGGACGATTGCCCTTGTGGTACTCGGACCGGAACGATTGCCGACAGTAGCTCGTACAGCGGGGGAGTGGATTGGGAAGGCGCAACGATTCGTTGCTCAGGTCAAATCCGATATCAACCGAGAAACGGACCTCGCAGAGCTCAAACGAATTCAAGATGAGGCCAAGGCTCTCGCAAATGATGTGAAGTCTACGGTTGAGAAGTCCGCTTCCGCGATCGAAAAAGACGTTCAGTCTGTTTCGACGGATACGAAAGAGGCAGTGACGCAAGCGCAGGATAGCTTGAAAGAAATCGAAGAGTCCGTCAACAAGATGGCTTCGGCTGGCTCGAGTGACGAAATCGCTGATTTCTATGGTTG
>OGQF01002637.1_pt1 | contig 9892 bp, 10 predicted proteins | sample 1553141 | NCBI WGS metagenome assembly OGQF01 (sample SAMEA2580005, study PRJEB22360) | human gut metagenome | biome: human gut; feature: human-associated habitat; material: faeces | place: Denmark | collected 2008/2010
GACGCATGCGTCGGAACAGCTATGAGCCTTGAGGCTCTGCTTGTAACATAGCCTTCTAGGCGTTATGAGTAAAAAGCCCCCGGCTTAGCCGGGGGATAATTACTGAAAACTTACAGATATATGTACTAAAATCAAAATGTATCATTTTTTGGTTTACTACATAGCAGAGAGGAAGTTTTATGGAAATAATTATTGTTAATGTTATGTTTAAAAACTTATTTGACAGTTATAAATTTTGATCCTATAATTTAATAGTCTTATAAAATTATGGGGGATGATTGTATGTGGTTAATATTTGCAACAATAACAATTTTACTGTGGGGAGCGTCAGAAACGATATTTAAAAAAGTTTCTACAGCAGAAAAATATAGTGTATTAAAACTAATTTCATATAATGGTATAATTTTGGGAATATGTGCAGTAATTTTTATGGTAATTACAAAAACACAAATAAATTTTCAAATAATAAAAACATATTTACCAGTAGCTTTAATATATATTGCATCAATGTTTTGTACATACAAAGCAATGACTCTTGTAAAAGTTTCAATTTTATCGCCATTACAAAATTCATCTTGTGCTATAACAACAATATTATGTATATTTTTGCTAAAACAAGAAGTGGGAATACCACAAATAATCTCTATTGCAGTAATTATAATAGTAATGATTTTACTATCAATAAATAAAGATGAAGTTTTACGTTTAGAGTCTGGTGATAAAGAAGCAGATGAAAGAAACGCAAAAAAAGCATATTTATTATATCTAAAAGGAATTGCGTTTGCTCTTGGATATTGGCTTTTAGATGGTATAGGTTCATTTATGGATGACTATACATTAGAAGCAGAGTTATCAGCAGAGCAAGTAATTATTACATATTCTTTTATATATGCAGTAATAGGAATTATTTGTGCAATTATAGTGAAAAATAAAGAAAAAGGTTATAAATATATAGATATTAAAAATAATAAATTAAAATTATTGGGAACTTTATTAGAAACAGTTGGGCAGTATACATATATTTATGCTTTTGCATTTGGTGATGCAGCTATAGCTTCACCATATATTGCAGCATATAGTATAGTAACTGTTATATTATCTAGAATTTTCTTAAAAGAAAAATTGAAAAAGAAACAATATATATTAATAGGAATAATCTTAGTAGCATTAGTAATACTTTCAATATAGTAATAACAAGAAAATACAATAAGTAAAAACATAGTTTAATATTTAAAAATAATAAAGACAAGAGCATCTTATACGTTGTGTGGTATAAGATGCTCTTTGAGGTATTGTGAAATTATTCTTTCTGTGCGAAACTAGAAATAGAATTAAACTGGTCTAGAGTTTCGCAATACTTTTTAAAACGACTGTCATTTTCGGCAGGTGGAATAATCGAAATATGAAGTAGCATTTTATCATTCAATTTTTTTACGGTAAATACAAAGTTTGCGAGTCCTAACGAATGCAGATAGTTAAACTTACTACAAAAATTAGGGATTTTTAGACTTTCGATTTGCCTAACTACAGTAAATTGAACAGAAACTGTAATCTGTCTTCCGATTGCCGTTATTGAAAGTAAGTTATTTGATATAGTTAAAAGTTTTTTTATTTTAACCATATTCAATAATTCTAACACCGGCTCCAATCCGTTGAATGGTTTCACTAGTGAAATTATAAAACTTTCTTTGTCACTATCAATATAGCTATCATTTGTACACTCAGAAGAACAAATGAAACTATCTTGAAGTGAAATTATAAACTGATTAGAAGATTCCTCATAATTAAAACTTGGAATACATTCTTTAAAAAGAGCGTTCCATGTTAAGAGTAAACTTTCATCAACTTCTGAAGATGTTTTTAAAGAAACCTCAAATGCAGGGAAAGATTCCCTAGCTCTATACACATAGATTGATAATCTATCTTGTATAAATTTAAAATTGAAACCATTCTTCAATTTTGGATTTGCTAAGGCATTTAATGCCTTGCAAATTGCCTTAATAACAGTTGTGTCTTCTTCTGCTATTTTTAGCCGAAGTTCTTTTGTGTTAGCCATAAAATTTTATACCTCCTTTTTTCAACTTAACCTAATGGCATACATTTAGTATACTACAAAAAGCAGATAAAGTAAACATAAAACATAAAAGCAAAAACTAACTATATTGATAAACTGTAAAAACATATTAGATAACGAAAAAGCAAATAGATAAGAAAATAAACAACTAAAATTCTTTGATTAATTATAAAAAACGTGATATACTAAGCAGGAATAAATTTTACCTAGGAGGTATGAGAGATGTTTAAAAAACGGAAAGCACAATTGTGCTATACTACATGTGAGGAAAATGGTTTTATGAATATAACCATTTTATCAAAAGGACAAGGAAGAGAAGAAAAATCTATTACCTTGGATGGAATGATCCGGTTAAGTACGACTTTAGACTATTTGGTTGATACCAATGCTAAACAGTATGTTTGTTATATGCATTATACAACCAGATGTAAAAAGACGGATGAAGACCAGAAATTATTTCATAATTACGATTCCAACAAACCTATATATATGGGGTGGTCAAAGAATGTTCCAAAAATCGGACAAAACATAATTGTTTACGGGGTTTCATCAAATGATATAAATGATGAAATTACTACAGGGAAAAAAGCTGAAGAAAAGCCTGCATGCTTTACTGTAAACGCTGTAGTATACCAGTATGAAAATGTTTATGTATGTGATGTGGATTCTAAGATAATTTTGGCTGTTGAAGTTGTAAGATAATAAAAAAGTGGTTTTGTTATAGTGCATAAATGCATTGCAATGGCACAAATATAAAGAAATAAGAGTCCCAGAATAAGAAAAATTCTGGGACTCTACTATATATAAATTAATTTGAACAGGGATTTTAAGAACCGTCCCCGAATCCCGATTTAATTAATAAAAAATTAAGAAAATCTAAATTGATATAGTAATAATGTAGTGGTATAATTCTAAAAAACTGAAAAGAGTGAAAAAAAGTGGAAAGATATAATCCAGACTATAAAAGTGGTCTAAATGCTAAACAAGTAAATAAAAGAAAAGAAGAAAATTTAATCAATATAGATACAACGGTAAAGACAAAAAGTGTAAAGTCAATTATTGTATCAAACTTTTTTACATTGTTTAATATAATGAATTTTATATTGGCGTTATTAATATTTTTTGTAGGGGCGTATAAAAATTTATTATTTATAATAATTGTTATACTAAATACTCTTATTAGTACAATTCAGGAGATTTATTCTAAAAAAACAATAGATAAATTATCACTATTAGCGCAAACAAAAGCAAATGTAATAAGAGATGGAAAAAAAGAGAAAATTAGTAGTTTTGAATTAGTACTAGATGATGTAATTGAATTAAATGCAGGAGATCAAATTCCTACAGATAGTGTTATTTTAAATGGAAAAATAGAAGTAAATGAGGCTTTATTAACAGGAGAACCGGATAATATAGAAAAAGAAAAAGGTGATAGACTGTTATCTGGAAGTTATTTAGTTAGTGGAAAATGTTTTGCTAAAGTAGAACATATTGGTAAAGAAAATTATATAGCCAAGATATCTAATGAAGCAAAGTCGAAGAGAAAAGTAAATTCAGAAATAATGAATTCTCTAAACAAAATAATAAAGATAATTTCTTTTGTAATAATTCCAGTAGGAATATTGTTATTTTTTAATCAGCTAGATTTACAAGGAAGTGACTTTAAACAAGCAATAGTTAGTACAGTTGCAGCTTTAATTGGTATGATACCTGAAGGTTTGGTTCTGCTAACAAGTACAGTATTAGCAGTTAGCGTAACAAGACTTGCTAAAAAGAAAGTATTAGTACAAGAATTATACTGTATAGAAACTTTAGCTAGAGTAGATGTGCTATGCTTAGACAAAACAGGAACAATTACAGAAGGAAAAATGAGTGTAGACAAAATAATTCCAGTAAATAATCACACAGAAAAAGAAGTACAAGAAATATTATCAATATTGGGAACATATTCAGAAGATAAAAATTCTACAATAGAAGCTATAAGAGAAAAATTTACAACTAATAAAAAATTAAAAGTAGAAAGAAGTATGCCATTTAAATCTTCTAATAAATGGTCTGGAATTAGTTTAAAAGATGTGACTTATGTATTAGGAGCTCCAGAAGTCATAGGTGAAAATAAAAAAGAAATAGAAAAATATATATCTGAATATAGAGTAGTTGCTATAGGAAAAAGTGCTGAAAAGTTAAATAATAAATTACCAGAAAAAATAGAAATTGTAGGATATATATTAATATCTGACATAATTCGTAAAAATTCTAAAGAAATATTAAACTATTTTGAAAAACAAGGTGTAGCAATAAAACTAATTTCTGGCGATAACCCAATAACAGTTTCTAATATAGCAAAAAAAGCAGGAGTAAAAGATTATGAAAATTATATTGATGCTAGAACTTTAAAGACAGAAGAAGACATAAAGAAAGCAGCTATAAAATACACAATATTTGGAAGAGTAACTCCAGAGCAGAAAAAGCAAATTATACTTGCATTAAAAGAAGAAAAGCATACAGTTGCAATGACAGGTGATGGCGTAAATGATGTATTAGCATTAAAAAATGCAGATTGTAGTATAACTGTTGCAAATGGAAGTGAAGCAGCGAGAAATGTATCACAGTTAGTACTATTAGATTCAGACTTTAAGTCTATGCCGAATATTGTAGATGAAGGAAGAAGAACAATAAATAATATACAAAGATCTGCTACATTATTTTTAGTAAAAACAATATATGCAACAATGCTTGCAATATTATTTGTATTTGTAAATATGCCATATCCATTTATTCCAATTCAATTAACTTTAATAAATCTAGTTGTAACAGGTATACCATCTGTAATTTTAGCACTAGAGCCAAACAAAGAAAGAATAAAGGGTAAATTTATAATAAATATAATAAAAAGAGCTTTACCAACTGCGTTAACTGTAGTTACAAATATAATTATTATAGGAATAATTAGTAAAATATATAACATAGATGAAATGAACTATTCTAGTGTTTGTGTTGTTGTAACAGCAATAACAGGATTTATTTTATTATTTAAAATATCTAGACCATTTACTATAAGTAGAACAATACTATTTATAGGAGTAATTACAATTTTTTTAGTAGGCATAACACTATTTAAAGGTATATTTAGTATAAATTTAGATTTAAGTAATATTATACCAATAATAATTTTAGGAGTTGCTTCTATTTTTGTTGGAATAGTATATAATGTTATTTCGAATAAAATTTTTAAAAAAGTAGAGAAGAGGATGGCAAATGATTAATAAAGAATACGTTATACAAAATGCAGATAATAAAGAGTTTATATTAAAAGCAATAGATGAAGATGCAACATTAATAGAATTTGCAAGTGATGAAATAAGAGATAATAAAGAAATTATGCTAGAAGCAATTAAAAGAAATGGAGAAGTGCTAGAGTTTGCAAGTGATAGATTAAAAGCAGATAAGGAAGTTGTACTTACAGCAGTAAAAGAAGTGGGCTGGGTTGTGTGTTATGCATCACAAGAGCTAAAAGCAGATAAAGAAATAATTTTAGAAGGTTGCAAAAAAGACGGACAAGTGTTGTATTATGCAAGCAAAGAATTAAGAGATGATAAAGAAGTAGTGCTAGAGGCTGTAAAACATAAAGGGATAATAGTAAAATATGCAAGCAAAAGGTTATTAGAAGATACAGAAGTTATAATAGCAGCATTAACTCAAAATAAAAAGGCAGAAATATTTATACCAAAAGAATTTAGAGAAAAAGAAGAAGTAAAAGCAGCTTTTGCAAGTGAATAGAAAATGAACACCTATAATTTTTTATAATTATAGGTGTTTATTTTTTAGTAGAAAAGTTATGAAATGCTTTAGATTTTCTTAGAGTTTTTATTAGTTAGGAATATTAAAAAAAATTTTTAATAGAAAAATATTGACAACTGTTATATACTGTTATATATTAAATATAACAGTGAAAAAGGAGAAGAAAATGAATATTATTATTAGTAATAGCATTGGAGAGCCAATATATGAACAAATAAAAAAAGCAATAAAACAGGCAATATATTCTAACGAATTAAAAGAAGGAGAAATATTACCTTCAGTAAGAGTAATGGCAAACGATTTAAAAATAAGCTTTCTAACTGTTAAAAAGGCATATGACGATTTAGAAATAGAAGGATTTATAAAAACAGTTCAAGGCAAGGGAAGTTATGTATTACCTAAAAATTTAAATCTTTTAAGAGAAGAGAAATTAAAAGAAATAGAAAACCATGTAGTTTCAATTGTTAAATTATCAAGAATTTATAATATAACAGAAGATGAAGTAATTAATTTAATAAAAGTTATGTTTAAGGAGGATTTTTAATGGAAAATAATATAGAAGTTAAGAATTTAAATAAAGAATACGAGGATTTTAAGTTAAAAGATATTAGTTTTAATATACCTAAAGGGAGTATTGTTGGGCTAATAGGAGAAAATGGAGCAGGAAAAACAACAACAATAAAGTCAATTTTAAACATTATAAAATCAGATGGAGAGATAAGAGTTTTAGGCAAAGACATAAAAAAATATGAAAAAGAAATCAAAAAAAAATTAGGTGTTGTATTAGATGAAAGCTTTCTGTCAGAATACTTAACTCCTAAGAAAATAAATTGTATTATGAATAGTTTTTATGAAGACTGGAATAAAACACAATTTGAATATTATATTAAAAATTTTAAATTACCAGAAAACAAGATGATTAAAGACTTTTCTAGTGGAATGAAAATGAAATTAAAAATTGCAACAGCTATTGCACATAATCCAACAATATTAATATTAGATGAACCAACTAGTGGGTTAGACCCAATAGTAAGAAATGAGATACTAGATATTTTTAGAAAATTTATAGCAGAAGATGAACAAAGGTCTATTTTAATTTCTAGTCATATAACAACAGATTTAGAGCATATTTCAGATTACATTATGTTCATAAAAGACGGAGAAATAACACTTAATTTACCAACTTCAGAAATACTAGAAAATTATGGAATTGTTAAATGTGACGAAAATACTTTTAACAATATAGAAAAGCAAGATATTAAATATTATAAAAGGGAAAAATACCAATATGAAGTATTAGTAGATAACAAAGATTTAATAAAAAGAAAATATAATATAGCTACTATAGATAAAGCTTCTATAGAAGATATAATGTTATTTTACATAAGGGGGGAAAAATAAGTGAAAGAAATCTATGGATTAATAAAAAAAGATGTGCTAAATTTAGGAAGTTATAAAATATCTATTTTTATGATGCTTGTGTGTGTATTAATTATAGGAAGCATTGGCCAAAATACATGTACATACATTCCAATAATAATGGCTACTATGGCTGGCATGATAGGATTATCTACATTTAGTTATGATGAAATTTCGAAATCTGAAAATTATATTTTGTCTTTACCAATTAGTAAGAAAGAATTAGTAATAGAAAAATATATATTTTCAATAATTATTGCTATTTTAGGTGGTTTAATAGGATTTTTAATAACACCAATTTTTACCAATATTTTAAATAATATAAGGCGAGATATAACTTTAAATGTTGACTATAAAGTTTTGTTTATAACAACTTTATGCGGAATATTTGGAATTTCACTTATAATTTCTATACAAATTCCTAGTATATACAAATGGGGAGCAGAAAAAGGAAGAATTCAAATGTTTGTAATAATTTTTATAATAATTATTATGGTTGCAGGAATTGTATATTTGTTACTAAAAACAGGACTAAATATTAATTTAGTAAATATTAACAATTTTTTTAATAAGTTTGGAATTGTAATACTTTTAACATCTTTAATAATTATGTATTATATTTCTTACAAAATTTCGTATAAAATCTTTTTAAAAAGTAGAAAATAAAAAAGCGAACCTAAGATTTCCTAACAAATGTAAATTCTAAGAAGATCTAAGGTTCATTATAATTATTTAGTACACAAACTTCTCCTACTATATAAAAAAAAAGCCATGGAACATAGTATTCCATGGCTATAATAAACCTGAAACTAGTATACCTAAATTGTCATGATAAATTTTGCTAAATTGGCTTAAAGGTAAAGGATTAGTTCCTTTTCCAACTTCTATAGTAAAAGCTGGTTTATTAAAAGTCTTTATAAACCAATCTCTTAAACCACCAAAAGATGAATTGTATGGGGTATCTTCAAGTTCATATCCACTAACATGTGCAAATTCTTTTGCAAGTTCTAAAGAATTTTTAGGCAAAAAGTCTTTATATTTCCAATAAATTACTTCACCTTGTGAGTGAAAACACAAACATAAAGAAAAATTTTTTATTAATATGAAATCGTATATACTTTTTGACTCTGGTTCAGAAAGAGGAGAAGGTCCAGCAAAGTCCCTTGGTGAGTAACTTAAAAAACCGAAATTAGATTTTATTTTTTTACCTGTTTCCCAATCAGCAGGAAATTGAGAGTTTAAATCCACACCAGTGGATTTAAAAATATACCAACCAAGAAATTAATTTAATAAAATGCAGTAATCATCTATATTACAGAGTATTTCAATTTGATTGAAGTATTCTGTTTTTTTAGTGGATTTTTACGGCTAGAATTGGAGTAGTATATGAAAGAAAATCAAGAAAAGGTTGGATATTATTCTGTAATTCCTGCAACTGTTTTATATAATAAAGAATTAAAAGCAAATGAGAAGTTGCTATATGCAATAATAACATCTCTTGCTTATAAAGAAGGCTATTGCTTTGCATCTAATAAATACTTAGCAGAAAAATTAGATGTAAATCCTAAAACAATTTCAAGTTGGATTTCTGATTTAAAGAATAAAAATTTTATAGTTGTTGAATTAATTAGAAATGAAAATAATCAACTAGTTCAAAGAAAAATTTATATAAATAATGTACCATATCCATTAAATAATGGATACCAATATCAATCAAAAAATGGACAGGCTATCCATCCAAAAGTGGAAGATAATAATATAAAAAATATACTTAAAGAAGAAAAGCAAGAATTTCACTTATGTGCACCTATAGGGTGGATAAATGATCCAAATGGGTTTTCAAGCTTCAAAGGAGAGTATCATTTACTTTATCAATATCACCCATATGGAACATATTGGGGACCGATGCATTGGGGACATAGTAAGTCTAAAGATTTTATTAAGTGGGAACAGTTACCTGTTGCTATTGCTCCAGATGAAAAATACGATGAGTCAGGATGTTTTTCAGGGAGTGCAGTAGAAGACAATGGGAAGCATATACTTATGTATACGGGAGTATCAGAAAAGGAAGATAATAGTGGAAATAAAATTGTTAGACAAACTCAATGTATAGCAATTGGAGATGGAATAAATTACGAAAAGTTAGATTGTAATCCAGTAATAACTCATGAACAATTACCAGAAGGAAGCAGTAAAGAAGATTTTAGGGATCCAAAAATTTGGAAAGAAGGTGAATGGTTTTACTCAGTTATTGCAAGTAGAGCTGCTGATAATGGTGGTCAAATCCTTATGTATAAGTCAAGGGATTTAAAAGTATGGGAATTTGTTACTGTACTTGATAAGAGCGAAAGTTAGATAGGAACTATGTGGGAATGCCCAGACTTTTTTAAGCTTGATGAAGAACATGTTCTTATAATTTCACCAATGGAAGTTAGAGCGAATGAAAAAGGATATCATAATGGTCATAATTCTATTTTCTTAAAAGGTAATTATGATAAGAAAAATTGTAGCTTTGAAAGAACTTCAGAAGAACTTATAGATGGCGGATTAGATTTTTATGCGCCACAAACATTAGAGTCTAAAGATGGAAGACGTATA
>OGQF01002638.1_pt1 | contig 9891 bp, 20 predicted proteins | sample 1553141 | NCBI WGS metagenome assembly OGQF01 (sample SAMEA2580005, study PRJEB22360) | human gut metagenome | biome: human gut; feature: human-associated habitat; material: faeces | place: Denmark | collected 2008/2010
CTCCCGTTGGTTGAAGGTATTCATCAAGACCTGAATAGGAAACAATTTCGTTAAGCCATTCCTTTACGTCGAATCCATCCGGCGGACCCTGCCAAATACCGTCAATTAAAAAGTTTTTCACTCCTCAACAAATTTTAGAATTAGGCTACTTCTTAAAATCAGAAACCGGACGCACATAATGTAAATCATGTTTATTATAAGTACGTATCCAAGAAGCGCTATGGGCAAAAGCGAGATTGGGAAAATTCGGATCAAGGATAACTTCACACGTCCATTCGTTAGTGAAAGATTTACCGCCGATCTTCTTAAGAACCTCATCTAACCCACCAAACATTGCATAATCCATTTCGATAGCCTCATGACGTGTTGGACAGCGGAAACCCTCGCGGTATTCGGCAGCGGCTTTCTGGGCGTCCTCGAAATTGAATGCGCATGGCAGGCATTCTTTGGCAATCTCAAGCATGCCAAAATCAGACACCAAGACTACTGTCTGAGCAGACTTGGGAAATCTATACTTCATCCACTCGTCGATGGTGTGCAGATCGTGATTGTAATCGGGGATATAAATCCCTTTTTTGATGTTACTCCTCCTTTTAGTCTCTCTTTTCATTCCTCGTTCAGTTTTTGGATGAATATTGCTTTTGCTCCGCATCCGATATTGCCATCAGCCCCAAACGAGCACCCTTTGGGACAATTCGAAGCACAAAACACCTTTAGCGCTTTCTGCCGCATCCGATCCTCGGCATCCTGCTCAGCAAGTACCACAGCTCTGTAGGCATCATAGATGCCAATAACGCCCCAGCCAAAACCATCTTTATCTACCAGGTTCGCAGCATCCATTTTGTTATTGTCGATAAATTTCTTTGCTTTTTGGCTTTTCATGGCTCAATCATTTTTATCGTTATCGTCATCGGTATAGCTCACATCCTCATAATTCACGCAGAAGTCGAAGCCCGGATTATCATCGAATATTCCTTTGGCTTGGCATTCTTCGTACTTTCGGCAGTTATAGCAATGACATTCGTTTATCGGTCTGTTGATCTTCATTTTCTCTTTCCTTTTAACTCCGCAACGCGGCGGAGGATGTATATCTTCATTGCTTCTGATTTAAGTTCATCCGGAGTCATCGCAAAATGCCATAGATGCGCATATTCATCCGAACTATACCCGTAGCGTATGCCAATAACCGTCCCATCCATATCTTTACGAACTGAATAAATGCGTATTTGGCATCTACCCTCCCGCCGCAATTGTTTCAGTAGGCGTGTTTTCATCGTTTAATCAACTTTGCATGTAAACCATCAATCTCATACTTCCGGTAGCATTTATCGCAGATGATTGGCCCATCCTCATAAACCGGGCATTCCAAATCTTCCCAAACGTCAGTATAATTAATGCCCCTCGCCTGAATATCATTTCCGCAAATGCACGTGAACTCACAGACGACGTGATACTTAATATCTTCCACATGAATATCTACATCCAACAGGCCATCATTGGCGGCCTTTTCCCGTTGTGTACATTCGCGCTCGATCTTCTGCAAAAGCGCGATTTGTTCGGGATTGCCGATTTCAGGTTTTACCTCTATATCCCCGCGCATAAATTTGCCATCCACGAGGCGCAACGGCATTCCTACTGCATGTCTCATAACTCCAACTTGTAACCGTTAGACAAAAGCCACTCGATACCAAGAGTGCATACATCCAGCAAAGAGGATTTCGAACCAATCCATAACGTAACCCCGTCTCTGTACCCTATATACCATTTACTACCAGAACAACCTACCGAACGACGTTCAATAAACAAGGATTTGTTTTCGCCGATAAATCCCGGCATCATCTTCAGCAAATCAACGACCGTAAAAGCGGGAATATCCCTGTCACACGAATCTGCCTCTCGGTTCGTTTTGGTATTTAGATTATAAAACACCTCTTCGGGCACGTCTTTGGAAAAATCCTGATTAATCCAATACTCCCACACCATGCTCGCCTTCTCCGCCGAAACGCCCAACTCCAGCAGGCGGCGTGACTGTTCAATGCTTGTTACCTGATCTTTCATCTTCATTATTGTTTTATTCGCATAGTCCATAATAGCTCATGCAACTCGTTGCCGTGTCGTCGTCGAACAGGCTGCCCGTGGCGTTCTGCCACTCGACATAGCGCACGACATCTCGGATCGTCGGATATTTCTCGCCGCTGGTGATCGCGTGGGCAGGAATCTTGTCCGGTCCGAAAAACGAGGATCTCAATTCACTTTCGAGGGTTGCGAGCTGATCAATCCGCTCCGGGGATTGGCGGACGATGTTCAGGATGTCCCGCTGATTCGCCATCACGCACGGCCAGCAGCCGACACGTTTGTAACCCATCCGGTAGAGCGGGTTCGGCTCCAACCCGGCGTCGAGAATGTAATCGATCACCTGCTGCGCCGACCAGTCGAACACGGGACGCAAAAGATCGTCGGCGAACTGCGCCCGGAACGCCCGGACATCATTACTCCGGTAGGTATGCTTTTTCGGCTTGCCGTTTTTGTCGTAACCGTAAGGCTCGAAATAGTACTTGAAGTACGTACATTGTGCCGACATTTTGGCCCGGCTGGCCGATTCTGCCGCCCGAATGCCCTGAATCATCAGCATATTGTCCTGAACCTCGTCCAGCACGTAATCGATCGTCGGCTTGGTTTTGAGTTCTTCCGTGCAGAACCGAGCCCGCGTCGAGGGCCAGCGCTTTTTCTGCCGCGCAAGATCAACCATCCCGTCGTACTTCTTCGACTTCAATGTTACCAGGTCGAGATGCAACTTGTCGGCGATGCGATGGATGTACTCGTAAGTCAGCGGGTGTTCCCAGCCCGTTTCGCAGAATACGGTCGTGAAATTCCGGGTGATATGTTCCCGGGTCCACAACAGCGCCGCAAGGCTGTCTTTTCCGCCCGAAAAGGTGACGATGACTTTCATAGCCTTCCCCCGTTAATACTCCACGGCCGCCCGACGATCGATGAATAAGTGGATTCCCGGAGCACACTCATTCCAACGGTCATCGTCAAAATCAGAAACCTCGACGGTAGCGCCGACCGCATACACGAAGTTTTTGTCATGATCCGAACAAACCGTCTCGATGTAGGCTTTGGTTCCGTCTAAGTTCTGAATATCAACCACAAAGGCTTTGTCACAACGGCATTTTTCGCCTCCGGCGGAACTTCGTCGAGCATCCTCCGGGATTTGCAACTTCACGATATACCCCGAAGCCTTTTTCCATCCGATGAAACTGCCATCGGTGGGGCAAGCCATGTATGTACCTTTGGCTCCGCGCAGGTTGGCTCCGCGCAAGTTGGCTCCGCACAGGTCGGCTCCGAACAGGTTGGCTCCGAACAGGTCGGCTCCGCGCAGGTCGGCTTCGCCTTTCAAAGCCTCCAATACTGTTTTGGCGAGCGTATTATCAACGCTCGAATACTCGAAAAGGATAGAACCTGTCCAGCGGTTCTTGATCGATATTTTAATTTCTTTGTTCATGGTTGCAAAAGTCAAAGTTGAATTTCCCGTATTATAGTCAACTTACCAGAGTAACCTCTGGCTTTTAACTCCTCAATGAGTTCGCGAGGTTGAAACCTTGCTAATTCCGGATTGCCCCCCCCCGTAATCTTCATTTGCTTATTACTCCTGCGTGTTTTTGCGCACGCTTTGCAGATATTGGCATAACCATCGGAGGACAGTGCCGTTCGCCTAAAGTGATCCAGCGTGTAATTACTTCCGCAGACCGTACATTTTTTAACCGTGTTATTCATGTTGTTTGGTTTATTTAGTGCAAAGCATCAGATCGTTGTCATGCGGCCGCTCTAACTTTGTCGCACGGCCTTTCGGCGTCCATGTCGCCACGAAATCGTAATCCGGGGCAGGAGTAACCCCGACAATGGGATGGGCGGGAACCCGCCGGCAGAAGGTGTATACCGTTGCAGGATAGCCAGCGCGTGTTGTCAGAGCTGCCCCGGCCTTCGCCTTTTCAAAATCGAAATCTTCGTGCTTCATTGTTTTGAACAGTAAATTCGTCCAGATACTTTTCATGGTTCACGGGATATAGCGCATTCGAAGTGATCCAGTCTACCGTATGAAACCATTCATAAAATTCAACCTTGCTCATACCGGGTATATTTTCTTTCGCCACATGGCACGTCCGTTAATCTCAATGCGTTCGAAATCTTCTCCTTTGGCGCGAATCGGAATTTCACTGCACATCTCCTCGTAGGTGTAATATTTCACTCCGGGGCGTATCTTCAGGGATTTGTCGAGTTTAGCGTAGTTCACGAAGGTTGCGTAAGCATTCACGTTGTTCAGGTAGGCTTGCTTGCTGTGCATCGTGAAGATCAGGCGCCGGATGTCCTCCAAGGGGTATTTGTTCAGCATCCAGCCAGCGTTCGCCTCGGTGATAGGCTCGGGCATCGAGGCAATGGTCGGAACATTCTCGTTGATCCATGCCACCAGCTCTGCGGCGTTGTTTCCCCCTACAACCCCCTTCTTTGAAACTACTGTGTGTGTGTATCCTTCTTCTCTACTTTCTTCTACTTTACTTTCTTTTACTTTACTCTTGTCGGAATTTATGCCAGTTTCCTCTGAATTTACCGTCATTTCTTCTGAATAAACCATATTTTCTTCCGAATTTCTCCGACATATTCCGAACAATTCAGACGAATTTCCGGCGTTTTCCGAATTAATTAGGGAATATTCCGGATTAATAGACACTTTCCGTTTGAGTTGCCGGATCGTTTCAGCATATCGCCGCTGAATACCGCGAGATGTAAGGATATGGTACTTGTCCTTCATTTCCCGGCTGAACAAGCCCACATTATCACTCATACAGAAATCCAACATTTCGTCTATTTCTGCTTCTGCAACGCGCATATCGTCCGCAATATCAAAAGCCGTCCCGTCGTCAATTGGCATATAGTATCCCTTGTCTGAATAGATCGCACACAGTAAATACAGGTAAAACTCCGCGCCGCGGGCATATTTGCGTGTCAAACGACGTACTTTCTTATCACGGAGAATATCTACATCCACCGGAAAATATCGCAGATCTATCTTATTGTTTCGCCCCATTGTACAGTATCATTAGCGGTAATTCTGAATTATTTTCCCGGATATACCGCGCGTGCAGCGTTATAATACTCCTTGCTGCTGCGGTCGATATTGCCGTTGTGCATGTTGACCTCGTACACCGATCCGGACGATACCGCATGTTGGCGCCTGGTCCAGAAATGATAGTCCCCAATCGGTCGCTGTCCGGCAGCTCTCAAGGCGTCATTGATTTCGGTTCGATGCTCGCATAGTACAAGCGCCTGTTCGAGTGTCGGCAACATCCCGGCCTGGTCCCGTACCCATTGGACTGCTACGGCATATTTCAATGATGGTTGTTCATAGAACCCGACCATGAACCGCTGATAACCGGCCTCAATATAGATGCCCTTCGGCCGCAACTCGAATGAAAATTCTTTGTACTCCATAGCTGTTTACGAAACATGAAAACACCGGTATCCCAACTGACGCCATCTGTACGCCATATCTAAACTATCCTCGATGACGAAGGCAATATTGGCGCGATCGGCTTCGGTGGTCTCTTGAGTGAAAGCGTCGATCTTCGAAATCACATCCGGGCGATGATCGGAATCCGAGCGCATGATGAGCGTATAATCTTTGGGAGACATGCAGAGATTTCGCTGCAACCAAATCTGCGTCTTTTGACGCACAGTCTCCCGGCGAGAAGTGCAAAAAAATATCTCGTAATGCTTCGACAGATTCCGCACGAAATCGCAAACCGTACCTATCGGCAGATCGTCGAAATCATCCCGGTAGAACGCATCCCAGTCCGGTTGGTCTTGTTCCATGTATTTACGTCTGTCACCGACAACGCACAGCGTGCCGTCGATGTCGATCACCACTATTTTGCGATTCATATAGAGATCATATTAAAGAGCCGCCCTCCATTATGACTTTAATTCTTCTTTGATATTTTGAGGAGCATAATGCCTCTTGATGAACTTTGATACGTCATCGGGGTCATAAAGGAAAGTCCCGTCGTTCATCACACTGTATTTAAGCCCCGCACGACGCCATTGTGCATGCGTCTTTTCGGCAGTTACGCCTGTTGCCCGGCCAAGTTCGTCGCTTCCTTTGAGAAACAACACCGGAACATCCCGATTAACTTTCCGTTTCATAGCCTATTCTGGCAAAATAATGTTACGAAATCCGAGTTACGATAATCTTCTCTTGCGAAGATTTCACGCTATAACGCTGCCCCGTGGAGAATTTCAGTTCACTCAACTGGGATTTAACCGCCGATCTGGTCGAAAGCGGAAACGACAGTCTTTCGTTAATTTTAAGATTGATTAATTGCTGCCTGCGACTGTCCTTGTTCGTTGTTGCCATATAGTTGAAATTTGATTTCCGTAAAAAGCCCCCCCCCGCACCAATAACAATCACCCAAACATGCCAACCATGAAAACACACAGTAGGGGAGGGGCTCATTTGAATTATTTTGTATATATTTGTTTGTTGCTTTGCTTGCTGATGCAAATATACAAATATAATTTGTCCAAACAAGTATTTTTGACAAATTTATTTTGTGCAATTTTAAACAAATACTGATAAAACTTTGTTTTACAAATGAATAGAAGTAGTATATTAAATGAGGCATACGAGTGGCTGCGATACAAAAAACTTGTATCTTCAAAAAAAGAATTCGCAGCGCATATCGGAATAGACAAGACAAATTTGTCATCCGCGTTTAATGGTATGGAGAAATACTTAACAGATAATCTTTTTATCAAAATATCAGAGGCCTTCCCTCTGTTAGATAAAAACTGGCTATTGACCGGCGAAGGTAATATGCTAAAAGACCAATCGGTTTCTACAAATTCAGATAATACTAACCAACAATCAGAGGATATGAATGCAAACGATTTTTTGAAGGCATTGGCAGAAGAACAAAGCCTAACCCGTGAAGCACTCGTTCAAAATGCCCGTCTAATAGGCATTATCGAGCGATTGCACGGCATTGATGGTGTTGGAACACGAATTTCCCCCCCCCTACAAAATCAAGACCAAAAACGCTGAAAATTAGCGAAAACGGAAATATTTTCGCACTACGATTAGATAAAAAGGAATGTTAATTTGACATAATGCAAATAATATCAAATAAGTCAATATGAAAAAGTTAGTGGTTGCATTTTTCGTAATATTCTCCATTGGCATGTCTTCTTGCTTTGTTCAAAAAAGCTACATTGCCTCGTATTCTGTAGGGCTAAAATCAGTGGAAAGCCCCGCTAATGCAAAACAGCAGTTCGGAGAAACAAAAATTGTAAACATTCAAGATGGTGCTACCAACAAGTATCAATATGAAGATGATTATATCAATATCGTATGGTTTGTTGATTCAAAGCAATTTAACTTTGAATTGACAAACAAATCGGGGCATACTCTTAAAATTAATTGGGATGATATTAGCTATGTTGACTGCAATGGTATGACAGGACGAGTGATGCACGCAGGGGTGAAGTATACAGACCGCAACAATAGTCAGCCTTCGTCTACTATTCCAAAAGGGGCAAGTCTGTCAGACCTGCTTCTTCCAACGAATAATGTGTACTATGTTTCTCCCACGCGGTATACTTCTGGCAGGTGGGAAGAAAAGTATCTAATTCCTTGCATATACAAGGATGAATCCACAAAACGCGCGCAAGCTGGCAACTATGTAGGAAAAACCATGACAATAATGATGCCAATTATGATTGAAAATGTTCAAAATGATTATACATTTACTTTCCATATTGACAATGTTATCGAAAATTCAAAATAATAAAGTATTATTAAAATGAAAAAAATTGTTTTACTAATTGCATTGTTCTTTATTAGTCTATCTGCTTGGGCTCAGAATGAGCATCTATTCAAAAAAGAATTTCAAACTGATTTTCCCGGAGTAACAGAAACCCGATATTTGGACATAAAAACCGGGAAATATGTCAGCAAAAAAGAGTTTAAGAACAAGTATGGGATATCTCCATCTACATATTATGCGCACCCCGGAGCAAACTTGCCCGTAAAAACTAATGGTCCATATAAATGGAAATTGAAAACCACTAACACCGTAGTAGGCTCTTGTTTGATCGGAGGTTCAGTAACCATCGCATTATTATCAAATGCAATATTGTCCCAAAAGGCCGAGAATACATATAATAATTATAACAGCTATGCAGACACACAGCGAATCATATATTATTCATGCGCAGGCCTCTCTTTGGCAGGCGTAATCGTTATTCTAACCGGGCTTCACAAAGAATGCACTGATGGAATAGCATTGTCTGATAATTGGACGATTAAAGATTGCGGAGGCGGGTTAAGTTTGTCGCATAAATTCTAAAAGACGATAGAAGGCAAACCATACAATTATTCGAGGAACGCAAAAGGGTCGGGACAAATTGTCCCAGGTAGCAATGGCGTCAGAGTCGGGAGTCAAGTGTAAAACACTGGCTGGTGACATGAAAAATTTGAAACAATACGATATATGTCTGAACTCATTAAATTAAGCGATGTCCGCGACAAGGTCGTGCGACTACGCGATCAGGACGTTCTGTTGGACGCCGATGTCGCGGAACTATACGGAGTAGAAACCAAGCGGGTGAACGAGGCTGTCCGAAACAACCCTGAAAAATTTCCAAACGGGTATATATTAGAACTGCAACAGTCTGAAAAACAGTATGTGGTCGAAAATTTCGACCACTTGCAAGGATTGAAGAAGTCGCCCGTGACACCCAAGGCGTTCACCGAAAAAGGCCTCTATATGCTGGCGACAATAATGAAGAGCGATAGGGCTACGCAAACGACCATTGCAATCATCGAAGCGTTCGCCAAACTCCGGGAACTATCCCGAACCATCGGTGAAATGTCGGCTAACCCCGACGAGTTCAAGCAAAAGACCCTAATGCAAAAAAGTGGTGAAATCATGGCCGATCTTTTCGGTGAGGATATGCAGACGACGGATACGGAAACAGAAATTGAATTGAACTTTGCCGTATTGAAGCTGAAACATACAATTAAGAGGAAGAAATAATGCAATCAATATTTCATATACTTGCAAATTATTTGCAAGTATATGAATATTAGCAATAAATCATTGATATTATATCTTTTGTCTTTAATTCATAATCATGAGGTCCCGAGTTCAAGTCTCGGACCCGCTACGGAAGGAAACGGAGGTCTAAACGATCTCCGTTTTTTCGTTATCCGGAAAAACCGGGCGAATTACCGAAAAAAAAGCCTATTCACAGAAACAGCGGCTATCATGGAAAAGAAAACGATACTGGCGGCCTGCGCGGCCGCAACGCTGGCGTTCACCGGATGCTCCGGAGGGTTCAGCGCCGCAGAGGAGGAGACCATTCACGCCGGGAAGGGAGAAATCATGCGCATACTGACCGTCGGAAACCCGGCCGACTCGCTCGTCCTGCGTCAAAAGGCCGCTCCGGTGACCGGGCGGATGCTGCGGACAGACGACTACGCCGTCCTGCGCCGCAGGATGCTCGCGACGGTGCAGGACCCGCAGAACACGGGCGTAGGCATCGCCGCCCCGCAGGTGGGGATTCTCCGGCGGATGATCGCCGTGCAGCGTTTCGACAAACCCGGAGAGCCGTTCGAATTCTACCTGAACCCGGAGATCGTCGAATCGTCGGCCGAAACCGCCCCGGGACGGGAAGGATGTCTCTCGATTCCGGGATTAGCGGGCAGGGTGGTGCGGGCGCAACGGATCGTATTGCGCTACCGCGACGAGCGGTTCGCCGAAAAAACGGAGACGATCGACGGATTCACGGCCGTAATCTTCCAGCACGAAACAGACCATCTTGACGGAATTCTCT
>OGQF01002653.1_pt1 | contig 9852 bp, 5 predicted proteins | sample 1553141 | NCBI WGS metagenome assembly OGQF01 (sample SAMEA2580005, study PRJEB22360) | human gut metagenome | biome: human gut; feature: human-associated habitat; material: faeces | place: Denmark | collected 2008/2010
GCGAATGGAATCACGGTGTTCAATCCCGTGATTCAGACATATGCGGTGACCACTGCCAAGGATTCCCTATTCGCTGTCTTCTTCATCCTTACGGTGACGTTACTGATTGAGATGCTCCGCACTCCGGAAGCACTAGCTTCAGTGCCATTTGCCACGAAGTGGGTACTCTCCGTACTCGGCATGTGCCTTATGCGTAAGCAGGGTGTATATGTGGCCATCATCGTGATGCTCATTGCTCTGCCATTCTTGAGGCAGTGGCGCCGACGACTGACCGCGTTGATCTCTATCGCAATGGTTTTCATCTTATCGGCCGCCTTCTCCGGTGTGGTCGCGAATACCGCAACCACGCGCGCGGATTCCGCACGAGAGATGCTGTCCGTGCCTTCTCAGCAAATTGCACGTACCTATATGTACGACTATGACACGTTGACGAACGAGCAGATACAGGGCATCGGCGCCTATTATGACTTGGATGCCCTCGAGGCTGGACGCACCACAGACAAGCCTTGGGATCCTACCCCTATTGGCATGTTCTACGATACGGAAACGGGGTCCGGCTATTTGGCTCCGATTTCCGACCCCGCTAAAGCGGCATTGTTGGATGAGGCTTTCAACTCGGATCCCTTGGGATACGTCAGGATGTACTTCTCTGTGATGAAAGGTCACATGTCCGATTACGTCCGTGCTTTCCTTTGGGGTGAAATCGGGTACCTATACCCTACGAGCTCGGCAGTGAACCGTTGGACCGGATTGTCTCCGTGGAATGAATTCGGCAAAACCATTGATGCCGGCGGATCAACGAATCAGGTGTCCGACTACAATGAGACCACCAAATTGCCGGGATATCTTGCATGGCTCTATGCCGGAACCTGGAACATGTTCCGCGGACACCCGTTGTTGACGGTTTGGGTATCCCCGGCTCTGCCGTTTTTGGCATTACTGCTTTCCGTGATTCTTCTGATCAAGCGCAAAGGGAATAAGGTCCTGCTCATCGCTTGGGCTTTCCCGCTCCTGTATTGGGCGACATTGGCTTTGGCGCCAGTGATGTGCGTGCGCTATGTAGTGCCGCTTTTCTTCACGCTACCGCTGATTGCCACCATTCCCTTACTTACGCTTAAGGAATTGTGACTAGACGATACCCGAGCTTTAGTTCACGACGTCGGGGGTTCTTCGTATCCATTCTCTACCCACAATCTCCAATGGATACGGAGAATTCCACTCTCCACATATGCGATGCGGGCCACTGATAACGTTGTAGCGCACCCCTTTTCTCGGCGTAGCAATCTGCAAGATACTCCAGCAAGAAGGATATAGTGGTACCCATGCTTGAAGAGAAGAATCCATCCATCGCCGTTCTCCTGCCCTGCTATAACGAAGAGGTAACTATCGGCAAGGTGGTGCGCGACTTTCGTGTGGCGCTGCCCGACGCGGCCATCTACGTGTACGACAACAACTCCACCGACCGCACCGCCGAGATCGCCACAGCGGAAGGCGCCATCGTACGCAAAGAGCCGCGTCAAGGCAAGGGCAACGTCATCCGCTCCATGTTCGAAAACATCGACGCGGACGTGTACGTGATGGCCGACGGCGACGACACCTATCCCGCCGACGCCGCGCCCGACATGGTCGCCAAGGTGCTCGAAGGCTACGACATGGTGATCGGCGACCGCCTCTCCTCCACATACTTCCAGGAGAATAAGCGCCCGTTCCACAATTTCGGCAACCGTCTCGTGCGCGGCTCCATCAACCACCTGTTCCGCGCGCACGTCACCGACATCATGACCGGATACCGCGCGTTCAGCTTCACGTTCGTCAAAACCTACCCCGTGCTTTCGCGCGGCTTCGAGGTCGAGACGGAGATGACCATCCACTCGCTGAACAACAACCTGCGTCTGTTCGAAATGCCCATCCAGTACCGCGACAGGCCGGAAGGTTCCGTATCCAAGCTGGACACGGTAGGCGACGGCATCAAGGTGATGAGCACCATCTTCCGCATGATCCGCGAATACAAGCCGCTGCCGTTCTTCGGCACCCTCGGTCTGATCATCGGCATCATCGGCATCATGTTGTGTGGATGGGTCACCGCCGAATTCGTAGGCACCGGCATGGTCGTCCACTTCCCCACGCTGATCGGTGCCATCATGCTCGTCATCGTAGGCCTCCTGCTCATCGTCACCGGCATCATCCTCGACGTGATCGCCAAGAACGACCGCAAAACCTTTATAGTGGATGCCAACAGGTTCGCCTATGCAAAAAGGCATTGGCCCCATCCTCTTCCGCCTCGCGATGCTGCACCATATCGCAACAACCAATAAACGCGATGCCATGAGTTGGCTTAACACGGTTCAGGTTAACGGCAATCGAGGATTTGGCAGCAATCCCAATCAGCCCTTACACAACACGTTCCCCTATAAGACAACATGATAATTATACAGATGTGAAGAGCAACATTAATGAATAAAACGACGCAAGAAAACACGCATCTTAAAATAGAAGACATTTTCAATCGATTTATCACACTCCTTGCCGCACTGATTGTCACCTGTCTAGGAATTGCCGCTCTATTTCATACGATAATTTTCCCCTTGGATTACTCTGAAAAGCCTACAAATTCTCTCAAATACAGCATCGCGGGAACCGTAGGCTTCTTCATTCTCGCGGGGGCAGCCTACTATACGGGCAAACATTTAAAATTCAAGAGACTTCCCTCGTTGAAAACGTTCTATAGGATACAGACCTATACAGCTCTTTTCATCGGATTGACTTGGCTATCAATTGCAACCACATCTCCAGTCGCAGATCAAGGCACCTCAATCACGTTATCAATATGGCTACAAAACAACGATTTGGGAAATCTGCATGCAAATGACTACCTACAACAATATCCATTCCAGTCCGGGTATATATTATTCTGCACTCTAATGGGGCAACTTTTCGGCATGAACAACATGTTGCCGATTCGCCTTTTTAATCTCCTGATGATTATAGTTTCATTGAAAACTCTATGTAAAATCACGGAGAGAATGTTCAAGAATGATGCCGTCACCAAAACGACCATTGTATTGTCCACGGCATTCCTCCCCCTCATTTTATTCGCGACATTTATTTATGGCAACATACCGTCGCTCGCGTTTTGTCTCCTTGCCTGCCTGCTCCAGATGGCTGCCATTCAAGCAAGCGACGACATAAGAAAACGTCTTGCGTACGGCACATTGTCAGCGGCTTGTCTCTTCGTTGCACTCTGGTTTAAGCCCAACAGTCTCATCTTCCTTATCGGGATCGAACTTATATGGCTTGTCATCTTGTTTGCGCATAAACGCGTTCTAGTCATCACATTCATCATATTGGGGGCAGTCGCATATATAGCGGCTTCGGCGATACCGATCTTCCTTATGGAAAGTCGAATCAACGTTCCTTTGGACAACCCGACCCCCAAAACGGCTTGGATTGCCATGGGCCTACAAGAGTCTCGCGACCGTGCGCCAGGATGGTACAACAATTATGTTGTAAACATTTACAAGGAAGCTCCTCACGACAATAATCAGGTAGATGCAATGGCAAAGGAGGCTATAGCCCAACGCATCCAGGCATTCACACAGGACCCCCTATATGCTGCGCATTTTTTCACTCGAAAGGTAGCCACTACATGGGCTGAGCCAACATTTCAGTCCCTATGGATTTCATATGGCGGCACCGGCGGAGAGCGTGCGGACCTAACACAATCAAAGCTAGAGCATGAGATAATGCGTGGCGGGTTGCACGCCATATATATAGTATATTGCGACATTATACAGAATATTATCTATATTGGCGCATCCTATTGTCTTATCTTTAGATGGAGGGGCTTGACCACTAAACAAATTACTCTGATTGTGATATTTCTTGGTGGATTCACTTTCCACCTATTCTGGGAAACTAAATCGGATTATGTGCTCCCCTATTTCTTGCTGCTGATACCTTACGCAGCTGCAGGATGGCATGATACCATCTTCACTAATCGCAAAATGATTTACAGCCAACTTAAAGTACAATCTAAATAATTCCACTTATTGCAAGGGGTTTGAAACCGAGATAACGGCCCAGAACCCCTTGCACACTCCTACCGCTTCGCTCCGGTCACCGGGTCGAAGTAGTACTTTTGCCCGTCGATATACTGCGTGCCATACACCATCTTTCCATCGGAGCCATAGTATACGGTCTTGCCCCCATTGGAATTCAGATACTGCCAGCCTGTCTTACGAGCGCCGGTCATCGGATTCAGGTAATACCAAGCACCGCCAATCTTCTGCTCCCCATACTGCATCTTGCCTTCAGGCCAGCTGTAATACACGATTTTGGAGCCGAGGTTTTTCCACCCGTACGTCACACGTCCGTTCGACTTGGAGGTGCCATCATCGAAGAAGTACCAGTAACCCGACACCTTTCCTTCTCCGTGCAGCATCGCGCCATCTGAACCGTAGTACACCCACTTATCGCCACGATGGTCACGCGTAGTCACGACTCGTCGCCATCCGGCGAAACGTGCACCGGTACCAAGTTTCAGATAATACTGTTTCCCGTCAATCGTCTGTTCTCCGTATGCCATCTTTCCGTCGGAACCGTAATACACGGTCTTACCGCCGTTGGATTTCAGCCGCTGCCAGCCCTGCTTGCGAGCGCCGGTCACCGGATCCAGGTAATACCAAGCACCATTAATCTTCTGCTCCCCATAAACCATGTAGGGGGAGTAGTATACATTCCTGCTGTCCGGCAATACAACCCAACCGGTCATCCTCGCACCGCTAACCGGGTTTAGGTAATACCATTTGCCGGCAATCTTCTGCTCGCCATACAGCATGTGTCCATCGGTCGGATCGTAGTACACCCATTTGCCGCCGCTCGACGACAACCACTGCCAACCGGTGACCTTCTTGCCCGTCGTCGCGTCGATGTAATACCACTTTCCGTCAATGAGCACTTCCCGATATCGTGTGGTCGGAGTCCGGTACCCGAACGCGTTTAAATCCACGTTCCCCGTGATTCCGCTAATCTGTCCACTGCTCGTGTACTGCCAGCCGCGGTCGTTCGTGGGGAACGCGGTGTACTGCATGGTGGAGCCATACTGGGCGACCCAACGGGTCTTGCCGTGGATGTTGGAGCTGTTGAGCGCGCTGTTCAGGTAGCTCGTGTACGAGTAGACGCTCAGATTGTTGTAACCGGCCGCCTGCAGTTTGCCGTACCAGGAGTTCACCATACCGTCGTACACGCTCGGACTCGTTGGGCTCTTGTGCCCCGTGTACGTCCAGTTCTCCAGATCGTAGAACACCGGGTAACTCAGGTCGCCCGGATTCACGCCTGCCTGGCGCAGCAGGTTCACCACGTCCGCACCCTCGGATGCGCCGTCGGCCGCACTTTCCGCATACGAGAAGACGTACACGCCGAACGGGATGCCGAGACGCTTGCATTCGCTGATGTTGCGCTTCGCCTGCACGTCGAAGCCATTGCCCCAGCCGTAGCTCAGACGGATGATCGCGCCCTCGACGCCCGCGTTCTTCACCGCCTGCCAGTCGATCGTGTTCTGCCATGCGGACACGTCGATCACGCCCTTCGCCTGCTGGGCGAACAGGTTGTTGCGCGCGTCGAAGAACGCCTGCGTACCGTTGTACGTGCCCCAGTGCGCACCGTACTCGTTGTTCTGCAACGCGGCGAGCTTCACCGACGCGTTGGCCGCGCGCGTCTTCGAGGAGACCGCGTTCACGTCACCGCCGTTCGCAGCGACCTTCTCCTTCACATCCGCGGCACTCACCGGAATGAACGACTCGCCATCCGTCTTCGCCAACGGATCGGGCTGCTTGCTCTCCGTGCCCACGATCTTCGGATCGGTGACCGTCTCGCCCGTCTCGATGTCCTTCAACTCGCCTTCCGGCGTAGCCGCATATTGCTCGGACACCACCGTCGCGTCATCGGAGATCTCGGCGGACACCTTGTCCGGCAGCTCGGCATCCGGATTGTCCGGCATCGCGTCGGCAGCCGCGGATGTGGGCGGCCGTCTCATCGGCGACCGTCACACCGTTCGCGACCGGACGCGTCGCGGAAGTCGCGGACCGCGCCTGCGAGCGCGCGTCGGCGTTCACATCCGCGAGTGCGCTGGCCGGAGTGACGCACACCGCGCCCAACATCGCCATCGCCGCGACGGACGCCATCGCCGCAGTCACACCGCGCACCGCGCCGGATGCCGTTGCACGCGCACGCAACGCACGCAGCATGCCCGTCGTATCCATCGCATCCGAGCCGTCGAACCGCTTCTTTTCCACCATGCGTAACTCCTTGACACACCCATCCCGCGCACCCGCACACCGCCACGCGTTCCGATGGTCGACCGGACTCTCACACGCGGGAACAGGCAGGCGCAAACAGGCGTAATCACAACGTTTTCAACCGTGCTCCAGTCTAATGAGCAAGGCGGATAAGACAGACGGAGCGAAGCGGGCAAAATCGGCGGAGCTCCGCCATACATTCCAGCGACGGCATCATCCTATCTTTTGAGAAGATACTTCCTGTTTCTACTGCGCGGCGGCGCAGTGGCGAGAACGAGTCCACGTTTAACGAGCCGGCTCAACGCCTTGCGCGTCGTAGGAAGGCCCTTCCCCGAGCGACGGCCGATTTCGTGGACATCAAGTGGCTTATCCGCCGACAATACGGACAGTATCGCGGATTCCGATGCCGTAAGACCCTTACGGCCCCCACTCGGCTCCTCACCATCGACCTTCTCCGCTAGTGCGTACCGATCAGGGCCGATTTCATCGGCCAGCCTCGCTTGGACCAATCTATGCAAAATCACCCTGATGTCGTCGGAATCCAGATACAGCGCGACATGCAACTGCGGAACCGTCATATCGCCATGCCTCTTCAACAAGAGCAACGCCATACGTTCATGACGAGTCAAGGGGACGCCCACATGATCAAGCCAGTCACGGTTCTCCTGCTGCTCCACGCCGTAGCGTCCAAGAACGACCGTGAACCGATCGGGAGTTGCGCGGAACACAGGTTCCCCCAGTGCGTGGGATTTCATCTCGCGAATCACCAGAGGGATGCCGGAGCCACCGCCTTCCACGGTCACATCATTCGCATCGTCATACGGTATCTGATGAAGCAGCTGCATCAACGTCGCATTGCGGCAGCATGACACGCCGCTGCCGATCGTGGCCAGCGTGACCCCACCCCATAATCCGCCAGGATTCGACACCTCCACCCGATCGGGGTAGATGTCCACGGTCACGGATTCTCCGAGGAATTGCGCATCATATTCCCTGTGAACCACGGCATTGGCGACGACCTCGCGCAGCACCTCCTTTGGAATCTCGCTATCGGTACGGGCTCCGACCCCCACGACGAACGTGGGAGCCCGCAGGTTTTTGGCGATGGCCTCCACCGCCTGTTCGATTGCCTCCGGCATATTGCCGTCGCATTGCACACGATCCACGAAACGCGGACCCTCAACCGCCGATTTCTCGACACCCGGATGTGCGACGACGTCAATGATCAGCTTGGGATAGTACTGCTGCGGGTACTGTCCGGCGGCCAACAGTCCCGCAAGACGCACCTCTCCAACCTTGTTCACCATATTCAATCTGGTCATGCGCTCAAGACGAGTATCAGTCCCGCGCAACGCCTTGGAATTACGATGCTCGGCAAGCACCCTGTCCACCGCCTCGGCATTCAGATCGGAGACGTCGGCTTCAGGGACAACCATACGATCCGCGGAACTGGGCGTCAGGGCATGGGTCATTTCGAACACTTCGGTTGGCGACAATCTCAAATCCTTGTCGTCCATACGGCGGTACCCACCGGTTTGCGGCCCTCTCGCCGTAAGATAGCAGGGTTTGTGCTGAATGCCGTTTTCATGGATGTCGATGACCAGGAACGACAAGCCGTTCTGCTCGCATCGGGAAACGTCATACTCCGGAGGATTCGTCAACCGTGCTCCTTGCGGATTGCCATCTCCCATACCATCCATGAACTGCGATGTAATATGGTTGGCGTCGAATCCCGGAACAGGCGAGAAATCCCCGTCCTCGCTGATTCCCAACAACAGCACGCCGCCCTTGGTGTTGGCGAACGCGCTCACACTCTCCCACACGCTGGTGCCGATGGTCCGCGCACAGGATTTCGCCTCGAAACGGGCGTCATCGTTGCCTTGGACACGTAGATGTTCCAGCACCTCGGCGATATCGTCATTCGTCCACATCATCATCCCCCTTGATCAGCTTATTTGTCTTACTTGTTGCGACCACATGGATCCAAGCAGTCGCCTCCAATCGACCCCAAACCCACGTCTGAAATCTCATGATAACGTGAAGATAAATACTCTGTCATGAGCTTATCATGATTGCATCATGATAAGCTCATGACATCAAGAACCGGTTTATGACAAGCGACACGAATACGCATGCCGAACAGCAACAGGAACCTGAACGCAAGCATCAACATGTAAATATCGAAATTGACCGAACCGAGAAAATCACGCACGACATTACGCAAACAGCTAAACTATCTATAGCACATGAGCATGGGCCGGAACCGGGATGAGACGGCTTCGAACTGAGTATGAGGATGGGAAGATGATCTTCGAGACAAACACGCAGAAAGCGGGCATCACGAGCGCCGGCGGCGATGGTTCCGGCGAGCGCGCCGACCGCCGCGACCAGCCGGTCGTGTATTTTGTGCTTCCCTGCTACAACGAGGCGGAAGGGCTCGTGCACACGGCCGACGTGCTGGCCGCCAAAGTCGCACATCTTACCGAAACCGGACGGATCAGCAAACAAAGCCGCATCCTGTTCGTCGACGACGGTTCCAAAGACGACACCTGGAGCATCATCCGCAATCTGCACGAACGCGACGCACACTTGTTCGGCGGCGTAAAGCTCTCCCACAACCGTGGCCATCAGAACGCGCTCCTCGCCGGGCTCATGACCGCGCGCGCCTACGGCTGTGACGCCGCCATCTCCATGGACGCCGACCTGCAGGACGATGTGAACGCGGTCGACGAGTTCATCGACGGATTCTGCAACGGCAACGAGATTGTCTACGGAGTGCGTTCCGCACGCAAGAAGGACACATGGTTCAAGCGCACCACCGCCGAAGCCTTCTACAAGGTGTTCGAGTGGATGGGTGCCGAGACGGTACCCGATCACGCCGATTACCGTCTCATGAGCCGCGAGACGCTCGACGCGCTCAGCGAATACCACGAAGTCAACCTGTTCCTGCGTGGCATCGTGCCCACACTCGGCTACCAGACCAGCAAAGTCTACTACGAGCGCGGCGAACGCGAAGCGGGCGAATCCAAATACCCGTTGAAGAAGATGATCGCCTTCGCGATTCAAGGCATCACCTCGTTCTCCACGAAGCCGCTGAGCTTCGTCACCGGCGCCGGACTGCTGTCTATCCTGGTAGCGATTGGCATGTTCGTGTACGTGCTCGTCTCGCTCGGGTTCGGCCACGCCATCGCCGGCTGGGGGTCCATGATGATCTCCATCTGGCTCATCGGCGGACTCATCATGCTCTCCCTCGGCATCGTCGGCGAATACGTCGGCAAGATTTATATGGAATCCAAACATCGCCCCCGTTACCGCATCGAAACCACACTGTAGGAGGGGCCGGCGGCCAGCGGACGGCCCCTCCTACAGTGCTTGGATTATATCTATTTTGTCCTCATCACACGAGTCAACGCGTATAGCAATGCCCCTGCTTGAGGCGAAAATAAGACCGTCGCCGTTCTCCTGCCTTGCTATAACGAAGAGGTGACCATCGGCAAGATGGTACGCCTGCGCAGTAGCCACCGGCATCATCCTGCTCACGTATCTGGCCTTGTGG
>OGQF01002654.1_pt1 | contig 9852 bp, 9 predicted proteins | sample 1553141 | NCBI WGS metagenome assembly OGQF01 (sample SAMEA2580005, study PRJEB22360) | human gut metagenome | biome: human gut; feature: human-associated habitat; material: faeces | place: Denmark | collected 2008/2010
AATATTCACCCGTGTCGGAGCTTCTGACAATATCTCTCAAGGAGAATCCACATTCATGGTGGAAATGAATGAAGCCGCCAACATTCTAAACAACATTTCAGACCGTTGCCTGGTACTGTTTGACGAATTGGGAAGAGGCACCTCTACCTATGACGGTATTTCCATCGCCTGGGCCATTGTCGAATACCTGCATGAACATCCGAAATACCATGCCAAGACACTGTTTGCCACGCACTATCACGAACTGAACGAAATGGAACGCTCCTTCAAGAAAATCAAAAACTACAATGTTTCGGTCAAAGAAGTTGGCAACAAAGTGATTTTTTTGCGTAAATTAGTGAGAGGCGGTTCCAATCATTCTTTCGGTATTCAGGTAGGCAAAATGGCAGGACTTCCCCAATCCGTTGTCAAACGGGCTGATGACATATTAAAGCAACTGGAAGACAGCAAAGACAAGAATGACCATCTGCACAAAAATGTTGAGCATATTGCAGAAGTCCGGGAAGGTTTGCAACTCAGCTTTTTCCAATTGGACGACCCAGTTCTAACTCAAATCCGTGAGGAAATTGCAGGACTAGACATTAACAGCCTCACCCCTTTGGAAGCTTAGAACAAATTAAATGAGATAAAAAAAATAACCGGACTTTAAGCCCGGTTATTTCTATTCGATAACAATTTTTTCAATCACCACATTCTCCAATGGCCGAGCGTTCTTGTCAACAGGCACAGCCGATATTTTATCCACCACATCCAATCCTTCTATAACTTCCCCAAAGACAGTATAAGCTCCATCCAAATGAGGTGTACCCCCGATTGTTGTATATATCTTTTCCTGCTCCGGAGAAAGCGTCAATTTATCAGCGGCAAACTGATGCCGTGTTGTTTGCAAAATCTCAGCATCTATATCTTTTAATCTTTCAAAAGCTAAAGAATCACCTCTCAAACGACACTGAGCAATCTCCTCTGCCTTAGAAGCTTTTATCGTATTCAACAACGCTGTAAAACGCCGATGATTAATTTTTTCGACCAGTTCTGTCAATTCTTCCTGCGTATAGACTTTTCCTTTCACTATATAAAAATGCGATCCGCTTGAATTACGTTCAGGATTAACCTCATCCCCTTCACGCGCTGCTGCCAAAGCCCCTTTTTTATGAAAATACTGAGGCAAAATTTCAGCTTTCAAGGTATAACCGGCATCTTTGTCACCAAGAAACGTACCCGTCTGTGCCATGCGAGAATCCGGATCTCCCGTTTGAATCATAAAATCCTGAATAACCCGATGAAACAGCAAACCATTATAAAACCCGTTACGCACAAGTTTCAAAATATTTTCACGATGCAATACGGTCTCATCATAAAGACGCAACCGGACATCCCCTAACGAAGTTTCCAAGCGCAATACCGTACCTTCATCCTGCTTACACCCCCAAAGCAGCACCCCTACCATAAGGCAATAAAATATCTTTTTCATTTCAATGTTTGTATATGGTTTAATAGACCGCAAAATTAATTTATATCCTCATAAAGACCACGACTCTGCCATTATATTTTTTTTGCTCCAACCTTTCACTATATTTGCAACAAAAATATTCAAAATATGAAAGTATTAATATCTTTTTTGGCTGTCAGTTTCCTGTTGCTCGGATGCAAGGAGCGCTCTTTACCCAATGAATATCTAAGCAATATCCGTGTTGTCCGTAGCATGGAAAAGAACGTAACAACCCCTCAAATCAAAAAGGATACTACTACAAAAGAAAAAACTCTTGAAAAAACACCTGCAGCCAAAGAACTAAAATATCATATCATTGTTGCCAGTTTCAAAGAGAATGACAAAGCCAGTGCAGAAAAAATTGTAAAACGGCTGAAAGCCGAAAACCATCCGGCCTCATTGATCTATTCCTCCCAAAGATATCGTGTCAGCATTGCCGGCTTCCCGACAGAAGCGGATGCTACTGCAGCATTAGACAAATACCGTGCAATCACCAAACGACAGGATATTTGGGTTCACAAAGTCAGATAATCAGAAAAGAATACCCCAAACCGCTAAAGCTCCAAACAAAAAACCGACATACACTTGAAGTGGATTATGCTTGTTCAAGTAAAGACGGCTGGCTGCCAGCAGCCCTGCAAGCAACATGACAAATATAAAACTACCACGCATATCACCCGGATATTTCATACCCAATACCAACAAAAAACCACACAATCCACCCATCGCAGTCATGTGCATACTCATTTTCCATCTCAAGGTCACGACAGAAAAAACAGACAACAGAATAATCAATACCAAATAGAGCTGCTGCACAATATGTGTATAGGCAACCCGCCCCAATAGCCAAAAACCAAAAAAAGTAAAAGCTACAGTCACTAATATCGGATACACCCGCTCCTGCTTGTCCTCCAAATGAAAATCCCTTATTAATTGCAATCGCTTAAACAGCGGCAGACTCAACATCGGCATCAATAACAGGACAAACAACGTTACTATATAACAATAAATTTGCGTAGCTCTAGGTATCAAAGCAAACATCGATCCGCTACTAAAAAGGAAAAGAAGTGCATATATGGGCATCAAAAAAGGATGCAGCACATAAGATATCGTTTTTGCTAAAATCTTCATCATCTTGAATTATATTTCTCTTCTCAAACGAGCCACCGGAATATCAAGCATCTGACGATATTTAGCCACTGTTCGTCTAGCTATCTGATAACCCTTTTTCTCCATCAATGCCACCAACTCGTCATCCGTCAAAGGCTTTCTCTTATCCTCCCCGTCTATCAAACCTTTCAATACATTTTTCAATTCACTGGTACTGACTTCCTCTCCGCTTGTTGTCTGCATACTGCCTGAAAAAAAGTCTTTCAAAGCATATATACCAAACCATGTCTGTATATATTTGGAATTGGATACCCGTGAAATGGTTGAAACATCCAACCCTGTTACATCAGCAATATCTTTTAAAATCATCGGTTTCAACATGTTCTCATCTCCTGTCAGAAAGAACTGTTTTTGAAACTGGACGATGGCTGTCATCGTCAACATCAAAGTATTGTTTCGCTGCTGTACGGCATCGATAAACGATTTTGCCGAATTCAACTTATACTTGACAAAGGAAACAACATCTTTCTTATTCTTGTCATTCTCCCCATTCTGATATTGCTCCAACATGTTGAGATACGACTTATTGATTCTTAATTCCGGAATATCCCCCGAATTCAGACTCAACTGCAACTCTCCATCCACCAAATCAAGCGTAAAGTCAGGAATAATCTTTTCAGCCTCACTCCCTATCGAAACATCAGCCAATGTTCCCCCTGGCTTGGGATTCAAACGAAGTATTTCATCACAAGCCAATTTCAATTCCGAATCATCCATCCGCAATTTGCGGGCTATCTTTTCATAATGTTTCCTGGAAAACTCTTCAAAACATTCCGTCAAAATCTGACGAGCATCCAACAACACTTTATTCTCTGGATTATCAGCCAAACGATGTTCGATCTGCAACAACAGACATTCATGCAAATCCCTAGCTCCTACACCGGCAGGCTCAAATTCCTGTATCAAATGCAACAAGCGAAGCACCTGCTCTTCAGACACCTCTACTCCTGCCCCAAAAGCCAAGTCGTCCACAATATTCTCGATATCACGTCGCAAATAGCCGTCATCATCAATATTTCCAATGATATATTCCGCCACTTTCTGATCGAACTCCGACAAAGGACGTGTCCCCAATTGATTTAACAAACTCTCCCGAAAAGAAGAGCCTTGCGAAAAAACAAAATCACGACTATCATCATCAGGAGATACATTAGAGGTCGACAGACGATAATCCGGAATATCATCGTCGTCGTCCCCCATATAATCTTCTAAAGAAAAGTCATCTTCACTGGAAGAGAAATCTTCATTTTCCTGCTCCTCAAATTCATTATTTTCATCATCGATATGCTCGTCAGCCAAAGGCTCATCATTCACATCCACCTCTGTCTTATTCTCCACTTCCTCCAACAAAGGATTCTGTTCCAACTCCTCTTTTATACGCTGTTCCAGCTGATAAGTCGGCAATTCCAACAATTTGATCAGCTGAATCTGAAGCGGGTTAATCTTTAAGCCTAGCTTTTGTTGTAAACTCTGTTTTAGCATATTCGAACAGAAAATTTCGCAATTTGAGTAATTAAATATTCAGTCCCCCGACTTAAAATTCCGCATTCTTCGGAGTACGTGGGAAAGGTATCACGTCACGGATATTACCCATACCGGTAACAAAAAGCAACAGACGCTCAAAACCTAATCCAAAACCACTGTGAACGGCAGAACCAAAACGACGAGTATCCAAATAATACTGCATACTGTCTACAGGAATTCCGACCTCATTCATGCGGGTAAGCAGTTTATCCAAATTCTCCTCACGCTGAGAGCCACCAATAATCTCTCCAATCTGCGGGAACAATACATCCATCGCAGCAACGGTCTTGCCATCCGGATTCTGCTTCATATAAAATGCCTTGATTTCTTTGGGATAACCTGTCAAAATCACCGGCTTCTTAAAATGTTTCTCTACAAGATAACGCTCATGCTCACTTTGCAAATCAACTCCCCATCCTTCCACCGGATACTGGAACTTACCGGTCTTATTAGGCTTGCTGTTCTTCAAGATTTCTACAGCATCAGTATATGTTACACGCTCAAAATCATGAGTCAATACAAAATTCAACTTTTCAATCAACTCCATTGAACGCTCTTCTGCTTTTTTATTCTTTTCCTCTTCCTGCAAACGGGCACTTAAGAATTTCAAATCATCCATACAGTTATCCAAAGCATAACGGATCAAGTATTTCAAGAAATCCTCAGCCAAATCCATATTATCGTTCAGGTCATAGAACGCAGCTTCCGGCTCAATCATCCAGAACTCGGAAAGGTGACGAGTAGTATTTGAATTCTCAGCACGGAATGTCGGTCCGAAAGTATAAATCTTACCCAATGCCATCGCACCCAATTCACCCTCCAACTGTCCACTCACTGTCAGATTGGTTGCTTTACCAAAAAAATCCTGTTTGAAATCAACCTGACCGTCTTCCGTCAAAGGAGGATTTTTTGCATCCAAAGTTGTCACACGGAACATTTCACCGGCACCCTCGCAATCCGAAGCTGTAATCAACGGAGTGTGTAAATAGAAAAAACCTTTCTGATTAAAATACTGGTGGATGGCAAAAGCCATTGCATGGCGAATACGGAAAACAGCTCCAAATGTATTGGTACGGAAACGCAAATGAGCCACCTCACGCAAAAACTCCAGACTATGTTTTTTAGGCTGGATTGGATATTTGTCAGGATCTGCTTCACCCAAAACATCCAAAACCGTAGCTTGGATTTCACGGCTCTGTCCGCTTCCCGCACTTTCCACCAACAGACCTTTCACATGGATGGCAGCACCGGTAGTTACTTTTTTCATCAAGTCTTCCGGGAAATTATTCATATCCACAACAACCTGTATATTATTAATCGTAGAACCATCATTCAGAGCGATAAAATTCACCTGTTTATTACCTCTTTTGGTTCTTACCCAACCGCAGATTTCTACTTCCTTGCCACAATCTCCTGATTGCAACAACTCTTTGATTGACAATTTTGTTGTGTCCATCTCTTTCATTTTTCTCGTTTGATCTATTAACTATTTTTCCGTGACGCATAACACACGGATTTGCAAAGATAAGTAATTCGCACTGAAAAAACTATACACTTTCCAAGTTTAAACAAACAATTCGCTAAAAATACCGTCTGATAACAGCCAGCCCCTCTCAGTAAGCCGTATTTTATCCCCACACCAAGACATCAAACCTCTCTTCATATAATCTTCCAACCTACTCCCAATCCCCCTCCACCAAACAGGATATGCTTTTTCAAGGAATTTCGGTTCAATTCCCCACATCGTACGAAAATTGGTCATGAGATATTCATTGAATAAATCACGATCGCTTAAATCCTCCTTCTCAAATATCAAATCACCATTATTTAGACTATCAATATATTTCTTTACATGAGAAACATTCCATTGCCTGGATCCACCATCGAAAGAATGGGCTGCAGCTCCTATCCCCAAATAAGGAACTTGTTGCCAATAGGACGTATTATGACGAGAATACTTGGAATCTTTTGCAAAATTAGATATTTCATAATGCTCATAACTCATTTGTTGCAAACTTTCGGACACAAATAAATACTGTTCTGCCAGCAAATCATCATCCTGCGGAGAGAATTTCCCTTTTTCAAGCAATTTCTCAAACACAGTATTAGAGTCAACACTCAATATATACACTGACACATGACTAATATCCAACGATTTTATAATTTCAATTTCTCGCTGCAAATCCTGTAATGTACTTCCCGGCAATCCGATAATCAAATCAATCCCGATATTGTCAAAGCCACAAGCCTTAGCGACGTCAACCGCCTCCAACGCCTGCAAAGCCGAATGAGTCCGATTGATTCGTTTCAACACATCATCGTTAAAAGACTGCACTCCTATTGTTAGCCTATTCACTCCTAAATTTCTAAAAGCCAAAAGCTTCGATTTCTGCGCATCCTCCGGATTCATCTCCAGAGAAAACTCCAAATCATCAGCCAAATTCCAATATTTACGCACACAAGCCACAATAGCCCCCAGTTCCTCCACTTCCAAACAAGAGGGAGTACCTCCTCCGAAATATAACGTAGATATCTGATTTGCAGAAAGATAATTCTTTCGCAACTCCACTTCCCGACACAACGCTTCGACATACTCCTTTTTCAATTGCAAAGAAGCAACAGAATAAAATCCGCAATAAAAACACTTGCTTCGACAAAACGGGATATGTATATAGATTCCTGCCATGCTGCAAATATACACCAAAATCGATAGACCCATTCCCTTCCCACCCTTCTCTTGCTCATCTTTTAATTAAGTATATGTCAAATATAACATAAAAATATCACAAATATAATTCAAAGATAACAGATTATTATATTTAACTACTAGGTGTCATATAATTGAGAAAGACAGGAATAAGAGAGAGCAATAAAAAGCAGGAAGTATTTGAGAATAAAGAAAGTTTCCTTATCTTTGCACCTCATTTTGAAGTGGTCTACACTTTAAACTGCAAGGCTGAACCTTAGCCATTTACCTTGCAGGCACATTTGTCAGTTAAGGATTTTCTAGTCTGCCCGACTACCGCGTTTTTCCATAACAGACTAATTGCAAGCGCATTCCATTTCAAAAAACAAACAGATGTTCAATTTTAAAAATTAAAGAAAGTGGATCAAGTAAGTTACAAAACAACTTATGTCAACAAAGCCACAGCACAAAAAGAATGGGTTTTGATTGACGCAGAGAATCAGGTTTTGGGACGTCTTGCTGCTAAAGTTGCGAAACTTTTAAGAGGCAAGTACAAACCATCCTACACTCCGTTTGAGGATTGTGGCGACAACGTCATCATCATCAACGTAGAAAAAATCGCGTTAACCGGTAACAAGTTAACCGACAAAGTTTATACCCGTCACACCGGATATCCAGGCGGTCAGCGCCACACTTCTCCGGAAGCTGTATTAAAAAGCCATCCGGAAAGAGTAATCCAGCACGCTGTACGCGGTATGCTTCCTAAAAATCGTCTGGGAAGAGCAGTATTGAAAAACCTTCACCTGTATGCAGGCACTGAACACAAACATGAAGCTCAGCAGCCGAAGGTAATTGATTTAAACTCTTTAAAATAACAGATCATGGAAGTAATTAACGCAATCGGAAGAAGAAAAGCAGCAGTAGCTCGCGTTTACGTAAGTGAGGGAAAAGGAAATATCACCATCAACAAACGTTCATTGGAAGAATATTTTACTTTACCGACACTCCAGTACATTGTAAAACAACCCCTCGAACTGTTAGGTGTTGCAGGTCAGTATGACATCAAAGTAAACCTTGACGGTGGCGGTTTCAAAGGACAGGCAGAAGCTTTACGCCTTGGAATTGCTAGAGCTTTGGTTGCAATCAATGCAGAAGACAAAGCAAAATTAAGAGCAGCAGGTTTCATGACTCGCGATCCTCGTGAAGTAGAACGTAAGAAACCTGGCCAGCCCAAAGCACGTAAGAGATTCCAGTTCTCTAAACGTTAATCTCAGTTTAGTATCTAAATTGGCAGGACTTCTCAAAGAGAGCTACCTGGCAATTGCGAAAATTAAGAAAGTAAACTTTAAACAAAAGACAAATGTCAAATTTCGACGAATTATTGAATGCAGGTTGTCACTTTGGACACCTTACCCGTAAATGGAATCCTAAAATGGCTCCGTATATTTTTATGGAGCGTAATGATATCCACATCATTGACCTGAACAAAACAGCAGTTATGCTTGACAAAGCTTCTATGGCTCTGAAGCAAATTGCTAAATCAGGACGTAAAATTCTGTTTGTTGCAACAAAAAAACAGGCTAAGGACATTGTTGCTGAAAAAATCGCTAATATCAACATGCCATACGTAACCGAAAGATGGCCGGGAGGTATGTTGACAAACTTCCCCACTATCCGTAAGGCAGTGAAGAAGATGACAAACATCGATAAGATGGAGAAAGATGGAACATTCGACCACCTTTCAAAACGTGAAAAGCTTCAGATTTCTCGCCAACGCGCTAAATTGGACAAAAACCTTGGCAGTATCGCAGACTTAACTCGTCTGCCGGCAGCTCTTTTCGTTGTTGACGTAATGAAAGAAAACATCGCTGTCAAAGAAGCACGTAGCTTAGGTATTCCTGTATTTGCTATGGTTGATACAAACTCAGACCCAAGCGGTATTGACTTTGTAATTCCGTGTAACGACGATGCTTCAACTTCAATCAGCCTCATCATTGACAATGTAGCTAGCGCTATCAAAGAAGGTCTGACTGAACGTAAAGCAGAGAAAGACAAAGAAGGCGCTGATAAGAAACCGGTAGCTAAAAGAAGCGAAAAAGTAGCCGGTGCTGAAGCAGAAGAAGTTGCTGAAGAAACTGCAACAGAAGAATAATTTTTGAACTTTTAATGCTCTATCAATTATGGAAATAAAAGCAGCTGACGTAATGAAGTTGCGCCATGCAACTAACGCAGGTATGATGGACTGCAAAAAAGCTCTTCAGGAAGCTGAAGGAGATTTCGACAAAGCAGTTGACATCATCCGCAAAAGAGGTTTGATTGTTGCCAGCAAACGTGCTGACCGCGAAGCTAAAGAAGGCTGTGTTCTGGCTCGTGCAGAAGGCAAAAAAGGAGTTATGGTGAGCTTGAACTGCGAAACCGACTTCGTTGCTAAAAACGAAAACTTCGTTAACTTCACACACCAGATTCTTGACTGTGCATTCGAAAATATGCCTGCAGACAAAGAAGCATTATTGGCTTTGACTATTGACGGACGCTCAATAGCTGACCACATTTCAGAGCAAACCGGTGTTATCGGCGAAAAACTGGAATTGGCATATTACGGCAAAATCGAAGCAGAAGCAACAATCGCTTATATCCACCCGGGAAACAAATTAGCAACTGTTGTTGGTTTCAACAAAGATGCTGAAACTCAGGTGAAGAAAGACGTTGCTATGCAAGCTGCAGCTATGGCTCCTATCGCAGTTGATAAAACTGATGTTCCGCAGAACGTTATTGAGCACGAATTGCAGATTGGACGTGACAAAGCACGTGAAGAGGGAAAACCTGAAAACATGCTGGACAAAATCGCAGAAGGTCGTCTGAACAAATTCTATCAGGAAGCAACATTGTTGAACCAAGCTTTTGTAAAAGATGCAAAACAAAGCGTAAGAGCTTACCTTACTTCTGTAGATAAGGATTTAACAGTAACAAGTTTCATCCGCTT
>OGQF01002664.1_pt1 | contig 9819 bp, 9 predicted proteins | sample 1553141 | NCBI WGS metagenome assembly OGQF01 (sample SAMEA2580005, study PRJEB22360) | human gut metagenome | biome: human gut; feature: human-associated habitat; material: faeces | place: Denmark | collected 2008/2010
AAATTAACATTCGATGGAGTTGTCTTATAAAATAATATTTTTAATTTTATGGCAGTGATTGACATAGGCAGTCATGCTGATGTTCGGGCACTGCCATTGTAGAGACTACAAGGGTGTTAAAATTTAGTTTTAGTTTAGCGAATAGGAGGTTGGCCGAAAAAATCGGTCGGCCTCTTTTTTTAGGTGGGGATTTTTTATTTTCTTTGCAGTGTAAAAAAAGATTTTAAGATGATTCGAGTAATTAATGAACAGAATTCTGTATTGAATAATTTCCTGTCGGAAATCCGTGATAAGAATATACAGCAGGATCCATTGCGTTTCCGTCGCAATTTGGAGCGTGTTGGGGAGATAATGGCTTATGAAGTCAGCAAGACTTTTGCTTATTCTGAGCGTACTGTGGAAACTCCGATTAATCCGGCTGTTGTGATGTTGCCGGATGATGAGGTGGTGATTGCAACTGTCCTGCGTGCCGGGCTGCCATTCCATCAAGGTTTTTTGAATTATTTTGACCGTGCAGGAAATGCTTTTATATCGGCCAGACGGGCATACAGCCGCGTGAACGAGCAGATAGAGATTCGTTTTGATTCGATTTATACGCCTGATTTGACGGGAAAGCAGCTTTTGTTGGTTGACCCGATGCTGGCTACCGGTTCGTCTTTGGTTATTACTTATCGTGAGTTGTTGAAACAGGGAAGTTGTCCGGCTCATACGCACATGGTGTCTGTGATTGCAAGCAGACAGGGTGTGGAGTATGTGGAAAAACAGTTGGCCGGTGAGCCTCTTACTTTGTGGACGGCTGCTTTAGATGATGGCTTGACTGAAAAGTATTATATCGACCCGGGATTGGGGGATGCAGGAGATTTGGCATTTGGCTCTAAAAAATAGAGGGGTAAGTAGAGAAATTCATACATTTTATTGTATATTTGTCAATCGTGGAAATGAATCGGTATCTATTAGCAGCTTTGTATGTCATGGCAGGTTGTGCTGTGACTATACCTTTGAAAGCCCAGGAGAGTATTGGGATTTTAAAGGCGGATAGGTGCAGACCCGTAATAACGAATACACTGAAGGTTGTGGCTGTTTATTTGGAGGAGAGTGAAGAAGAGAGTGATTCGTCTATGGGGCAGGTTGCCGGTGGTGAATGTTTCCCGACATCTTGTGCGTATACAGCCGGAGTGGAAATTGGCAATTTATGCCATGTGACACATAAAATTCGTGCTCCGGGAATAATTGAAAACGAGTATAGAAGGTAGTATGCGGTAGTTTTCAATTAAAATTTAAAATCAAAATTTACATGGGATTTAATGATATTTTAAAAAAACTGTTCGGTAATAAGGCCGACAGGGATATGAAGGAGTTGCGACCGATTGTGGCGCAAGTGAATGCAGAGTGGGAAAAGATGAAGCAGTTGAGCCACGATGAGTTGCGTGCTGTGGCTGAAGATATGAAAAAAGAGGTGCATACCTATATTCAGTCTGAAGAGGAGGAAATCGAAGCTCTGAAACGTAAGGTGGAAGAAGAAAAACCATCTATCGAAGTGAGAGAGGAGATTTATAGCCGGGTGGACAAATTGGAAGAGGAAATTGACAAGAAAGTGGAAGAGGTGTTGACAAAGTTGATGCCCAAGGCTTTTGCAGTCATGAAGGATACGGCTCGTCGTTTTAAGGAAAATCAGGAGATTGAGGTGACTGCTACGCAGTTCGACCGTGATTTGGCTGTAGAGCATGATTTTGTGGAGATTGAAGGTGATAAGGCTATATATTTCAATAGTTGGGTTGCCGGAGGTAATGAGGTGACCTGGGATATGGTTCACTATGACGTGCAGTTGATTGGTGGAGCTGTGCTGCATCAAGGTAAGATTGCGGAAATGGCAACCGGTGAAGGTAAAACTTTGGTGGCTACATTGCCGGTGTTCCTGAATGCATTGAGTGGTAGAGGTGTGCACATGGTGACGGTGAATGATTATTTGGCAAAGCGTGACTCTGAATGGATGGGTCCGTTGTATATGTTCCACGGTCTGTCTGTTGATTGTATCGATAAACACCAGCCTAATTCTCCGCAGCGTCGCAAGGCTTATATGGCAGATATCACATTCGGTACGAACAATGAATTCGGTTTCGACTATTTGCGTGATAATATGGCTATCAATCCGGAGGATCTGGTGCAGCGCAAACACAATTTTGCCATTGTCGATGAGGTTGACTCCGTGTTGATTGATGATGCCCGTACTCCTTTGATTATATCCGGTCCGGTGCCTAAAGGTGACGACCAGATGTTTGATGAATATAAGTCTCGTGTGGATCGGTTGGTGAAAATGCAGCGCGAGCTTGTGATGAAGATTTTCAACGATGCCAAAGAGTTGCTCGCCAGTGATGATCCGAAGAAACGGAAAGAAGGCGGTGTGTTGTTGTTGAGAGCCCATAAAGGTTTGCCGAAATATAAACCGTTGATTAAATTCTTGAGTGAAGAGGGTAATAAGGCTATACTGATTAAGACAGAAAACGAGTATATGCAGGAGAATAACCGGAGAATGCCGGAGATTACCGATCCTCTTTATTTTGTGATTGATGAGAAATTGAATTCTATCGATTTGACGGATAAGGGACATGATACGATTACTGCTGCCGGTGAGGATCCGAAGTTCTTTATTTTGCCTGATATCGGTACGGAGATTGCCGAAATTGAAAAGACATCTCAGGATGAGAAGGAAAAGCTTGCCAAGAAAGATGAGATGATACAGAATTATGCCATCAAATCGGAACGTGTACACACGGTGAATCAGTTGTTGAAGGCATATACGTTGTTTGAGAAGGATGTTGAATATGTGGTGTTGGACAACAAGGTTAAGATTGTGGACGAACAGACCGGCCGTATTATGGAGGGACGTCGTTATTCTGACGGGTTGCACCAGGCTATTGAGGCGAAGGAGGGTGTGAAAGTTGAGGCTGCAACTCAGACTTTTGCTACGATTACCTTGCAGAATTATTTCCGTATGTATCATAAATTGGCGGGTATGACCGGTACGGCAGAGACAGAGGCGGGAGAGTTCTGGGATATTTATAAATTGGATGTAGTTGTTATCCCGACGAATCGTCCGATAGCGCGTATTGACGCAAATGATTTTGTTTATAAGACGAAGCGTGAGAAATATAATGCTGTGATTGAGGAGATTGTGCGGTTGGTGGAACTGGGACGTCCGGTGTTGGTGGGTACGACTTCGGTTGAGGTGTCCGAGTTGTTGAGCCGTATGTTGAAACTCCGAGGTATCAAGCATAATGTATTGAATGCGAAGTTGCATCAGAAAGAGGCTGAGATTGTCGCAGAAGCCGGTCAGTCGAAGACTGTGACTATTGCTACGAATATGGCAGGTCGTGGTACCGATATCAAATTGAGTCCGGAGGTGAAAGCTGCAGGAGGTTTGGCGATTATTGGTACAGAACGTCACGATTCCCGACGCGTTGACCGTCAGTTGCGAGGTCGTGCAGGACGTCAGGGTGACCCGGGTTCTTCTCAGTTTTTCGTGTCTTTGGAGGATGATTTGATGCGTCTGTTCAGTTCCGAGCGTATTATCCGTGTGATGGACCGTCTGGGACATGAGGAGGGCGATGTGATTCAGCATTCGATGATTACGAAGTCTATCGAGCGTGCACAGAAGAAGGTGGAAGAGAATAACTTCGGTATCCGTAAGCGTCTGTTGGAGTATGATGATGTGATGAATTCCCAGCGTACGGTAATTTATAAACAGCGCCGTCAGGCTTTGTTGGGCGAACGTATTGGTGTGGCTGTGGCTAATAATACTTACGATGTCTGTGATTCTATCGTGCAGGAATATCAGCCGGTAAATGATGTGGAAGGCTTCCGTCTTGAAATCTTGCGTGTGTTGTCGGTGGATTTCAATATTTCAGAGGATGAATTTAAGAAAGTGCGTCCGGAAGAGTTGACGGAGCAATTGTATAAATATGTACGAGAGGCTTACCAACGGAAGGTGGAAGCGATTGCTCAGCAGGCTTATCCGGTGATAAAGAATGTGTTTGAGACCAGAGGAGATATGTATAAGAACATTGTTGTTCCTTTTACCGATGGTGTGAGATTGTTTAATGTGGTGACTAATCTGGAGAAAGCTTATCATTCTCAGGGCGAGGATTTGATGCGTTCGTATGAAAAGGCTGTGATTTTGGCACATATTGATGATGCCTGGAAAGAGCACTTGCGTGAAATGGATGATTTGAAGCAGTCGGTACAGAATGCCGCTTATGAGCAGAAAGATCCGCTGTTGATTTATAAATTCGAATCTTATAATCTGTTCAAGTCGATGGTGGAGAAAATCAATAAAGGGATGGTTTCTACCTTGATGAAGGGACAGATTCCAATGCCGGAACCGGAGGAAGTCAGAGAGGCTGAACAGCGTCGCACGGATTTGAGCAAGATGCATGAAACCAGGAATGAAACACCGGCTGAAGCTCCTAAACGGGAACAGCCGCATCATGAACCGGTGAAAGTGGGACCGAAAGTGGGACGAAATGATCCATGTCCTTGCGGCAGTGGTTTGAAATATAAAAATTGTCACGGTAAAAACGAATAAGAATGTTATCATTATTCATAAACTGGGATGTTACCCCCGAGATTTTTAATCTGGGGGGTATTTCTATCCGTTATTACGGGTTGTTATTTGCCTTAGCTTTTATTTTCGGATACAAGGTTGAGGAAAAGATTTTTAAGTCAGAGGAGTTACCTATGCCTTGGCTGGATAAGCTGTGGATATATGTGGCTATTGCAACGATTATCGGTGCCCGTTTGGGACATTGTATTTTTTATGATTGGGCTTATTATAGTGCCCATCCGTTGGAGATGATTCTACCGGTGCGTTTTGCTCCGGAGTTTAAATTTACCGGTTATCAGGGATTGGCAAGTCATGGTGCTGCTATCGGTATTATTGCCGGTTTGTGGTATTATTCTAAGAAGGTAAGCAAAAAGTCGATTTTCTGGATTTTGGACAGGGCTGTGATTCCAATTGCGCTGGCAGGGTTTTTTATTCGTATGGGTAATTTGATGAATTCTGAGATTGTGGGTGTTGTAACTGAAAAACCTTGGGGATTCTGTTTCGTTAATTCTGGTATGGAAAATCCTGAATTGCCGCGCCATCCGGCTCAGTTGTATGAGGCAGTTTGCTATTTGATTAGTTTCTTTATTTTAATGCATATTTATTGGCGTACGGATTTGAAAAAACGGATGGGTTTTATTTTCGGTTCGTTTCTGATACTGATATTTACAGCCCGGTTTATTATTGAATTTGTAAAGGAGGTTCAAGAGCCCTGGGAAGCCGGTATGGTGTTGGATATGGGACAGATTTTGAGTATTCCGTTTGTTGTTGCAGGAGTATTTATGTTGTGGTATAGCGGTAAATTGATAGATACCGGAACAAAGATTCCAAAAGATGTTAAAAAGAAATAGGTATGTACGAGAAGAAGTTTATGGAGGAGGCTATTCGTTTAGCTGAGGAAAATGTAAAAAATGGAACGGGTGGCCCTTTCGGTGCTGTTATTGTGAAGGATGGTGAAGTGATTGCGGCTTGTGGAAATTCGGTGACTCCGAGCAACGATCCGACAGCTCATGCGGAGGTGAATGCTATTCGGGAGGCGTGTCGTAAGTTGAATACATATCAGTTGGAAGGATGTGAGGTTTATGCCAGTTGTGAGCCATGCCCTATGTGTTTAGGGGCTATCTATTGGGCGCGTCCGGCAAAGGTGTATTATGCGTCGACGAAAGAAGATGCTGCGCAAGCAGGATTCGATGATTCGTTTATTTATAAAGAAATTGCCATGCCGGAAGCAGAGCGTTCTATCCCTTTTTTGAAAGTGGAAGAGCAAGAAGGCGGTGAGGAGTTCCGTATGTGGAATGCGTCAATGGAAAAGGTAGAGTATTAATAGAGGGGAAAAATAGGTGTATTATGGGGATTGTCATTTTTTTAGGTGGAATGTTGTTGGGTGGGGTGGTGGCGTTTCTGATAGTACATAGCAGTAAAAAAGCCATCGAGACCCGATTATTTATGATGGACGCTGATGTTCAGCGATTGCGCACTAAAGGGGAACAACTGCAAGAGGAAAAAGTGCGTTTGGTTTCTGAAACGGAACGTCTGAAAGAGTGTTTACGCCAGACAGAGGATAAACTCGCAAATCAAAAGAAGGAGATGGGCGAGATCAGTCAGTTGATGACAGAACAATTCCGTAATATGGCGGGACGATTTTAGAGGATAAATCCCGCCGTTTTACGGAAACCAATCGAGAGAATATTGAAAAGATACTACAGCCTTTGAATAAGGATATCGAAGAGTTTAAAAAGAAAGTTGATGAAACTTATCATAAAGAGGCTACTGAACGCACTTTATTGGAGAGAAAAATTGCTGAATTGGTGCAGTTGAATAATCAGATTCGTATTGATGCTGCGAATTTGACGAGTGCTTTGAAAGGAAATTCCAAAGCTCAGGGAGATTGGGGGGAGATGATTCTGGAACGTATTTTGGAAAATTCTGGTTTGACAAAAGGTCGTGAATATTTTATTCAAGAGACATTGAAAGATCAGGACAATCGTGTTGTTTATAATGACAGTGGCAAAGCTATGCGTCCGGATGTCATGGTGTTGTATCCTGACAATCGTCGGGTGATTATAGATTCGAAGGTGTCGTTGACTGCTTATGTGAATTATTGCAATGCGGAAACGGATGCGGAACGGGAAGTGGCTTTAAAAGAGCATATACATTCTGTCCGTAAGCATATTGATGAGTTGGCTACTAAAGGTTATGATAATTGGGCGGATAATACGCTTGATTTTGTGATGATGTTTGTCCCTAACGAAGCATCTTATGTTTTAGCAATGCAACACGATTCCGCCTTGTGGAGCGATGCTTATCAGAAACGAGTGTTGCTGTTAAGTCCGGCTAATTTGATAGTGTCTTTGAAACTGACAGCTGATTTGTGGGCTCGCGAATATCAAAATCGAAATGCTCAGGAAATAGCAGAAAGAGGAGCACGGTTGTATGATAAGTGTATTGCATTTTTTGAAAGTTTTCAGACAATCGGTGATTGTATTTCCAAGACACAAACGGTATATGATCAGGCTCTTGGACGTCTTAAGACTGGTAGTGGTAATATTGTTTCGCAGGCAAAAAAGTTGCACGAATTGGGTGTCAAATCTAAAAAAGCCGGGAAAGATATTCCCCGTAGCCTGACTGATGGAATGGAATAGAGATGAATTTTTATTTTTTAAATAGACGATTATGGATATAGTAAAAGCTGAATTTGTAATGAGTAATTCAACGGTGGCTAAATGTCCGGCCCCGAATCGTCATGAATATGCTTTTATCGGACGTTCGAATGTAGGCAAATCATCGTTGATTAATATGCTGACTAATAATAAGAAGTTGGCAAAGACCGCTGCCCGTCCGGGAAAAACGCAGTTGATTAATCATTTTTTGATAAATGACTCTTGGTATATGGTTGATTTGCCGGGGTATGGATATGCCCGTACTTCGGAGGGATTACGGAGACAATTTGAAAAGATGATTTGTGATTATATACTTAAGCGGGAGAATCTTATTTGTTTGTTTGTATTGGTGGATAGCCGCCACGAGCCGCAAAAGATAGACCTTGAGTTTATGGAGTGGTTAGGGGAAAACGGTGTGCCTTTTGTGATGGTTTTTACAAAAGCTGATAAGTTGACAACTACACAGCGATTGAATTGCATAGACAATTATCATCGGGCGATGTTGGATACTTGGGAGTCTACTCCGCTTGCTTTCATGACGTCGGCAGAAAAACGTTTGGGTAGAGAGGAGTTGCTGGATTATATCGATGAATTGAATCATACGGTGAAGTTGGAACAATAAAATGAGGAGATAGAATGCAAGCTGTGACTCTATATGAATTGAATGCCCGAATAAAAGGATTTTTGAAGCGTGGATTTCCAGTGGCAGTATGGATAACGGCTGAAATTACCGAAATTCAGTTGAATCGCTCCGGACATTGCTATTTGCAATTGGCAGACAAACGGGAAGAGGATGACAGTATTATCGCTACTGCCCGTGCTACAATCTGGGCCTTTACATTCCGTACTCTACAGCCTTATTTTGAGACAACGACTGGTCGTGCTTTGGGTAAGGGAATGAAGGTGATGTTGTTGGTTGAGGTGGTGTTTCATGAGTTGTATGGGTATTCTTTGAATGTTCGCGATGTTGATCCAACGTATACAATCGGTGATTTGGAACGTAAAAAGCAGGAGATTTTGAAGCAGCTGGAGGCAGAAGGGATTATTAACATGAATCGTGAATTGCCTTTTCCACTATTGCCTAAGAATGTTGCTGTCATATCGTCACCTACAGCTGCCGGATTGGGAGATTTTATGAACCAGTTACTGAATAACTCGTATCATTACCGGTTTCATGTGCATCTTTTTCCTGCCGTAATGCAAGGGGATAAGACGACAGAGTCGGTGATTGCAGCTTTGGATAAAATCTATGAATATGAATCGTTTTTTGATGTTGTAGTGTTGATTCGGGGAGGTGGTTCACAAACAGATTTGGGTAGTTTTGATACTTATGATATGGCTGCCAATATTGCTCAGTTTCCATTGCCGGTCATTGCCGGTATCGGTCATGAGCGAGATGAAACGATTGTAGATCTGGTTGCGCATTTAAGAGTGAAGACTCCTACAGCAGCAGCTGTATTTTTGATAGATGCCTTTCGTGAACAGGAGGAAAATTTGATGGGGTTGCAATCAGATTTTGTAAATGGAGTACAGGATTTATTGCATGAGGAAACGACCAGGCAGTTGAAACTGACATCTGATTTTAAACGTTCGGTTTCTTCGTTGCTGGCTGATAAGAAATCCAGTTTGCGCATGCTTTTACAACAGATAAGTTATGCTTCGTCGGCTTTTATTGCTCAGCAATCTCATAATTTGGTGCAAGCATCTTCCCGGCTGGAAAGTCGGTTGGCTTTAGGTTTTACAAAGGAAAGAAATCAATTGGATGGGCTGGAACGTGATATGCAACGATGCATAATGACAACTTTGGCAGAGCATAGACGGCGTTTGGATTTGGCGGCAACTACAGTGAAATATGTGGATCCCTCTAATGTGTTGAAAAGAGGGTATTCAATTACCCGTGTAAACGGCAAGGCGATAAAAGATATTGCAGAAATTTCTTCCGGTGATTGTTTGGAATCTCAATTGTCGGGAGGCTATGTAAAGAGTGTTGTAATTGGGAATGATTAAATGAAATAAAATATGTGCGAGGAAAATAAATTGACATATAAAGAGGCTATGGCCGAAATGGAAGAGATTGTTGCTAAGTTGGAAGACAATCAGTTGGATGTTGATGAATTGAGTGCTAATGTAAAACGAGTTTCAGAATTGATAGTTTTTTGTAAATCAAAATTGCACGATACAGAGGAAGAGGTGGAAAAGATTTTGAAAACAATAGACAATCAATAACAAAATGAAGAAAGGAATATTGCTGGTCAGTTTGTTATTGACAGTGGTATGGGGATATGGGCAATCGGCTGCTTTGGAGGAGTTGTTGAATACAGATGGAGTAAAGAATGCTGCTGTAAGTGTGTCTGTCAAGCGTGTGAATGACGGCAAAGAAATAGTGGCTTGTAATGCTGAGATGGCTCTGACTCCGGCTTCTGTAGCCAAGATTTTACCAACGTGGTTTGCCTTGCAGGAAAAAGGAGTTAATTACCGTTATCGTACCAATATATTTTATACAGGGGAGATAAAAGATGGTGTATTGTCAGGGGATATTATTGTTTCCGCTGCCGGAGA
>OGQF01002665.1_pt1 | contig 9817 bp, 10 predicted proteins | sample 1553141 | NCBI WGS metagenome assembly OGQF01 (sample SAMEA2580005, study PRJEB22360) | human gut metagenome | biome: human gut; feature: human-associated habitat; material: faeces | place: Denmark | collected 2008/2010
CTGCCGCACCCGGTGGTGCTTATGGGAAGATGCATCTCCCGGCTGGAAAAATTCCTGCGCGTCCGCCTGCCCGGCACCCCGCAGGGAGAGCTGCTGGGAGGTGCCGTGACGGCGTTCTGCCTGCCGGTGGGCACCTTTCTGGTCACGAGCCTTGTGTGTCTGGCGGCGGCAAAGCTCAGCCCGTGGCTGGGTCTTGCGGTGCAGATGTTCTGGTGCGGGCAGGCGCTGGCGGCAAGGGGCCTTGCGCAGGAGAGCACAAATGTGTATAACGAGCTGGTTCGGAACGACCTGCCCGCCGCTCGCAAAGCCGTGAGCCGCATCGTGGGCCGCGACACCCAGAACCTGACCGCCGAGGGCGTGACCAAGGCCGCGGTGGAAACGGTGGCCGAAAATGCCAGCGACGGCGTCATTGCGCCGCTGCTGTATATGCTTATCGGCGGGGCACCGCTGGCGCTGACCTACAAGGCCATCAACACCATGGACAGCATGCTGGGCTACAAGAACGAAAAGTACCTTTATTTTGGCCGCGCAGCCGCGAAGCTGGACGATGTGGCCAACTACATCCCCAGCCGCCTTGCCGCCCTTTTGTGGGTGGCCGCTGCGGCCTTTACCGGCAACGATGCCAGGGGCGCATGGCGCATCTGGCGGCGGGACCGGCGCAACCACGCCAGCCCCAACAGCGCCCAGACCGAAAGCGCCTGCGCCGGTGCACTGGGCGTGCAGCTGGCCGGCCCGGCTTACTATTTTGGCGAATATTACCCCAAGCCCACCATCGGTGATGTCCTGCGCCCCATTGAGCCGCAGGACATCCTGCGCGCCAACCGCATGATGTATGTGGCAAGCGGCTTTGCGCTGGCATGGGGTGCAGCAATACGGGGGTTCCTTGCATGAAACAATTGACCCATGGCGGCGACTGGGCGGGCTACCGCGCCGAGTTTGGCCGCGACCCGCTGGATTTTTCGGCCAATGTCAGCCCGCTGGGCCTGCCGGAAGGGGTGGCAAAGGCCATTACGGCAGCGCTTGCCACGGCCGACCGCTACCCCGACCCGCTGTGCCGGGCCCTGCGTGAAAAACTGGCGGTGGCTGAGGGAGTGCCCGCCGAATGGCTGCTGTGCGGCAACGGCGCGGCAGACCTCATCTTCCGGCTGGCGCTGGCTGCAAAGCCCCGCACTGCACTGGTAACGGCCCCCACTTTTGCCGAGTATGCCACCGCCCTTGAAACGGCAGGCTGCACGGTGGAACGGCATTTTTTGCGGGAAGAAAACGATTTTGCGGTGACGAAAGATCTCCTGAACGCGGTGCACCCGGGTACAAATATGGTGTTCCTCTGTCAGCCCAACAACCCCACCGGCCAGCTGGCAGAGCCTGCCCTTGTGGAAGCGCTGCTGCGCAGATGCGAAGCCGTGGGTGCGGTGCTGGCCGTGGACGAATGCTTTCTGGATTTTCTGCCGGAGGGCGAAGGCCTTTCGGCAAAGCATCTGCTGAAAAACAGCAAAAAACTGATTATTTTAAAAGCCTTCACCAAGCTTTACGGCATGGCAGGCGTGCGTCTGGGCTATTGCCTGTGCTCTGATACAGAGCCGCTTGCCCGGATGCGGGCAGCGGGCCAGCCGTGGGCGGTTTCCAGTCTGGCACAGGCGGCGGGCATTGCTGCGCTGGACGAGACGGAATATGTGACGAAGGTGCGTGCATTGATCGAAGCACAGCGGCCTGTGCTGGCAGACGGCCTGCGGGCGCTGGGCCTGCGGGTGATCGAGGGCCGGGCTAACTATCTGCTGTTCCGCGCGCCGGAAGCGCTGGGCGAAGCGCTGCGCCGCAAGGGTGCGGTACTGCGCAGCTGCGGCAATTATCCGGGCCTTGATGCCAGCTGGTACCGCACCGCCGTGCGCACAGAAAACGAGAACCGGCAGCTGCTTGCACTGCTGGCCGAAACCCTGCCGGAGGTGGCACAATGAGCAAGGCAAAATGCATTATGGTGCAGGGCACCATGAGCGGTGCGGGCAAAAGCCTGCTGTGCGCGGCGCTGTGCCGCATCTTTGCGCAGGATGGCTACCGCGTGGCCCCTTTCAAAAGCCAGAACATGGCCCTGAACAGCTTCGTCACCCGCAACGGTGCAGAGATGGGCCGTGCTCAGGTGGTGCAGGCACAGGCTGCAGGCGTGGAGCCGGATGTGCGCATGAACCCCATCCTGCTCAAGCCCAGCAGCGATGTGGGCAGTCAGGTGATCGTGAACGGCAAGGCCCGGGGCCAGATGCCTGCCGCCGACTACTTTAAAATGAAGCGCAGCCTTATCCCGGACATTCTGGAAGCCTACAACAGCCTTGCCGCCGAGAACGACATTATCGTGATCGAAGGCGCGGGCAGCCCGGCAGAGATCAACCTGAAGGCGGATGATATCGTCAACATGGGCCTTGCAAAGCTGGTGGATGCGCCGGTGCTGCTGGCGGGCGATATCGACCGCGGCGGCGTATTTGCCCAGCTGTACGGCACTGTGGAGCTGCTGGAAGCCGACGAGCGTGCCCGCATCAGGGGGCTCATCATCAACAAGTTCCGGGGCGATGTGGAGATCCTGCGGCCCGGCCTTGCCATGTTGGAAGAAAAAACGCAGCTGCCCGTGCTGGGCGTAGTGCCGTACCTGCGGGTGGAGATCGAGGACGAGGATTCTCTCTCGGATCGTCTGGAAGCAAAAAGCACCGTCAAACCGCTGGATATCGCCATCCTGCGCCTGCCGCATGTGTCCAACTTCACCGACTTTATCCCGCTGGAACAGCACCCGCTGCTGGGCGTGCGGTATGTGCAGCGCACCCGCCAGCTGGGTGCACCGGATCTCGTCATCCTGCCCGGCACCAAGAACACCATGGACGACCTGCGCTGGCTGCGGGAAAGCGGACTGGAAGCGGCGGTGCTCAGGCTTTCGGCAGCCGGTACGCCGGTGCTGGGCGTGTGCGGCGGCTACCAGATGCTGGGCGAACAGCTCTGCGACCCGGCAGGGGAGGAGAGCGGCACCCCCTGCACCCTGCGGGGCCTTGGCCTACTGCCCACCACGACGGTGTTCGGCACCGAAAAGCACCTGACCCAGACCGCAGCCTGTGTGACCACAGAACCCTTTGCAGGCGCAAAGCTGACGGGCTACGAGATCCACGCAGGCCGCACCGAGGTGCGGGGCAGTGCGTTCTGCATCCTTGCAGACGGCACGCCGGAGGGCTGTGTGCAGGACAGTGTATTCGGTACCTACCTGCACGGCCTGTTCGACACCGGCGAACTGACCGAAAAACTGACCGCATTTTTGTGCAAACGGAAGGGCATCGATCCGGCCGGGGCCGAGCTTATCCCCATGGAGCAGTACCGTCAGCAGCAGTTTGATCTGCTTGCCGATGGTGTGCGCGCGGCACTGGATATGCCCGCTATCTATGCCGCCATGGGAATGCAAAAAGGAGACAACACATGACACCGCAGCATCATCTGCCCGCCGACATTGAACGGACGAGCATCTCCATTATCACAAGGGAACTGGACGAGCTGGGCCTGACCCCGCCGCCGGAGACGGCTGCGGTGGTCAAGCGGGTCATCCACACCACCGCGGATTTCGACTATGCCAAAAATCTGCGCTTTACACCCGGCGCGGTGGAAGCCGCAGTCAAGGCCCTGCACGCGGGTGCTTTCATCGTTACCGACACCAATATGGCGCTTGCAGGCATCACAAAGCCGGGCCTGAAAAAACTGAACGGTGAAGCCATCTGCTACATGGCAGACCCCGCTGTGGCCGAAGCCGCAAAGCAGGCGGGCACCACCCGTGCCGTTGCCGCCATGCACCGCGCTGCTCGGGAGCACCCGGGGGCCATTCTGGCCATTGGCAATGCGCCCACGGCCCTTTTGACCATTGCGGAGGAAATGGAAGCCGGTCTGCGGCCTGCATTGGTCATTGGCGTGCCGGTGGGGTTTGTGAATGTGGTGGAAAGCAAGGAAGTACTGTTTGCCGCCTGCGAGCGATACGGCGTGCCTGCCATCGCCGCCATGGGCCGCAAGGGCGGCAGCAATGTAGCTGCAGCCATCTGCAACGCCCTCATTTACTCTGCCACCGAAATGCTGGACCCCTCTGCCAGAGGGTGGAACGGATAAGGTGGAAATAGCATAATATCAAAAACCCGGAACCCTTTTTGAGCCGTTTTGGCCGAGAAAAGGTTCCGGGTTTTGTTCATGATTTTTTCAGAGAGCTATTTTGCAACAGCCCCATTTTCACGGAAAAGGTCCGAACCGAGCACGGCATCCACACTGCCGGCATCAGGCTGCGGGGAACGCCTTGTTCCACACTTCGATCACCTTGAACTTCGGGGTCCAGCCTTCGGGCTCAAAGCGGTCGCCCTTGGCAGCCATGGTGCCCTGCTCGGTGCACCACTGTGCGGCCTTGGCCATATCAGGGTCGGTCACATCCGCAAAGGCGGGTGCGCACACGCTCAGCACCATGCACAGCGCCACGAGGGCCGAAAGCAGCCTTTGGGTCAGGGTCGTCTGCTTCATATGGAATTCCTCCTTTTTGCTTACAAGGGGGGGATGCGTCCGCCTTAAAAAGGCCATATTTCACCTTCTTTTTCAATAAAACCTGCGTGAAACGCCCCAAAACCTGCGTGAAAAACGTTTTGCACCGCTGTGCGCGCCTTTGCCCCCTCTTGCAATTTGTGCGCAAAGGGTGTAAAATACAGTCACAATCAAATACAGGGGAGCTTGTGAAGCAGGCTGAGAGGAAGTACCTAAACTTCGACCCTTTTACCTGATGCGGATAATGCCGCCGTAGGAAGTCAGAATGGATGATTTTTTGCAGGAGGCACCGCGGAAGGTGTCTCCTGTTTTTTTTGTTGTGTACCTATTACCATTAAGGAGGATGCCTTGTACTTTTCTGCGGAAGTGCCGCAGCGGGCTGAGGGGGAGCGCCCTGAGCTTTGTGACCGTCAGCGATGGGAAGCCGTGTTCCGGCGTGAGAGGAGACCAGAAAGTCTCGACCGCTTCTTATAGTTCCTGCGCCGGGTCTGGCACCGGGTGCGGGCTGTTTGCGGAGGCGCTGTATGGTTTTTGCTGCTTCCGCAGGTTTGGAAAGGAGCCTTGTCTTATGAAAAAACTCTCTGTGAAAAAGCTGGCGTTGGCCGGTATGCTGTGCGCTCTGTGCGTGGTGGGCAGCGTATTCAGCTTCCCCATGTTCGGCAGCAAATGTGCACCCATCCAGCACATGGTCAATGTGACCTGCGCGGTGCTGCTTGGCCCGTGGTGGGGCGTGGGCGTGGCCTTTGTGGCCTCGCTGCTGCGCAATCTGCTGGGTCTGGGCAGCCTGATGGCCTTCCCCGGCAGCATGTTCGGCGCACTGCTGTGCGGCCTTGTGTACCATAAGACCAAAAACATCCTTGCCACCATGGTGGGCGAGGTGTTCGGCACCAGCATTCTGGGCGGCCTGTGCGCTTACCCGGTGGCCATCTTCCTCATGGGCAAGAGCGCCGGCGACATCGCGTTCTATGCCTACATCGTGCCGTTCCTCATCTCCACTGCAGTGGGTTCCATCATTGCGGGCGTGCTGGTGTACAGCCTGCAGCGCTCCGGCGCTCTGCACAGCATGCAGAACAGTCTTTCCTGACGGAGGGGCACCCGAATGTTCAAAACAGAATTCGAGAACCTGCGCTGCACCTGCCCGCTCATCCATAACATTACCAACTACGTCACCGTGAACGACTGCGCCAACATGGTGCTGGCCTGCGGTGCTTCGCCCATCATGGCCGACGATGCCGCCGAGGTGGAGGACATCACCACCATCTGCGGCGGTCTGAACATCAACATCGGCACCCTGAACAGCCGCACCATCACCAGCATGCTGCTGGCGGGCAAAAAGGCAAACCAGCTGGGCCATCCTGTGGTGCTGGACCCGGTGGGTGCGGGTGCATCCCGCCTGCGCACCGACACGGCTTTCCGCCTGCTCAGGGACGTAAAGTTCACCGTGATCCGCGGCAACATCTCGGAGATCAAAACGCTGGCCTCCGGCGCGGGAACCACCAAGGGCGTGGATGCCGATGTGGCCGATAAAGTTACTGAGGAAAATCTGGATTCTGCCGTGGCCTTTGCCAAGGCCTTTGCAGCCCAGACGGGTGCCGTTATTGCCATTACCGGTGCCATCGACATCGTGGCCGATGCGCAAAAAGCCTACTGCATCCGCAACGGCAATGCCATGATGAGCAGCATCACCGGTACGGGCTGCCAGCTTTCGGCCCTGACGGCGGCGTTCGTTACCGCCAACCCCGGCCATCCGCTGGAAGCCGCTGCAGCCGCAGTGTGCGCCATGGGCCTTGCGGGCGAGACCGCCCACAAGCGCCTGACCCCGCTGGACGGCAACTCCACCTACCGCAATTATATCATCGATGCCATTTACAATATGACCCCGGATCAGCTGGAAGAAGGAGCAAACTATGAAGTGCGATAAGCAGAACATGCTTCTGTATGCCGTCACCGACCGCGCATGGGTGGGAAAGCAGACCCTCTATGAACAGGTGGAGAGCGCCCTGAAGGGCGGTGTCACCTGTGTGCAGCTGCGTGAAAAAGAGCTGGACGACGAAGCCTTTCTGAAAGAGGCTGTGGAGATCCATGCTCTGTGCCAGCGCTACGGCGTGCCGTTCTTTGTGAACGACAATGTGGACATTGCCATCCGCTGCCATGCCGAAGGTGTGCATGTGGGGCAGGAGGATATGGCCGCAGCGCAGGTGCGCGCCCGTGTGGGCGAGGGAATGATGATCGGCGTTTCCGTCCACAGTGTGGAGGAAGCACAGGAAGCCGTCAAGCATGGTGCAGACTGCCTTGGCGTGGGCGCAGCCTTTGCCACCCACACCAAGACCGATGTGGATGTTCTGCCCCACGAGACCCTGAAGGCCATCTGTGATGCCGTGGACATCCCGGTGGTGGCCATTGGCGGCATCCACAAGGAGAACATCCTGCAGCTCAAGGGCACCGGTGTGGATGGCGTGGCCCTTGTGAGCGCCATCTTTGCAGCAGACGACATCGAGACCGAGTGCCGGGAGCTGAAGGCGCTTTCCGAGCAGATCATCTGACCGATCCCGCGGCAAACCGGGGACACCACCTTGGGCCGCGTTATAAAATTCATGGAGAAAACCAACATGAAAAGCGTATTTTGCGCAGGTGCCGGCATCCAGAACGTTCTGTTTTTTCTGAATGACGGCTGCCTTTCCCTACCCTTGTATGACCAGCACCCTGCTGTTCAGAGATAAACTGTCATTTGGAGGAACAGAGCGTATGCAGACTTATACCACTCAGATGGATGCCGCCCGCAAGGGCATCATCACGCCGCAGATGGAGATCGTGGCTAAAAAAGAGTATCGCACCACCGAGGAGATCCGCCAGTGGGTGGCCGAGGGCAAGGTAGCCATTCCGGCCAACAAGCACCACGAGTGTTTGAACCCCGAGGGTGTCGGCTCCATGCTGCGCACCAAGATCAATGTGAACCTTGGTGTCTCCCGCGACTGCAAGGACTACAACGTGGAGATGCAGAAGGTGATGAGCGCCGTCAACATGGGTGCCGAAGCCATTATGGACCTTTCCAGCCACGGCAACACCCAGCCCTTCCGCCAGAAGCTGACCCACGAGTGCCCGGTGATGATCGGCACCGTGCCGGTGTACGATTCGGTCATCCATTACCAGCGCGATCTGGCTGAGCTGACCGCACAGGACTTCATCGATGTGGTGCGCCTGCATGCAGAGGACGGTGTGGACTTTGTCACCCTGCACTGCGGCATCACCCGCAAGACCATCGAGCAGATCCGCAAGCACAAGCGCAAGATGAACATTGTCAGCCGCGGCGGCTCTCTGGTGTTTGCATGGATGAGCATGACCGGCAACGAGAACCCCTTCTACGAGCACTTTGACGAGATCTGCGAGATCTGCGCCGAGCACGATGTGACCATCTCGCTGGGCGATGCCTGCCGTCCCGGCTGTCTGGCTGACGCCACCGATGTGTGCCAGATCGAGGAGCTGGTGCGTCTGGGCGAGTTGACCAAGCGCGCATGGGCACACAACGTGCAGGTGATGGTGGAAGGCCCCGGCCATGTGCCCCTGAATCAGGTGGCTGCCAACATGGAGGTGCAGAAGAGCATCTGCATGGGCGCACCCTTCTATGTGCTGGGACCCCTCGTCACCGATATCGCCCCCGGTTACGACCACATCACCGCTGCCATCGGCGGCGCTGTGGCTGCAGCCAGCGGTGCAGCTTTCCTGTGCTATGTGACCCCCGCCGAGCATCTGGCTCTGCCCAATGTGGACGATGTGAAGCAGGGCATCGTGGCCTCCAAGATCGCTGCCCACGCCGCCGATATCGCCAAGGGCATCCCCCACGCCCGGGACATCGACGATAAGATGGGCGATGCCCGCCGTGTGCTGGACTGGGATGCACAGTTCGCCTGTGCACTGGACCCGGAGACCGCAAAGGCCATCCGCGATGCCCGCCTGCCGGAGGACGACCACAGCGACACCTGCAGCATGTGCGGCAAGTTCTGTGCTGTGCGCAGCATGAACAAGGCGCTGGCCGGTGAGTACATCGACATTCTGTAAAAATCTTCTGTTTTGCGCGCAGCAGCGCGCATCTTCCTCCGCCGCCCGGTATGACCGCCGGGCGGCTTTTGTGTTGTAATTCCAAAAAGATTGTGTTAAAATAACAATAAGGCGCTGATTGCAAAATTGGTGGTCATGCTTTCTATCCCGTATCGCTGGTTTTTCTATTTCTACATAGAACAAGCAGAGGTCCGGGAGGAAACTTTTTTGAAAGTACCCTGCCCGGAGCCTTGAAGGCGAAGGGAGGGATATCGAATGAATCTGCTGGAGACTCTCGCATTGCTCACGTTCATTCTCGCGTTGTTGAGCTTGGTCGTGGATGTGATCCGTCTGACCGTTGAGGTCATGGCAAAGTTTTCCCAGATGAAAAGCGATGATAACAAAAAAGATTGACCGCCTCACAGTTCCCCAACTCGAGCGGTCAATCTTTTTGACTAACGGGATGGAAAGCTGACCTTTGCAGTCAGCGCCCCTTCTGTTTGTAGTATAATCGAAGCTATGTGATTTGTCAAGTTATCCTGTTCCATCGATTATTTCTATCGATTTTTTAGAATTTACAATTCTTCTGTACTGTACTATAATGAAGTTATCGTCTTCATTCCATTGATCTACAGGAGGAATCTGCCTTGCTGGTAAATCTTATCGAATCCGTCTATCGCCTTTTGTGGGGCGACCTGTTCACCATCCCGCTGGGCGGCGGCATCGGCATCGCGCCCCTGTACGGCCTGGCCCAGCGGATGCTGGAGGCGGGCATCGCCCCCACAGTGGGACTGGGATTCCGCTCCGGCGGAGACGCCTTTTACCTGGAGGAATTCGGCAAGCTGGGCTGCCGCCTGATGGTGGCCACGGAGGACGGCAGCTTGGGCACAAAGGGATTTGTTACGGATCTGGCCCGTCACGTGCCGGAGTGCGGCTACGCCTTCGTCTGCGGCCCCACCCCCATGCTGAAGGCCGTCCACGGCCTGCCCCAGCTCACCGGCGGGCAGTTCAGCTTCGAGGCCCGGATGGGCTGCGGCTTCGGCGCCTGCATGGGCTGCTCCGTGCCCACGGGAAACGGCTACAAGCGGGTGTGCAAGGACGGTCCCATTCTGTACAAGGAGGAAATCGTATGGTAAGCCTGTCTGTCCGCCTTGCAGGGGTGGAGCTGAAAAATCCCGTAATCCCCGCCTCCGGCACCTTCGGCTATGGCCGGGAGTACGCAGAGCTGTACGACCTGGACCTTCCG
>OGQF01002673.1_pt1 | contig 9792 bp, 3 predicted proteins | sample 1553141 | NCBI WGS metagenome assembly OGQF01 (sample SAMEA2580005, study PRJEB22360) | human gut metagenome | biome: human gut; feature: human-associated habitat; material: faeces | place: Denmark | collected 2008/2010
CCGCCGACATTATTACCACCTATAACTGAGCCTGTATTACCCGCATTGTTTAATTTTCCATTATTTTTTCCTGTAATACCACCTACATATTGAGCATTTTCTACAACTACTGCTCCTGTATTAGTAGCATCTTCAATAGTTCCATTATTTTCACCAGTTACACCACCAAAATATTTTGCATTATTTCCTTGTGCATGCAAAGTAATATTACTAACAGTATTTTTTATTGTTCCGTTATTTTGACCAGCAATACCTCCTACATACTGATTACCATAAATCTCACCTTTATTAATTAATCCACTATTATCAGCCTCAATAGTTCCTTTGTTTTGTCCAGTAACACCACCTACATATTTATCACCTGTAATTACTGAACTACCATCATTGATTAAATCTTGTAAAACGGCTTTTTTTCCTATACCGCCTACAATACCACCTACATAATCTTCACCTTTAATATCAGCAGTATTTCGCCCATGACTTAATTCTCCATTAACAATTATCCCTGCTAATCCGCCAGTATATTCAGAGTGAGTTTCTGTTGAACTATCTACTATTATATCTCCAGCATTTGCAACATTATTAATACTACCAGCTTCTACTTTACCAACAATTCCACCAATATTGTTATATCCATGAATTTTACTTTCACTATATGCGTCATGAATATTACCTCTATATTCTGGATTATTTTGAGTTGCTATACTACCATTAAGCCCAACAATACCGCCAACATTATTTGCTTGATATAAAATTTCTCCATTTTTATTATATAATCCATTAACTGTACCGTGAGATATAGTATTATTTACATCACCAAAATTACCACCAACAACGCCACCTAAAGCATTAATATTGGTAGTTGCACCAGAAACAGCACTATTAGAAATTACATTTTCTACCGTTCCAGTATTAGCACCAACTATACCACCCACAAATGATGATACTCCAGGATTTGCTGTAGTAAGTACAATATCTGTACCATTTACATGGCTAATAGTCTCTCTATTTATTCCTGCAATTCCACCTACAAAATTAGCATTTTCAGTATCTGTATTGCCTAAACCAACAATACGATTACCAAAAGTTTTTACATCATCAATTATGCCATTATTAACACCTGCCACAGCACCAACAACACGGCCTTTAAAATTACCGCCAACAACTGATAAATTTTTGACCGCACCAGTTTGATTTGCACCTGTAACAGGGTCTTTTGCACTACTAATTTCTGCAAAAATTCCTGCCTTACCAGTTTCTCCGCCATCTACATTTAATCCTATGATTTTTTTACTTCTTCCATCAAAAATACCACTAAAGTTCTCAATGGCTTTGAAATCATTATATCCTGTAGCATCTATATCATTTTTTAAAGCAAAATCATGCACAGATAAATCTAAATCATTGATACTAGCTAATTGTTTAACATCACTAATCCAAATATACGACTTATCTTGTAAACCAGCATTGGCAAAAGCTTTTCCTAATTGTTCCTGATTACCATATTGATCAAAATCAAATTTATTATCTTTCCATAAATCAATAGTTACTAAAAATTTTTTACTATCTTTAGCATCAATATGTTGAGTAGCTGTTTGTGTATTAAATTTTTCTAAGAAGTCTATTACATTTCTATTGTCATTATCATTAGTTTTTACTTTACCAATATTGGAAATATCTAATAATGCTTCACCATTTTTCGCACTAAAATTTAAATTACCATCTAAATTCAAATCGCTATCTACATAAATATTACCTGCTTTAGAATTAAGGTTCAAGTCTGACGCAGATGTGATTTTACCTGTAATATTAACGCCAATAATTGCATTGATATTATTTTGAGCGTTAATTGTTATTTCTCCAGTGCCTTTTGCTGTAGCTGTACTTTCTTGATATAAAGATCCTCTACCTGGTAAAGCTATTTGCGGATGAGCCAAATCTTTATAGTATTCTTTATAATATTCATCTTGTTGATCTTTTATAATCTCACCGTTTTCATCAACAAAACCAGACTCTTGTCCCAATCCTGATATATTACTTTGTGTACCTTCTTTTACTGTAGTTAACGAGCCCATTATTTCTACGTCTTTAGCACTATTTAAAACAATATCACCCTTGCCTTTAGCTCCATGTGCTAAAATTTCACCATACATAATCATATTTCCGCCATTACCTAAGTCATCAGTAGATGTATCTATAGTTACTGTAGAACCATATAAACGTACTCTTTTACCTAGCATTAAGTCAGTTCCTTTTTTTGCAGAAATCTTCAAATCACCATCACTATAGATTGCACCAGCATAATACATTGCATTATTCTGAAAATCATTCATGGTCAAGCCAGCATTATGCACAGAAAAAGACGCATTATGTTCTGCATTTAATTTATTCCAATCATATTCAAGCTTAGTATTCGTACCATCTGCATTAATAATAGTCAATAATGGATTATACTCTGTACCATATTGAATACTTGTGATTCCTTCATGATTATTTTTTAAATATTTTTCTGCATTTGGTAAATAAGCATTTAATATTGGCATAGTATTATCTTCATAAATTCGCCAACTATTTTCTAAATCTCTATTTTCAAGATTTTCATCTTTAACATCAAAATTTCCTACTTCAGTAAAAGTAAAATTATATTGGTCTTTTTTCTTACGGTCAGCAAATTCAATTACTTTAACTTCGGCATTTGTATTTCTACCAAATTCGCTATAAATATTATTACCTTTATCAACTATTTTAGTAGTATCTATATCACCAAAAACAGCTGAATTTAGACTACCTTTTTCAGAATCAAATGCTTTTATATAATACACATTTTTATATTTAAGATGATCACTATTTTCACCACCAACAATAAGCATTTTAGAATTATTTAATTTAAAAGTCTTATTTTCTTGGTTTAAATCAAAAGATGCTATATTACCTACACTATATATATTAGTAAGATTTAAATTTCCTGTATGGTCACCATCAAAACTACCAAAACTTACAGTCCTACCAATAATACCGCCTACCTTATTTGAATTATTTTTATTTGGTATTCTAAAAGCACCTAAATTATATACATTAGTAATATTTACATCACCATGGCTAATATTTGCAGTACCTACAATACCGCCTAATTCACTTGGCGCATCATTTGGGTTAACTACGGTAATATTACCTGCATTAAATGAATTTTTTATATTTCCTCTGGCTAAATAACCTGCAATACCACCAACTACATTATAGCCATTATAAATATCTCCCAGATTATGAGATTTTTCAATATCGCCAGATAAACGACCTACTATACCACCAACATGACGACCAAAAAAATTATATTCTTTATCACCAATTTGCCCCGTATTATATACATCATATAAAGAAATTTTGGCAGTACTTACATTATTTGAATCACCAACAATACCACCCATATTTAATGGATCTATAGAACCACTTTGTTTAGATGATTGACGTGTTGTACTTAAAGTACCGACATTATATGCTGTTTTAATTTCACCATTGTACATTAATCCAGCTATACCACCTACACCTGTATAGCCTTGAATATTACCTGTATTATATGAATTACTTATAGCAGCTTTTGCATTTTCTTGTTTTAATTCTTCTATAGATAAAGTTTTATTACGATCTACTTTACCTGCTACACCACCTACATTAGCAGCCTTAGCTGAATCACGTACATTATTTATATCTTCAATTATACGAGAATGCACATGACCACGATTACCTACTTTATCTAAAAAAACATCATTTCCATACATATCACCGACAATTCCCCCAATATTGCCGATAATAAAATTTTCACTATCATCTTTTATGGTTTCTTTCACAAAGCCGTTATCATTACGAGCACCTGTGCCCATAATTTCGCCACCATGATTAGTGCTACTAATGATATTACTTTTACCTGTCATATATCCAGCAATACCACCAATATTATGCGCACCAGAAACATAATTTTCCTTATTTATCGCATTTTCAATAGAAACATTTTCGGTTCGTCCTGCAATGCCACCAACATTTCCTGCAATATACCAATCTTTTTTATCATTGTTATTTTGCGGATTATCTAATTTGTCAGTTAAAGAACTTTGAACATTTCCTTTTTCATTCAAAACATTAGTGATTTTACCATCTTTTAAATTGCCAATAATACCACCAACATTCGCCACATGCACTTTTTCATGTTTTAATCCATTTTGCCCACCAGCACCATGATAATAATATTCTTCCTGTGTATAACCTGTAGCAGTTACATTTCCATTATTTTCAGCTTGATCAATAGTAATATTTTCTCCACTACCTACAATACCACCAACATTGTATCCACCGATAATAGTTAAAGAATTTTGCACTCCTTGCAAATAATTCTTCTCCTTTGCTAAGCCCACAATTCCACCAATATTATGAGAATCATTTCCTAAACCGTCAATATGTCCCAGATTTTGGCTATTAATTATTTTTCCACCTGTAATACTACCAATAATACCACCAACATTCGTTTCACCTTTGATATTACCTGTATTGGCTAAGCCACTATACGTACCACCATTTGTATTATTAATTGCATTTCCGACAATACCGCCAACATTTTCCTTACCTGTTACATTCGATGAACTAAGAACATTTTCTACCGTTGTATTTTTAGCTAAACCAACTATACTACCAATATTATTTTCTCCAGTACTACTACCGCCACTTAATAATAAATTCTTTATACTAGCTCCATCAGTAACACCAAATAAGCCCACATTATTACTATTTTTATCTTTTCCTGTAACATTTAAATCAAAAATACCATAAGCGATATCTGCATCTTCCCACATCAAGCCATCTAATTTACCAGTAAAAGCTTTATTTTCATCACCAATAGCAGTAAATGTATCTCCAATTGAAGGACTTGTATTTAGTGCGTCAATATTACTACGCAAAGCATAATTACCAGATAAGTTCGTATTCATATTTTGTAATTGCTCTACATTATCAATCCACATATAGCCTTTAACACTTTGCTTTTCAATTTCATTGCCATTTTCATCGATTTTAGTAATATTGAAATTCTTATCCTTATTTGCATAAGTTTTATTGGCTTTATCATAAGCGGTATATCCAATTACTACATTATCTGCATTTTGAGAATGAATATTTATATCCGTACTAATACTATTATTACCTTTTACTTTATCAATATCTAAAACAATACGGTCGCCTTCAAAACTAATTTTATTTGCTTCGATATGACCTAAATTCATAATTTGCGCATTTGTCAATTGACCTTGTATAGTTGGATTATTACCACCATTATAAAATGCATTTAAATTTTCATCTGACATCTTCTTATTAGATACATATAAACTACCTACATTAATTGACGCAGATTTACCAACAATTGTACCCGCTGTATTTGCTATAAATACATTACCATTTTTAGCATTTATTGTTCCGTAAATTTGAGATATTTTTCCACTATCTATATAGTTTAAAACGTTGAAAATACCTCCATTTGTTTTATCAAAATTAACCGTACTCATACTCCCAATACTGAAATCGCCCCATTTAATTACAGCATTTTGACCATTCTGTACTATATTCATCACGTTTTTATTCGGTTCGACAATGCTACCATTTCCATGAATAAAATGTCCATCTTGTGGCAACAAATTATTACTTATTGCTGCCATAGCCACCCCCCCGGTAAACTATATGCTGTTAAAGCACCAGCTATAAAAGTACTACGAAGCACTCTTAATATCTGTTTTTGTTTCTTTTTATCCATCATTTTATCTCCTTTTATTGTTTAAAACATTTTATATACTTGAAACCACATACGTCCATTATGATCATGATCTTCACTTTGATATGGTTGTGCATTTATTTTCCAGGCATAATCAAATTGAGCATACCAATCATTTGGCTTACTATAACGTAAACCTAATCCCCAACCAGATAAACTTTCATATTGATTTGCACTTTTGGCTAAACGAACTCTACCTGTATCAATAAATGTAGCTACTTCTAAACCTTCTATTCCTGTAGCTCGACGAATTTCTAATGTAGCACTATATCCTTCATCACCACTTGTTTCAGACGCAGGATACGCTCTTACACTATTTATTCCACCTAAATAAAAACGTTCACTACCATCTAAATCTCTATTAGCCATTTGAGCATGGAATTCTATACGAGCATTCCAATCTTTCCAATAACGTACATGATTAAAATCAGCTGTTAATTTATGATAATTACCATCATAATATGCAGAAACATTTTTTGTATCAATATCTCCATACCAATAAATTAAATCCGCATAAGTAAAACGATTTGGTTGATATTCACTAGTAGCAATTCCTAAATGATACACATCTGCTGATTTTTCATTAACATCTGTATTGGTAAAATCGCCTAAAGCTCCCAAATTCAATTTAATTTGCATATTATCTTTAATTTTACGATGGTCGTAACCATATAATGCTGTTACACGTTTTGTTTTATCTCGATAAACAGGTGTTAATCCATACAGACTTATTCCTTCAGATTCTCCACTAGGATTAATAAAATCATCTAACCAACCAATATCATATGTGCTTTTGCTATAACCAATACCCCAACGAGTACCTCTACTACCAATAGCAGTTTCATAATTAATACCATAGTTATCTGTATCTTCATTTGTACAATAGCCACTTAGACCAATTTTATCACCTTGATGCCCTGGATTATTTATTTCTGTATGAAAACCATATCTATATCTTCCGCTACTTTGGCTACCACCATTATCATAAAAAAGATAATTATTCCAAATCGGACGACGTAATACGTCTATAGAAACCCCTGTAGTTGCTGGTCGACTACCTGGATATAACGTTGCTTTAGCTATTACACCTGGTAAATCATTTATTTCATTCATTACACTTTCTAATTTTTTATCTGTAATAACCTCATCTTTATGTAAAGGGTCTATAAATTTAGTTAAAACTCTATCTGCTACTTCACTAGTATTACTATTTAAAGAAACATTGTCATATGAAGCAACATATACTCTTACTTCCAATTGCCCATCTATAACCTCTTGTGGTGGTATCACTGCTTGTGCTACTGTATATCCACAATCACGTGTATATTCTGTGATAAGTTTTGTTAATTCATTTAATGTACTAAAATCCATATTACGATTACAATACATATCCAAAATACTATTTAGTGTTTTTCCATTATGTTCTTTTGGTATATCAAAACCGGTAATTTTTATATTTTTTACAAAAAATGCTGGATTTTCTTCAGTTCCTGTATTGGCATGATTATAATTTTCATTATCTTTTTTTTCAATAATAGCGTCTTGTTGACCAGTACGATTATATGGATGTTCAACCACTGCCGACTTATCAAAACTTGGTAATGGAGATTCTGCCAAAGCTGGTAGACTATACATTGTGCATAATAATGTTGTTGTTAATACAATTTTTTTATTCATTTTCCTCACCCTTAATTAATAAATATATTCGCCATGTAAATAAGTATCCTGCCTATTAAATACTATCAAACTTGTCTCTTAAATATACATTTTTAAAGGTTCTTTGTCAAATGTTGAAGCAAGAGAATTTTCTCTTACCCCAACATTTATTATAGAACCATTAAAAATCAAAACCCCAAAAGTTTGTTTAAATTAACTTTTGGGGTTTATTTTATCCTCTTTTATTAAATTTAGTCATATTTTTTAACAATCTAAGATTGATAATCATAGCAATAATGGCAAAAATCGCACCACCTAGACCAACAAAAGGCATAGGCACAAAATTTATGATTATTCCACCACAAGCTGAACCTAGCGCTATACCTGTATTAAACGATACAGGATTTAATGCGGAAGCTAAAGTTATAGCTTCTGGTTTTTCTCTTGTAGCTGTCTTCAAAAAATGCAATTGCGCTGGTGAATTTTGTAAATACATTATCACACCCATGAGCAAAATATTTATCAAACCTAAAACTAAATGATAACTAGTAAAAATAAGTGCAAGTAAACATAGAGCTTGCAAGAAATATACTATTGGCATTTTCTTCATGCCACCTAAACTAGCTATTCTTCCTGAAAGTAAATTGCTGATAATCGTACTGATACCAAATAAGCTCAATACTAAACTTGTCATGGAAATAGGAATTTGTATATATTGTTGTAAAATCGGTGTCAGATATGTATAAAATACATAACTTCCAGCAGCACCACAGATTACAATAAGCATACCATAATTTATACGCATACTTTTCAATAAAATAAATTGATTACATAAATTTGTTTTTTGTCCACTGCCAACATTTGGTAAATAATGCCACAACATCAATAAAATACATATACTAACTACAGATAATAATATAAAAGTCATTTGCCAACTAAATATTTGACAAATAATCGTACCTATAGGCACACCAAAAACAGAGGCTATACTAAAACCTGCAAAAATCCAACTGATGACTTTTGGTTGATATTGAACAGTCGCTATTTCAGAAGCAAATGTCATCGAAATAGATAATATTGTTCCTGAAATTATCGCGGTTATAATTCTAGCTAATACTAAAATATAATAATTACTCGCTAAAGCACATAAAAAATTTCCTAAGATAAAACATATTGCTAATATCAATAATACATAATATCTGTTCTAAGCACTAACTGCTGCTGTGATAAACGGAGTGCCTATTGCATAAGCAAAAGCAAAAACTGAAATTAAATTACCCGCCATAGTCAACGAACAATTTATATCATTCGCTATATCAGGTAAAATACCCACAATTATAAATTCACTCGTTCCTAAAATAAAACTCAATAAAATTAAACTTAAAACAGCCATAGTATTATATGTTTTTTGTGCCATCAAGATAATCTTCACCTTCTCTAAAATACAAATTTATTTAAACATAAATTATACTTATTCAAAGGAAAAAATCTAGTATTTACAACCATTATTCATCATTTAAACTACAAAAATCACGATTTTGACTATATTGACTATTTATAAATGAAATTAATTTTATTCTTGACATAGATTAAATATTTGTTATAATAAAGCTATCAATTGAATAAGCACTGTGGAACTGACGGATTTTAGTGGAATTAACCACATGAACCGCATTGCTATAGAAAAGTCGACCGTCTGGGCAAAGAAAATTTTTGCCTAGATGGTCTTTTTGTTTTTAGGCATAAGTTTTCTTGTATTTTATAATTTTTTATTTTTACGAAAGGAAGATTATATAATGAAAAACAGATGGCTTATCGCATTATCCGCAATTGGTATTCATATTTGTATTGGTAGTGTTTATGCTTGGAGCGTACTCACTAAGCCTATCATGGCTCAAATGGGCTTTAGTCTTCAAGAAACTACATGGACATTTTCTATTGCAATTTTATTTTTAGGTTTATCCGCTGGTTTTTTAGGAACATTTGTTGAAAAAAATGGCCCTCGTATTAGCGGCCTTACTGCCACTGTCTTCTTTGGTATTGGTATGTTTGGTACAGCTTTAGCTCTTCATTTACAAAGTCTTATTTTACTTTACATCTGCTATGGTGTAATCGGTGGTATTGGTCTTGGTATTGGATATATCACTCCTGTTTCCACTCTTGTAAAATATTTCCCTAAAAGACGTGGATTTGCTACAGGTCTTGCTATCATGGGATTTGGTTTTGCAAGCTTAATTGCTGGCCCTATCATGCAAATTCTCGTTAGCAATTTTGGCTTAGTAACTAATTTTATCATTTTAGGCTGTGCTTATATATTAATCATGGGC
>OGQF01002679.1_pt1 | contig 9775 bp, 5 predicted proteins | sample 1553141 | NCBI WGS metagenome assembly OGQF01 (sample SAMEA2580005, study PRJEB22360) | human gut metagenome | biome: human gut; feature: human-associated habitat; material: faeces | place: Denmark | collected 2008/2010
TCCATACAGCGATATCATCATAAGCCATAGAGGGATATTTATATGCACCGCTATACACCAATGCATGCAAACCCAATTCCAGTTTGATATTTTTCAAAGGCTGATATACCAACTTCGGCTGTAGCCACAGACCCGGCAAAGAATACCCCTCCATCACCTCGCCAGCAAATTCATTGTCTTTAAAAAAACTGATATTATCCAACTCAACGAACAAGCTTTTAGAATCACCGGCATTCAACCTATAATCAGTCTTATAGACTTTATCTTCCACTTGCGCAAACACAGCTCCATGGGCAAATAGACAAACAGCTATAAAAAACGCCCAGTAAATGTATTTATAAAACATATTGATTATGATTAATATATAATAATTTTACCGGGCGTAAAAATACAGAATATTCAAATAATTCTGGCAGATATTACAACTTTTCTACTTTCAAATTCGTTATTTTACTCTTAAAATCACCAGCCTGCTCCAACGGGAATACCAAGGTTCGCAAATAATTCATGCTGGTTTTGCCATCATTAAAATATAACTTGGTCTTTCCCAGCTCGTCCACCAATTTACCATTGACATAAAGACGTGTAGAAGCATTATCCCCTTCAACGGCTATATGCAAGCGTTCGCCTTTCAGAATATTCTGACAGAAAGTATTCAAATAACTATCACGGACAAATCCCAACATACCACGAATCGGATCGGAGAGATAAAACACAGCGTCAGGAGAACTAAAAAGCACCGTACCTCTGGCTTCGTCAGCCACTTCTATATCAAAACTTACCCGATAGTTATAGCCTATTTCCCGATAAGGCAACCGACTTCCCGGCGTAACAACCGCCTGCTCATAAACGACCCCGGTATTTTTACCGATACGCCCCAACTGATTAACCCCAGGAGCTTCACTCAAACCGGAACGTTTACCTTCAAAATCAGCAAAAGGCAAAGTAACCGATTTGCCAGTCCACATTTTTACAGCCAAAGTCTGCATAGCAGGGTAGACACGATGATATATGTCCTTGACAGAAACTCCATTACCCACCTGATCGTTCCATACAGCAAACATTCCTCCTAAAATAGCCGGATCCTTTTCATCAAACACAGAACGTCCCACCATAGCCGGAGTCCAAGAATCATATAAATATTGAGTATTCAAATAGTCATAATAATAACCGGCAGCCGGAACAATATACAAAAGTCCGTCGGGAATACTGATCAATTTATAACCTTGTTTTACCATCTCAAAAGGATCGACATAATCTTTAGACCAAGCAGAAATAATAACATTTTCAGATTTCACAGGAGTTTCTCCCTTAGCATGAGTCAGAGCCCCCCACATACATGCCTGCTTACCGAAGCTCTCAACATAACGAATATACCGGTCGGTAAATTCGCGGAATTTTTCCACCACCTTCTGATCTTTATTAGAATATTCATCCGTACCAATATGAACTCTTGGTCCTCGGAATACCGGTTCCTCCCCTTCGAGATACTCTTTAAAAAGTGCATCCATAAATTTATAGGTCTCGGGGTGGAACAAATCCAAATGGTCCATGCCATATTTTTCACTACCAATTTCTGGTTTATAATGAGTGAAGGCCAATGTATGGGCAGGAGCATCTATTTCCGGAATAATTTCAACAAAACAAGCTTCTGCCTGCTTTTGCAAGTCAATAAATTCCTGTTTCGTATAATATCCATCCCTTGCAGCCAAACCGGGGAAAGTTTCCGATTCCAAACGGAAAGCAGCGTAAGTCTGATTCCAATCATGGTTAAAAAACTGTTTGAAACCATTATCATTCAAATGAATCTGCAGCGTATTCATTTTATAATAAGCCATAACCCGAACATAATCCTGCAAAACATTCAAAGGAATAAATTTACGCCCACAATCAATCATAAATCCCCGCATTTCATAATCAGGATAATCACGGACTGTTCCCTGAGGCAAGTGATGGTCATCCTGTTGCTCTGCCATTTGCAGCAGAGTACGCGTTCCCCAATATACTCCAATAGGTTCCGGGGCCGCCAACGTGACACGATCAGCAATACGGATAGTATATCCCTCTTTGCCCAACTTCTTATCTTTATTCAGTTGTAAAGACAAATCCCCTTTCTGAGCCTTTCCTTCCACAACTTCAGGAGCATATCCAAACATGAGGCGACAATCTTCTGCCAGCATCTCACCAATACGCAACAATTCCTTCTGGCCTTTGGGGCAAACAATCCGACTTTGCCTAGTCGGAACAAATACACCTTCTCCGCCCTTCCATTCCTTCAACTCCGGAATTACAAACGGTTTTTCATCATTTGCAGCAAACACCGCTGCCAAGCCTAGTAGCCCCCACGCAACCAGCAACAAACAAATTCGATTAATTAACTTCATATACATTCCTATTTTAAAGATTTCTATATTAGATGTTCAAAGATAGTAAATTTTTTAAAATAGAAAAACATTATCCATAGAATCATAAAAAAAGACAGACTCCCTTATCAGAAGTCTGTCTATAAAGAGCGACAAACGGGGCTCGAACCCGCGACCTTCGGCTTGGGAAGCCAACGCTCTACCAACTGAGCTATTGTCGCAATTGAAAGATAGTGCAAATATAAACAACATATTTAAATGCACAAACTCCTAGCATAAAAAATAATCCCTATCTTTGGAAATCAAATTCCAACAAATATGCAGACAGAGGAGCTTTATAGTTTAAGAGAAGATTTCCATCAACATCCGGAACTATCCGGCCTGGAAATACGCACAGCTTCAAAAATAGTTGAAGTACTCAAAGAATTAGGCACCACCCAAATACACACCCATATCGGCGGACATGGAGTAATTGCAGAGTATGTCTTTTCATCAGAAGGTCCCACCATTTTATTCCGTGCAGACATTGATGCCGTTGCCGTAAACGAAAGACAATCCTGCTTTTATCACTCCGACAATCCGGGCGTATCACACAAATGCGGACATGACGGGCACACAGCCATACTTCTAGCAATGGCCAATCTATTACACCAATTTCCATTAAAAAAAGGCAAAGTTCTGCTACTATTTCAACCGGCAGAGGAAACCGGTCAAGGAGCAAGACAAGTGCTAGAACATCCTTTTTTTCAAAATATGCATATAGATAAAGCTTACGCATTACATAACCTGCCAGGTTTTCCGTTAAAAGCTGTCGTATGCCGGGAAGGCAGTTTCACCTGCTCAGTCATTAGCTGCTCCATACAAGTTGAAGGCAAGACATCACATGCAGCAGAACCGGAAAAAGCTATATCACCGACAGCTGTTTTACTAAACATTTTAGAAAAAACCATGAGCTGGAACCAAGGAGAACCGGAAATGCAAGACTATTTTCGCACCACTCTTATAGAACTTCATATAGGAGAGGAAGCTTATGGTGTTGCAGCAGGAAGCGGAGTGATTCGTTTGACAATGCGAGCCTCTACAGCACAGCATTTAAAAATACACACAGATAAACTTGAAAAGTTAGTCAAGCAATTAAAGGAAAATTATCCTGCACTACGCTTTTCAACGGAATGGCTAGAATCTTTTACTGCCAATGAAAACCAAGCAGCAGCCGTAAGTGTCATCAAACAAGCAGCGATAAAAAACGGACTAACATATGTAGAGACAAATTGCCCATTCACCTGGGGAGAAGATTTCGGTCTATTCACACAACATATTCCTGGAGCCATGTTCGGTCTTGGAGCAGGAGAGCAACAACCGGCACTTCATACTCCTACATATGATTTTCCCAACACAATCATTGAAGCCGGAGCGCAAATGTTTTACCAGATAGCTGTGGAAGAAACAGAAAAAGAATGATTATTTTTTACGACGAAGCTCAAAGTTTTTACCCAAATAAACCCGACGAACTTCCGGGTCTGCAGCCAAATGCTCGGCAGTACCGGCTTGTAAAATACGTCCGTCATAAAGCAAGTATGCACGATCAGTAATCGAAAGAGTTTCCTGTACATTATGATCGGTAATCAAAATTCCGATATTTTTACCTTTCAATTTTTTCACGATAGACTGGATATCTTCTACCGCAATAGGGTCTACTCCAGCAAACGGTTCGTCCAACAAGATAAATTTAGGACGGATTGAAAGCGCACGTGCGATTTCAGTACGACGGCGTTCACCACCGGACAACTGAATACCCAAGCTTTTACGGATGTGTTGCAGACCAAATTCGTCTAACATCTCTTCCAAACGGGCTTTCTGTTCTTCCTTACTCATCGTTGTCATTTCCAATACCGCTCTGATATTGTCTTCAACACTTAAGCGCCGAAACACAGAAGCCTCCTGTGCCAAATACCCTACTCCCAATTGGGCACGCCGATACACAGGCTCCTTTGTAATTTCGCGATCATCCAAAAAAATACGTCCACCATTGGGGGTTATCAAACCAACAATCATGTAAAAAGAGGTCGTCTTACCAGCACCATTGGGTCCCAACAAGCCCACAATCTCACCTTGTTCAACATCAACAGACACGTCTTTAACTACGGTACGACTTTTATATTTTTTTATCAGATGTTCTGCTCTTAATTTCATGGTCCATGTTTTTTACGCAACAAAGATAAACTAGAAATTCAAATTCACCGAAATATTCACTGCAAAATTCTGAATATCCTGTCCGGGCATCCCTTTGCGATGGGTCAAACGCCAAATTGCATCCACCCTGAAAAGCCGGAAGATATTCTCAATACCGATTCCAGTTTCAAAATATGGTTTCGATACAGCTCCTAAACCGGCAGGGAAACACAATATAGCATCAGTGTTTTCAAGATTACCATTATTCTTATCAGCCAAAGTACCTATCAACCCTTTAAACACAAAGACCTCACGCCACTTCAACTTTTTCATCAAAGGTATTTTGCCCAAGAAAAAACCTTTGAAATGATGTTCATAGAAAAAAGAGAACCATGCATCCGATGCGAACTCATAATAATTCATACAAGAGAATGCGTAGGAATCATAAAAATAGGTTGCATTCCCTTCATGCAACTTCAAAAGTGGATAAGGAACCTTACCAAATATTTTACCTCCGGTCAAAAAGAATTCAGAAGTCCCAATCGGTGAAATTTGCAGACTATAATTGATAGAAGCAACCAACCGATAAAACTCATAATCGTTTTTAAAGACACCTTTGATGCCGGCAGCCAAATCTATGCTCAATATAGGATAATCAGAGCCCAAAGAATACTTATCAAACGGCTTGCGAACAAGAATCTCATTCTTTGACAAGCGAGTATTCAAATGCACAATCGTCGATGAAATTGTAGACAAAGGAGTTCCATCCGGACGCACAAACGGAACATCTCCATTGGCAAATATTTCCCTAAATTGCACGCCGACCGTATTACTGATTCCCTGTCGCCACTCCTGTTCAAAATCTAGGTCCAGTTGATTAACCATCGTCAAGCGGTCGTCACTGCCCCGAGAGAAAACAGAACTCAAAATATTACTCTCCGTAAGAGCATTTACACCAGCTCCCAATTGCACCATATCATGTTTAAAAGCAACATTCAACTTAGAAGTTGGCAATTCCCGAAAAGCATATTCAATACCTCCTCCGCCCTTCCACTTATGGTCCTTCAAACCATATGCTCCATATCCAGAAAGACGTATTGTGCGACTAAAATCTGTTGTAGTACGCGCCCCCAACTGGAAACGGCATCCCTCTTGGTCATTAAAACTCACCAGTTTATAATATGGTCCAAATTCAAGATATTTTGTATCATAATAGCCCCCTAATACCATTGAGACAATATCATAAAAAGTCTGATACAACGGTACATTTTTCACAGAATCGACCATCCCATATATCGACTTCTCTTTGGCACTCAAACTATACGGGCGAACAGAATCCCAATAATGTTCATCGTTTTTCAACACTCCGCTATTAATCATGACATTATTGTCCATTCGTGCAACCTCTTTGGGGATGCCCGGATTCAAACGGACATTTGAATAATCGACCTGCCGATGTCCCAAAAAAGAGACCATTTTAGCGGAATCAGACATAAAAATAGAAAAGTCGGCAAATATCTTATCCTGCTTCGGAAACCAGACCGAATCATCCACCAAATAATTCTCATTATCCAAAACAAGATGTCTAATCCAATTGACATTAAGCCCCTTCACCATTTTTACATGTGCAGACTGCAAAGCCCAAGTGGCAGAGTCAATATTGACTTCTCCATCCAATACGGGAGTAGAAAAAGCTTTCGGATGAAACCGAATCTTATACGTCTTTCGTCCATCAACATTCATACTATCAATCAGAAAGTACTTATAAAACATCCTTCCATGATCGGCCAACGGACTTGCGAAACGCACTTCAAAGACATCTATAAAATTATCATACAGATTAATGTTTACATGCAGATGCCCGGTAAATTGTGCCAATGTATAATCCTCCTCAATACCCGATATCCGACTGGCTTTGACGATTTCACGAGATAAAGGCGGAGATTTTCTAAAATAATAATCAGCAGAGGATTCAGAAATCATCACCGGCAAATATGCTTTTCCAGTGACGACAGAGGTATCCATATGGTTAAAAATAAAACCGAAATTCTTTTGCAATTTCTTATTCTTAAAGCCCGGTTTAATATTCGTCAAATCAAGTTCCATCTTTGTATAGGTCTGACAATAATATTCCGACAAAGCCGAACGACTATTTTTCGATTTATTTTTAATCACATTACGTAAAATCGCATGTGCAGGATTTTCCCCAGGAGTCACCTGTACTTCATCCAAGTCGAAAGCCTGTGGTTCCAAAGCAAAATCCACCATATTGAATGCTCCGGGAATAATTTTAACCTTTTGAGAAACATAGCCAATCAAGGAAGCTTCTACCTCAGAAACACTTTCACGCGTTTCCAGTGAATACATACCATCAAAATCAGTAGCAATACCAACGGTCGTACCTTTAAAGACAACACTCACTAAAGGCAACACCTCTCCCGTTTTTGCATCGGTCACCTTACCCCGCACACGAGTGCTTTGAGCAAATGCGACATTAAAAACAAACAACAATAATATTATACCCCAACCCTTCATCATTATTTTTTATAAATTAAATTTGCTGATTACATATCAAATCAGACAACTCCTTCCCGAAGAATGTCATGGATATGTACCATACCTTTATAGACATTCCCTTCACTTACTACGATTAATTGGGTAATACTGTTCTGTTCCATCTTCTGAAAAGCATTATATGCCAATTCCTCTTCAGAAATGGTTTTCGGAGAGACAGACATGATATCCTTAGCTCTCAAGGGATCGACATCCTGGTATTTTTCCAGCATTCGTCTCAAATCGCCATCCGTAATAATTCCCAAAAGATGCCCTTCATCATCAGTCACTGCAACAGCACCCAAGCGTCCTCCGGACATTTCCAAAATCACCTTACGTATACCATCCTCCAACGACACATGCGGACGATTTTCAGAATCGTATACATCAGACACCCGGGTATACAAACGCTTACCCAACGAACCGCCAGGATGATATTTCGCAAAATCACGACTAGAAAAGCTTCTGCATTGAATCAAACAAATTGCCAATGCATCCCCCATCACCAATTGGGCTGTAGTAGATGTAGTTGGAGCCAGATTATTCGGACAAGCCTCCCGTTCAACTTGCGCTTTCAGTACATAAGCAGCATTATGTGCCAAAAAAGAATCCGTATTAGATACCATCGCAACAATTTTATCATTGCCGACATTACGGATTAACGGAATCAAAACTTTAATTTCAGGAGTATTACCACTTTTAGAAATACAAATAACAACATCATCGTGACACACCATTCCCAAGTCACCGTGAATGGCATCGGCAGCATGCATAAAAACAGCAGGGGGACCTGTAGAATTAAATGTTGCCACAATTTTTTGAGCAATAATAGCACTTTTTCCTATGCCAGTAACAATCACTCTGCCCTTACTTTTATATATCAAATTGACTACTTTTTCGAAATCATCATCAATAAAGTTCGAGAGATTCTGTATAGCTAAAGCCTCATCAGAGACCACTTTCTTTGCAACAGACTTAATATCAACCATATAAAAATATTTTAATACGTTTTCAGACGTCTTTTAACCACTAGGCAATATTTATGCCAAAAAAAACCAAATAAAGTATTGCCACAATAATTTTTTACTGTAACTTTACTAATGACAAAAGTATCATATTTTATCGTTCGTCCGACAGGACAATGAAGAGATTTATTGTGCCATATTTTTGTTGATTCGAATTAAGTTATAAATTTGCACACTTCAAAAAAAAAGTGTGCAGAATAATATTATTAATACAATGGGATTGCAGATTGATTTACATGCAAAATTGAAAGAATATTTTGGTTTCGACAATTTCAAAGGAAATCAGGAAGCCATAATAAAAAACGTGCTGGCAGGAAATAACACATTTGTATTAATGCCTACCGGTGGAGGAAAGTCATTATGTTACCAATTACCGGCCTTGCTGCTGGAGGGGACTGCTATTATCATATCTCCTCTTATAGCATTAATGAAAAACCAAGTGGATGCGATGCGTTCCTTCTCAGAAGCAGAAGGTGTTGCTCATTTTCTAAACTCTTCTCTGACAAAAAATGAAATACTAAGTGTCAAGGAAGACATCCTCAGTGGAAAAACAAAAATGCTTTATGTTGCTCCAGAATCTTTAACCAAAGAAAGCAATGTTGAGTTTTTGAAGAAAATCAAGATATCATTCTTTGCTGTTGATGAAGCCCACTGTATTTCAGAATGGGGACACGATTTCCGTACAGAATATCGCAAAATTCGCCCAATCGTTGAAGAGATAGGTAAGGCGCCCATCATTGCCTTAACGGCAACAGCCACACCCAAGGTGCAAAATGATATTCAAAAGAATTTGGATATGATGGATGCACAAGTATTCAAATCCTCGTTCAACCGCACCAACCTTTATTACGAAGTGCGTCCCAAACAAGGCGATGTTACCAAGGATATCATTAAATTCATCAAAAATCACGAAGGAAAATCAGGAATCATATATTGTTTGAGCCGTAAAAAAGTTGAAGAGCTGGCTGAAGTTCTTTGTATAAACGGTATCAAAGCGGCTCCCTACCATGCCGGTATGGATGCTACAACCAGAAGCAGCAACCAAGACAAATTCCTAATGGAAGAAGTTGATGTCATCGTTGCAACCATTGCATTCGGAATGGGTATTGACAAGCCGGATGTACGTCTCGTCATCCATGTTGATTTGCCGGATTCACCCGAGGCCTATTTCCAAGAAGCCGGACGTGCGGGAAGAGACGGACAAAAAGCTTATGCCGTCCTGCTCTATGCCAAGAGCGATAAAGCAACACTCAGCAAACGGATTACCGACACATTCCCCGACAAAGAATACATCCGCAAAGTATATGAAGATGTGAACTACTATTTCCAGATGGCGATGGGAGACGGTTTGGGATGTACCTTTGCCTTCAATCTGGATGAGTTCTGCCGTAACTTCAAGCATTTCCCTGTACAAGCAGACAGTGCCTTGAAAATACTGACTCAGGCAGGCTATCTGGAATACACGGACGAACAGGATAATTCATCACGGATTCTCTTTACCATCCGTCGGGACGAACTATACAAGTTGCGGGAGATGGGAAAGGAGGCGGAAGCTTTGATACAAAGTATTCTTCGCTCATACACAGGAGTTTTCACCGATTATGCCTACATCAGCGAAGAGTCTCTTGCCGTCCGCACCGGACTAACACGCCAGCAAATCTA